>Ga0222714_10003764_pt1 | contig 15215 bp, 15 predicted proteins | sample C33_3DmetaG_FD_165048 | JGI IMG/M metagenome (GOLD analysis project Ga0222714, IMG submission 165048) | Estuarine water microbial communities from San Francisco Bay, California, United States - C33_3D | ecosystem: Environmental > Aquatic > Marine > Unclassified | place: USA: California... | reverse complement strand
CTGGCTCCCTTTTTTTATTTGGCGCGCCCGGAGAGATTCGAACTCCCGACCAACTGGTTCGAAGCCAGTTACTCTATCCAGCTGAGCTACGAGCGCGTAAGAGACGAGATTATAGCCGCTTGGCCTAGTTTGGTCACGACTCGATTCCATCAAACTTTGCCGATTAGCAAAACGTTCGAGAATCGAGAGAAATATCACTTAGGTGTTGACCTAACTAACTAGATCAATATACTTAGGCACATGCCTAACCAATCGAAAGCTCTTAATTCCATGTTCCAGGCCCTGGCCGATCCTACGCGCCGCGAGATTGTGCGGCGTTTGTGTGAGGGGCCGGCGACGGTGTCGGAGCTGTCGGCGCCGTTCAAGATGGCGTTGCCGTCGTTTGTGCAACACCTGCAGGTACTGGAGCAGTCCGGGCTAATCACGTCGGAGAAAGTGGGGCGCGTGCGGACCTGTCGGGTGGCATTGGAACGCATTGCTGATGCGGAGGCGTGGTTTGAATCGCTGCGGGCCTTGTGGGATGAGCGGTTCGCGCAGCTCGATACCTTGCTTGAAACACTACAGGATGAGAAATAATGAATGCAGCCGCATCGGGTTTTCGTTTGAAACTTGCGCCTCAGGGTGACCGGGAAATCCTCATCACACGCCAGTTCAAGGCGCCGCGCACACTGGTCTTCGAAGCCTTTACCACACCGTCAATGGTGATGCAGTGGATGGACACACCGAGCTTTCCCATCACGCGGTGCGAGATCGACCTGCGCATCGGTGGCTCCCTGCGCTATGAGTGGTCGAGTCCGACCGGGGGTGGCATGGGCGTATCGGGTGAATTCCTGGCAATCGACCCACCCTCCCGCCTCGTGCACACGGAGATTTTCGATGAGGACTGGACCGACGGGGAGTCGGAAGTCACGACGACGTTTGCGGAGACTGACGGAATCACACTCGTAACGATGACGATCTGTTATCGCACCGGCGCAACGCGGGATACGGTGATGAAGACGAACATGGAACAAGGCATCGCGAAAAATTTTGACAATCTCGACACGCTTCTCTCTAATTAGTCGCTAGCAGACGTCGGCTCCTTCAAGCCACACGCGATTATCTGCACGAGGATATTAAGTGGATCCAGTCACCGCCATTGAGACCATCGCCGGCGTCATTCAGTTGGCGGTGGCACCGGTGTTTCTGCTGGCGGGTATTGCCGGGATGCTGAACGTACTGTCCCAGCGGCTGAGTCGAGTCGTGGACCGAACACGCTTGGTGGAGCGGCATATCCTAACCGAGGTGCATGACCATCACCGCAGCCAGTTGCAGGCCGAGACCTCCGGTCTGTGGAAGCGAATCAGGCTCGTGAACTGGTCGATTCGCATGTTTGTGTCCGGGGCTCTGCTGGTGTGTCTCGTTATCGTCGCCCTGTTCCTGGGTGAACTGTCGCAACTCAATCTGTCGATTGTAATTGCGGTGCTGTTCATGGGGGCGATGGGCCTGCTGATTGCCGGCCTCATTCTGTTTCTGTTTGAGGTGAGTATCTCGACGCGCACTATGCGCGAGGGGCTTACCGATGTCATTCTGGCGGAGAGTGCCCAGCACTCAAAACCACCCTCGTCCGCACTTTAGGCGGCTTTAAATTCTTCGCGGGCCCTCGCCCGCTGCTCGGCACCACGTGCCATGGCTGCGGCCACATTCTGGTCGAGATTGCGCAAAGTCTTGCTCGCCAAGTAGAAGATAACGACGAGCGTCACGAGCAACACGCAGGCGCCGGTGATCGAAGTGGCGGCACCGAAGCGATCCGCAGCCAGTGCCATCGGGAATACACCGATCGGCGTGAGACCGAAACTCAACATCATCAGACTGCTCATGCGGCCACGCACGCTGTCGTCCACGAGTAGCTGAATCGACGCGTTGTTGACGGTCTGGCAGGCGCTCGCGCACAGGTTCGCAATCAGCAGCGGAGCCAGGGCCAGATAGAAGTTCGGCGTGTGCACGAAGAGTGCGAGGAACAGGCCGAAGGCCGCCGTGGTACCCACCATCAGCTTCAACCGATGGATCGTGTCGCCACGTTTAACGATCCACAGTGAGCCGAGCACACCGCCAACCCCGCCGATCGCCATCAGTGTACCGACACCACCCTCACCTCGCTGCCAAGCCTGTTCGGCCAGCATCACAAGTATGCTCTGGAACGGCATCGCCACGAACATCGGCAGCAGACCGAACACAAGGCAGATGAAAACTGGTCGATTGTGGCGTACGTAGCTGAAGCCATGGAGGATATCGGCCAATAGTTTCTTCTTCGGTTGCCCGTGACTCGCCGAGTGACTGCGCTCCATGCCCAGCATGCAGAGAATGGCCGTGGAATAAAGCGACACCGAGACGACATAGGCCGCCGTGGTGGAGAACTGGGCGATCACAACACCCATCAGGCCGGGTCCGGCGACGCGAGCCAGGTTAAGTGTGCTGCTGGAGAAGGCCATGGCAGTCTGAATCTTCTCCGGACCGACGACGGTCGCCGTGATCGCCATGCGCGCCGGCATGATGAAAGGAAACGCGCAACCGGCGAGGAATGCGGTGACGAGCAGATGCCAGAATTGCAGATGCCCGGTCAGCAACAGGGTGAGAATAAACAGGTCATTGCAGGCAATCAGGCACTGGCCCGCGATCACGAGTTGCCGCCGCTCCACTCTGTCGGTGATGGCGCCGCCGATCAGGGAGGCGAAGATCATCGGCACCGCGACCACCAGATTGATCATCGCCAGCGAGGTGGCGGCACCGGTCAGATCCCAGCCGATGATTGAACGCGTGAGAATCTGGCCCTGCATGGCAAAGAAGAACGCCACGTTGCCCAGAAACAACCAGCGGAACTGGGGTACGGCGAAGACATCGAGAGCGCGGCTTTTCGGAACCGGGGAATCGCTGGCGGGAGAAGAAATAACGGACACTCCTGTGTGAGGGCGCAAGTATAGCGCACTCACTGGTGTTACGGGCAGTGCAGCGCGCAACACAGCGGCTTATGTCACTGAATTCAGATACCGTTCAGGCAGGAACTGCAATTATTTGTTGCTAATCAATAGTGCATTTTGGAACTTACCTATAATCAACGCCTTACATCAGTTTCTCCGTACCCTGCCCGACTTTTCCGAGCCCGGCAAAAACGGTACCATGCGCCCCCTCGCAACGACTACAAAGAGGAAGACTCCTTTGACTGTTTTTCGACGCACACTGGTTCTGTTGCTTGGAACCTTCTCGCTCATTCCGGCTTACGCACAGGAGGCCAGCGTCGAACGTGGTCGGGTGCTGTTCACCGCGGAGTGTTCACGCTGCCACGTCCCCGTTGAATTCGATGCGCGCCTGCGCGCCCGCTGGGTGGGCCGCAGTGGCGAAGACCTCTATCAGCAAATTCGCTCGACAATGCCCGCAGAGACGCCCGGCTCGCTGCGCAATGACCAGTACTACGACCTGACGGCGTTTATTCTGCAGTCGGGCAACGTCACCATCGAAGGCGGCGAGATCGCCGTCTCCGACTTCGCCACGCTGTCGATCAATCCCGGCGTCGCCGTTGCGATCAATGACGATGCCGGCAACCAACCGTGGACTCATATCAACGGCACCGAGAAATCCCTGCGCTACGCACCGCTGGATCAGATCAATGCCGACAATGTGGCCGATCTGGAAATCGCATGGTCCCTCGACACCGGCCCCTTCGGTCCGCGTCCGGAAACCCTCAGTGTGACCACGCCGCTCGTAATTAATGGCACGCTCTACGCCACGGCGGGTGCCACCCGCAATGTCATCGCACTCGACGCCGCCTCCGGACAATTGCTGTGGATGTGGCGCCCCGAAGATGGCGAGCGCTTCAATGACGCTGCGCGCAAGGGCTCGGGCAAGGGACTGGCCTACTACAACGGCGGCGGTCAGGAAGTCATCTTCACCATCACTCCGGGCTACTACCTCGTGGCACTCGATGCCCACACCGGTGATCCGGTGCCGACCTTTGGCGCACGGGGCTTCGTGGATCTGCGTCAGGGCCTGCGCCTCGGACCGGGCCGGGATGACCTCGACATCGGTATCTCGTTTCCGCCCCTCGTGATCGACGACGTCATTGTCGCCGGGGCGGCCCATGTGGTCGGCATGCGACCGGTATCGGCGAGCAACGTCAAGGGTGACGTGCGCGGCTTCGATGCTCGCACCGGCGAACTGCTATGGACCTTCAAGACGATTCCGGAACCGGGCCAGCTCGGCTACGAGACCTGGCTCAATAATTCTGCGTCTTACACCGGCAACGCCGGGTCCTGGGCGCCGGCGTCCGGTGATGTCGAACGCGGTGTAGTCTATATTCCGGTAGAATCTGCCACGGGCGACCGCTACGCCGCAGACCGTCCCGGCAACAACCTGTTCGCCAGCTCCACCGTCGCCCTCGATTACAAGACAGGTGAGATGAAGTGGTACTTCCAGACTACCCATCACGATATCTGGGATTGGGACACGCCATCGGCCCCACTCGTGGTCGATTTGCCAAACGGTACTCCAGCCGTCGTGCAGACGCTGAAGCAGTCGCACCTGTTCCTGTTCGATCCGGAAACCGGCGAGCCTTTGTTCCCGGTGGAGGAACGCCCTGTGCCGAAATCCGATACCCCCGGCGAAGTCACCGCACCCACCCAACCCTTCCCGTTAAAACCGGCGCCTTACGATCGCCAGGGTTTCCAGGAAGATGATCTGGTGGACTTCACCCCGGCGATTCTGGCCCGGGCGCAGGAGATTGCCTCTAACTACCGTTTCAGCGAGCTGTACACTCCGCCGTCGCTGTATCAACATTCGGTTGACGGGACACTTGGCACCTTGCATCTGCCCTCATCTACCGGCGGTTCCAACTGGGAAGGTTCGGCCTATGATCCCGAGACCGGGATCATCTATATTCCCTCGCGCACGGACACCAGTGTATTGTCACTGGTGCACGAACCGGAAGCGTCGACCGTGGAGTACATTCAGGGCGGAGGGCGCACACCGTCTATCGAGGGCATTCCGCTGGTGAAGCCGCCTTATGGTCGCATCACCGCCATCGATCTCACTTCGGGTGAGCATGTCTGGCAAATTGTAAACGGGGATACGCCCGAGGCCATCAAGACTCATCCACTGCTGGAAGGCGTGGACCTGCCCCCTACCGGCAAACCGACCCGCTCCGGCCTGGTGCTCACCAAATCACTGCTGTTCTTCGGGGAAGGTCCAGGCGGTTCGCCGGTGCTGCATGCCGTGGACAAAGCCACCGGCACGACCGTGGCCGAGATCGGCTTGCCAGCCTCAGTCACCGGCCAGCCCATCACCTTCATGTTGGACGGTAAACAATACCTCGTAATGGCTGTGAGTGATTTCCGCAGTCCGGCTCGTCTGGTTGCCCTCACCCTGCCCTGATTAGCGACCAGCAAGCCCAAGAGCCCGGACGTCGCACGACGCCCGGGCTTTTTTTCGTTCCCGGTAAAAAAACGGTTGCATGGAATACTGTGATTATATACAGTCTTTATCCACCCGCCGTCAGGTCGGGCCCCACAGGACATTGCCAATGACCAAACGCTGCCACTGGCCGGGAACCGATCCCGAGTATCTCGCCTATCACGATCTGGAATGGGGCGTTCCACTGCATGACGACAGACTCCTGTTCGAGTTTCTGTGCCTTGAGGGCCAGCAGGCGGGACTGAGCTGGATCACAATCCTCAAGAAACGGGATAACTACCGCAAGCGTTTCAAGAATTTCGACGCGGTGAAGCTGGCCCGCCTCACCGACGACACGATCGAGCAGCTGTTACTGGACACCGGCCTCATCCGCAATCGCCTGAAGCTGTTTGGCATTCGCACGAATGCCCAGGCATTTCTGGCAGTGCAGAAGGAATTCGGTTCATTCGACCGCTATGTCTGGTCCTTTGTCGGCGGCAAGACGATCGATGGCAGGCGCGGTCCATCGCGGCCAGTGCCCGCCACCACACCGGAGAGCGATGCAATGTCCAAAGACATGAAGAAACGCGGCTTCAAGTTTGTCGGCAGCACCATCTGTTATGCCTTCATGCAGGCCGCTGGCCTCGTCAATGACCACACAGGTCATTGTTTCCGTTACCGGGAATTGCGAGACTCGGTGCCAACTTCGAACCCGCGCTGACACATTGGCAACACGAGTAATCGACCCAACTACGCATTCAAACGACACTACAACCACACGCTGAAAAGAGGAACGCATCATGATTGGTTACGTCACACTTGGCACGAACGATATCGCGAAAGCGGCGAAATTTTACGATGAACTCCTGGCCGAAATCGGTGCCAAACGGACGATGGATTTCGATTCGTTCATTGTCTGGGGCATGAACCCGCAGGCACCGAGCATATCAATCATCAAACCCTATGATGGCAATCCAGCGACTGTCGGAAATGGCGTCATGGTTGCACTGGCGATGGGCAAACCCGAGCAGGTACAGGCACTGCACGCAAAAGCACTGGAACTGGGCAGCAAGGATGAAGGGGCACCGGGCGCCCGCAGCGATAATTTTTACGCCGCGTATTTCCGCGATCTCGATGGCAACAAGCTGAACGCGTTCTGTATTACTGGTTAGCACCGCGTCTGCGCAGAAACGACTGACGAAAAAAAACCCGGCTTACTGTAGAGTAGCCGGGTTTTTTTATTGCCAGAGACCGGCCTGGCTTATTGCCCCTGCACGACAGTGTTGCGCAGAATGCCAATGCCGGACAGTTCGACTTCGTACACATCACCAGGCTGCATGGCGCGTGTACTGCCCATGGTGCCAGACCAGATCATGTCACCCGGCTCCAGTGTGAAGTAGGTAGAGATGTAGCTCAGCATTTCTTCCATCCCAAAAATCAGGTCGGAAGTGTTTTCAGACTGACGCTCTTCGCCATTGAGACGACCGGTAATCTGAATGTTCTTGTAGTCAGCCCCTTTGACGAGCACTGGACCCACTGCATTGAATCCGCGCGAGCCCTTGGCGCGCACCCACTGAATATCGCCACCCTGCCAGGCACGTTCGCTAACATCATTGCCAGCAGTCACTCCGAAGATGTATTCGTGCGCATCTTCCACTGACACATTCTCGGCGTGCTTGCCGACCACTATCGCCATCTCGGCTTCGTAATGCAGGTTCTTGGATTCAGCCGGACGCACGATTGAATCTTCCGGACCAATAATGGAATTCGCTGGCACGATGAACAGGCCGGGATAAGCCGCAGGCTCGCCGGTGATGTGGCTACGGAAATTGAAGGCGGTCATGAACACGAGTTTCGGTTCAACCGGCGCTTCCAGTTTCACGTCTTCACGCTGCACGACGACACCGGTGTGATCGAGGCCCAGATAAGGTGCCTGGGTCAACTGGTGAATGCCATCGTCATGAATCATGCCCCAGCTGATGTCTCCCCCATTTTGTGAATAGCGGACGAAGGATTGTGCGCTGGCTGTCGATGCCAGTACCAGCACGCTGGCCGCAACCACAGTTGTCATAAAACGTTTCATGCCTGTTCTCCTGAATAGCTGAATGTTGTTGTCTTTTGGTATGAATGAATGGGTGGAATTATCGGGTGAAAATCTAGGACCGCTGATGCTACGCCGTCTGCAAAATCGGGTCAACCGCATACCCTGATTCGACGGTGCTGACTTTTCACTCGGTCTCTTCCTCGGCGCGCAGCTGAGCGTAGGCCACGGAATTCAGTTCTACAGCCTTGCGGTTGTAGACGATTTTGTGCAGCGTCTCGATGAGTGAATCCTGGAACTCATCATCGCGCAAATAGGCAGCCACATTGCCATCGGTCGGATCCAGTGCGCGCAGCTTCAGGTCGTAGCGGTGATCTTCCGTAATCATGATCACAGGAGTAGGTTTGCGAAGCGGACTGCGCTTCTCGTCCGCCCGCAGTCGAAACAGAAACTGATCGCGCGGACGCTTGTGACGATTCCAGCCGGTAATAATGCAAGAGAGCTTGTTAGTGAGCAGACCAAAGCCGCGATTGTACTGTTGCATCGCTTCCACCGCGTTGGCCTCATTGTAGGTATTGATCGCGGTATACAGTCCTGTCTGACCGATCAGGGTTGCGCACTCATCGACTAATGCATTATTCAGGTCGTACAACAGAATTACCGGTTTTAAACTCATCTAACTTGCTTCCGAAAGCCTCATTGTTGTTACTTTTATTCTCGTTTTCTGCCTGGCTTACTCACTCAGACTTGAAGATGACATTGGCACTAATCGGGTCACGTGTGGTTCTGGTTCGATTGGCCGGCACACCCGGATCCTCGAAGCCGAAGCTTATACCGAATAATATCTTCGTGCCATCATGGATATCGAACGCCTCTCGTACCAGATCGGGGTAATTACGCATTGTACCCATAGGACAACTGTGCAAGCCGAAGGCGACCAGGGTGAGCATCAACGTCTGCGCGAACATTCCTACGTCAATCGCCACCGTCGTGCCGAAGTTCGGATTCATACCGATGAACGCGATGTAGGGTGCGTCAAAAAATTCAAAATTGCGGAGCACGGCGCGAAGACGACCTGGCTTGTCATCACGGCCAATGCCCATTTCGTTGTAGAGCGCCACTGCACAGTCCACCTGCCGCTTGCGATATTCATTCTGGAAATCGCCGCGATACTCATAATCCGGATTCGGCGTGACTCCGCCGGCGGTGCGCTCGACCATTTCCTTGCGCAGGCGATCCTTCAGCGCGCCGGAGGCGACATACACTTTCCAGGGCTGCACGTTGCAATTGGAAGGTGACTTCTGCGCGATCTCGAATATCCGATCCAGCGTTGCCTGGGGCACCTCCTTGTTGAGAAAGCCACGCACGGAACGGCGCGAGTAAACGGCATCAATCAGGCTCATTGTCGGATCATTTGCGAGGGCTTGCTCTACTTGCATGCTAATTCCTGTCTCTGTGATGGCTGAAAATACTTGGCGTTGAAGTACCGGCGGGCGCAGTGCCCACCGGAACAGTCGTTGCATCTGGTCGCTAGCTCAGGATTCGACCACCATCGACATCGACGGTGGTTCCGGTGACGAAGCCGTTCTGCATGACGAACAAAATGCCCGCGGCCACTTCTTCCGAAGTACCGGCACGCTTGATCAGATGCGTCGCGGTCATTGCCTGCAATCGTTCACCTTTCTCGGCGCCAAGGAAATCAAACATCGACGTATCGACCGTGCCGGGAGAGACCACATTTACCCGAATCGGCGCCAGTTCGACGGCCAGGCAGCGCACGAGATTTTCCACCGAGGCGCCGACACAGCTCAGCGGCGATTGTGCCGGTCTGATCTTGCGCGCCGGCGATCCACTTACGAGAGTAATGGCACCGTCTTTCGCCAGAAATGGTGCACCGGCGCGAACCACCTTACAGTAGCCCCACAACTTGTCATAGGCCGCCTGGAATTGTTCCTGGGTTTGCTCGAGAAACGGCTTTAACGTGCGCTCGCCACCGATGGCGGCGGAGACGAGATGGTCGATGGTACCGACTTCCTTGAAGAGTGCTGCCAATCCGGGGCTATCGTGTGTATCGACCTGACGCAGGTGCACCTTGCCCTGGGTCGCGGCCTTCGCCGTTTCGATGTGTGCGGCAGTGCGACCGGCAGCCCACACATTCGCGCCCTGTTCCGAAGCGGCAATCGCAGCGGCGAGGCCGATACCGGCAGTGCCTCCGATGATGACGACATTCTTGCCGGCCAGATTATTCATTGTCATGGTTTACTCCCTTGCGGATTGTTATAAAACTAAGCGGGTGAACAGTGGGCAGTAGGACAGTCTGGTTCAGAAGATGCGTCCCGGACTCAGGATGCCTTTTGGATCCAGCGCCTGTTTCAATACCTTCATCAGGCTTATCTCGGACTCGCTCTTGCTGTAGGGCAGGAACGGCTTCTTCATCAAACCAATGCCGTGTTCGGCAGACACGGCGCCGTGCAACTCCTGAATGAGTCCATAAATAATCTCATCGATGGGTTGATGCAGATTGCGAGTCTCGGGGCCGACGTGAATGATGATGTGCACGTTGCCGTCGCCGATGTGACCAAACAGGCCAAGAATGGCGTCGGGCCAGCGCGCCCGCAGTCGACGCTCCACCTCTTCGCCAAAATACCCCATGTCACTAACATTGAGGCTGACGTCGTAAGTGTGCATGTAACCTACACCGGGATAGATCTCGGCAGCGGCGTCGCGCACGGTCCACAAATTACGAATCTTCGTGTCGGAGTCGGCAATAACAACCTCCTCCACCAGGCCCTGCTCGCTGGCGGCGCCGAGGCTGGCCAGAAACAGTTCCGTGTCTTTTTCGGCGTTCGAACCCATGCTCTCGATCAGCACATAGAAGCCGTAATTGTCTGGCATCGGTACCGTCGCATGCGGCACGTGAGTGTCGATGAGGCGATAGGTGTTCTGCCAGATGACCTCGAACGCCGACAGGCCCGAGCCGAGACTGGCCTGCATGTGCAGAAGTAGTTCCGAGACCCGGCCGAAATCCTTCACACCACACATCGCGACAACCTGACTGCTCGGCTTCGGTGAGAGTTTCAAAACCGCCCGGGTAATCACGCCGAGCGTGCCCTCGCTGCCAATAAAGAGTTGCTTGAGGTCGTACCCGGTATTGTTCTTGCGCAGCTTGTGCAGCCCGTTGATGATCGTGCCATCGGCCAACACTGCCTCGATGCCGAGCACCAGATCACGGGTCATGCCATAGCGGATAACGCGGTTGCCTCCGGCATTGGTCGAGAGGTTACCGCCGATGGTGCAACTGCCACGAGCGCCAAGATCCAGCGGGAACAGCAGGTTGTTGGCGTCAGCTTCTTCCTGAATCGTCTGTAACTGAACGCCGGCCTCGACCGTCATGGTGCTTGTGAAACGGTCGACCTCGAGGACTCGCTTCATGCGCTCGAAACTGAGGGCGATCTCGTCGGCCAGCGGCGCCGCTGCCGACACCAGCCCCGTCATGCCGCCCTGGGGTGCGAGTGGCTGGCCCGCAGCATGGCAGGCACGCAGGATGGCGGCTACCTGCTCGGTGGAATCCGGCCGCAGCAGCAGCAAGGGCGCCTCGGTGCGCGCGCCCATCACGTCCTTGTAATTGCGGACGTCGATATCGGCGCCTTCGCGGTAGCCACCGGGGCCGACGATGGCCTTTAATTCGGCGAGTAATGCAGTAGTAGTCTGGGCAGGCATGTTGGAGAGTGCTGTCTGGAAAAAACCGGATAGTAACATACGCAGTCCGATCGCAGGATCAGGAATGCGGGCCGAATCACGGCCTGAACACACGCCGACGGGATGTCCGCCGGCAGAACTGCTAGAATCACCGGCAATTGATGCGGAACGTCCGTCGTCCACCACACAACATGGGAGTACACATGGGAGTACATATGAACAGATCAGTCCTTGCAGGCTTCGCGTTGCTGGCCCTCACCGGCTGCAACTGGGTACAACTCACAGCAGCCGGCAAGGCCGTTAGCCTGTCCTCCGCCAGCGCCGTCACCGCCTGCACCCGCGTCGGGCGGGCACATGTGCAGACGCTCAGCAAAGTCACGGTAGTTGAACGCGGCGGCGAAAAACTGCAGGAAGAACTGCTGGTTCTGGCCCGCAATGAAGCCGGAGACCTCGGCGGTAACACCATCGTGCCAGAGTCCGTCATCACCGAAGGCCAGCAGACCTTCGGCGTCTACCGCTGCCCCTGACCCCCGGCGCCAGTGCCTCCACCCCCCCTCCTGCCTCGACGGAGAGCGCTGGCAAAAATATCTTGACCAAAATTAGATATTTAGATAATTTTCTAAATACCTAAGGAGTAGCCATGCAAGCCGTCCTCGAAGCCATCTCGGATCCGACCCGTCGCAAGATTCTCGACCTGTTGAAGAAAGGCGAGAAGTCGGCGGGGGAACTGGGCGAACATTTCGACATCAGCGGCCCCTCCATGTCCCACCACCTGAGCAAGCTGAAGGCGGCCGACCTCGTGCAGACCCGACGCAGTGGCCAGAGCATCCTGTATTCCATCAACACCAGCGTATTCGATGACGCCGCACAGTTCGTTATCGGCTTCTTTCAGTCACAGAGAGAGACCAGGTCATGAGTTTCATTCGCCAGAACCCACTCAGTTGCGGCGCACTCACGCTGCTCGTCCTCGTCAGCGCCGTGCTCTACCCGAACCTGCCGGAACGGGTCATCATGGGGTATGACTTCGATGGTGGCGTGGACCTCACCCGACCGAAGGACGTTGCCGCCACGCTAATTCCCGGAATCTACGCGATGGTACTGATCCTCACACACGCACTGATTCGCTATTCCCCGGAAAAATTCTCGATGCCTAACAGCAAGCGCGCAATCGACATCGTGATGTGCGGTGTCGGCCTTATGCTCGTCTTTCTGCACTATGGCCTGCTTGGCAGTCGTGGCGATTTCGATTACTTCGTGCGCTACTTCTCCTGGGGGATGGCGCTCTCACTGATCGTAATCGGCAATGTCTTCGGCAAGACCGAACGCAATTTCCTGCTCGGGGTGCGAACACACTGGGCGATCGCCTCGGCCGCGAACTGGAAGGCCACGCATCGTCTGTTGGGCAAACTGATGGTCGGGTTCGGCCTGGTGTTGCTGGTGAGCAATTTCCTGTTCTCCCGACTGGAATTCACCGTATTCCTGTGTGTGAGCAGCTTCCTCATTCCGGCGGTCTATTCGCTCGTGTATTACCTGCGCTTCGAGCAGTCACGGCCAGAGGCGTAATTGCTAGCGGTGTGAACCGTCTGTATACGATGGACGACCTGATAGGGTGGATGGATGCCACCGGCACAGCACAAGCTTCAGGAGATTTGCTTTATAATGCCGGCAGGTTGCCCCCGCCAGAGCACGCTCCTACTTCTTGCTAGACGAACTTGATACGCGGACACGGTTATGGAAAAAATTCTGTTGTCGGTCACACAGGGCTTCGCGAAAGTGCCGGACAAGGTGCTGCGCTTCAAGCGCACTGTGCTCTTGCTGCTGGTCCTGTCCACCGCCTTTCTTACCTACGGCATCTTCACCCGCACCTCGATGGACATGTCCGTGGACAGTTTCCTCGATCAGCGCGATCCAGCGATTGCAGCGCTTGACGAGTTTCGCCGCCAGTTTGGCAGCGACGATTCCGTGTTTCTGGTTTATCGTGCGAATGACGGCGACGTCTTCTCACGGCAATCCCTGCAAGCCATTCAGCAGCTTACCGATGACTTCCGCTACTGGGACCGGCTAGACCGCTCTGCCTACCCGGAACAACTCGACGGCGTACCGGTGGATTGGAACGAGCTTTCCCATATTCGCCGTGTGCAGTCGATCGCCAACTTGCGCGTTCAAGAGAATGTTGGTGATTCCCTGCTCTCCAATCGCCTGGTGCCAGTCGAACTACCCGCCTCCGATGTCGAGTTGGCTGAGATCAGGCGTCGGGCGCTGGCAGAGGAAGATTATCTGCTGGCCTTCTATTCTCGCGATGGGCAGTACGGCGGCCTGCTTCTACAGACTGACTTCGGCACGAAGCCGGTCGAAGGCTATGTCTCCGCCGTGGACGCAGACGAAGTCGTGCTGGATAACAGCTTTATCGATTTCGACGCCTTCGATGCCAGCGACAGTTTCGAACTGGACTATGACGAAGATGTCGCTGTGCAGGAAGTCGACTTCGAATCGGTCGACATGATGGGCTACACCAATTTCGCCACGGTTACCCGGGCGCTCTACAGCAAATACGACGAGGCCTTCGAGTTTTATCCCGTCGGCAATCCACCCATGATGGAATTCATGATGGACCAGATGTACGACATGATGACACTCGGCATCGTGATGATCCTCATTTTCATCCTGTTGCTGTGGATCTTGTTCCGCTCCTTCAGTGCCGTGCTGTGGCCCATGCTGACGATTGCAATCAGCATCGCCTGGACCTGGGGCATTACGGTCTGGCTTGGCATCCCGATCTCGTCGATGATCTCACTCACGGTGATGCTGATCTTCGCTGTGGGCATTGCCGATTGCGTGCACGTGATGAGCGCCTATTTCTCCTTCCGTCGCCAGGGCGAGGCGCACCATGTGGCCTTGTCGAAATCCTATGGCAAGACCGGGCTAGCGATTTTCGTCACCACGGTCACCACCGTGGCCGGTCTGTCAGCGCTGGCGACGTCAGACCTGCTCCCGGTTGAGGTATTCGCCCTTATGTCCGCCTTTGGCGTAGGGTTGGCGCTGTTCTTCACCGTATTCCTGCTGCCCATTCTCCTCGATGTGTGGCATCCGGGCGCTCCTGGCACTGACGCAAGTTTCGCTGACAAACTGGGACAGCGCTGGCAACAAATCGCCTCACGCTGGAAACAGTTGATTGCCGGCGTCTACGCGGTGCTTGTGCTGGCATTGCTCGGACCCTATGTTGGGGGTTATATCCTGCTGATCACGCTGCTAACCTACATCGTGGTGCACTGGCAGGGCCCGATCCTCGAGAAAGTGCCCGCGATAGCTGCGCGCCGTCCCTATACAATTCTGTTTATCTTCGGGGTGATCTTCCTGCTTTGTGCATATGGCACCAGCCAGGTACGCATCGACAGCAATATGTCTGAGTTATTCCGCGAGGGCTCACAATTGCGCGTGACTTACGAGATCGTCGACGAAAACATGGCGGGTGCGCAGAACATGGAAATCATGATCGATACCAAGGTGACCGATGGTCTGCAGAATCCGGACATTCTGCAGGCCGTCGATGCCCTGCAACAGCGTATCGAGGAGCGCTATCCGGATGAGATTACCCGCACCTACTCGCTCGCGAATATCGTCAAGGACACCTATCAGATCATGAATAATGACGATCCGGCCTACTACCGCGTACCGGATTCGCGTCAGATGATTTCGCAACTGCTGTACCTGTTCAACAGCGCCAATCCCGACGACCGTCGCAGCCTGGTGTCCGATGACTACAGTCGTTCCCACATCAGCATCAATGCCTACAACGCCGGCTCCTATCAATACCAGCGTTTCTTCCTCGAACTGGCCGAGGACATCGAAGACACGTTCGGGGAATTGCAGGACACGTACCCGGAACTTGATGTGCACGTCACCGGTTCAATGGCGATCATGATGCGCATGACCGATGAGATTGCACGCTCGCAATTCAACAGCTTCGCCTACGCGATTGCCATGATCAGCGTGATCATGATCGTCACCCTTGGGTCCCTGCAGGGCGGACTGATGGCGATGGTGCCGAACCTGA
>Ga0222714_10003762_pt1 | contig 15224 bp, 15 predicted proteins | sample C33_3DmetaG_FD_165048 | JGI IMG/M metagenome (GOLD analysis project Ga0222714, IMG submission 165048) | Estuarine water microbial communities from San Francisco Bay, California, United States - C33_3D | ecosystem: Environmental > Aquatic > Marine > Unclassified | place: USA: California... | reverse complement strand
CGGAAAATCCGGACCGTAACGCAGGCCGGTCGCCGGGTTGATCGACATCGGACCTGTCGAGCCAAAGCAGCTACCCAGATTATTGACCCCAACGACGAAGAACCGGTTGGTGTCGATCGGCTTGCCAGGCCCGACCATGTTGTCCCACCAGCCGATGTCATCCGGATCCTCGGCAGAGCGCCCGGCGACATGATGCGATGCGTTCAACGCGTGCGGAATCAGCACCGCGTTGGAGCGCTGCGCATTGAGCTTGCCGTAGGTTTCGTAGACCAACTCATAGTCCGCGATACTGGCGCCGCTACGCAAAGCGAGCGGCTCGGAAAACCGCATCCGCTGGGCCTGAACGACTCCAACCGAATCCTGCTGCGCGTCTGACACGCGAATTCACCCCGCAAAAAAAAACCGACCGGCTTGATTCGGCTCGGTCGGACTTGACGGGGACTCGCCCCTGCCGCTTTAGCCGAATTTCTAACGCGCCCGCAAGCTGGAACTCAAATCGGCGCAAGTCATAACGGTACTGTTCGGGGGGCGGACTGTCAAACGAAGCAAGTCGTCGCGCGCCGAATCGATGACAAACCCGGGCGCGGGGTGCCTGGTCCGCCGCCGCACTCAGCTAGCATCATCCAGCACATCCTTGCGTCCGATCGGTGCGTTGCGCAGTCTGCGCAGTGCCCCCTGCACCTGCTCTGGGTCGTCGCTGCCGAGCAGGCGACTGACTTTCGGGCGCAACTGCTTGACGTCGGCCTGAAGCACCTCGCGCTTAACCGTGAGCAGGCTGGCCAGATGCATCGAGAACTGTGTCAGGCCCATGCCGAGCAACAGTCGGGTGGCCGCATAATCCCCGGCCAGCTCACCGCAGACGGCAACCGGCTTGCCGGCCTTTTGCCCTGCACGGATCGTCATGGAGATCAGTCGCAGCACGGCCGGATGAAACGGGTCGTACAGAGAGGACACCGCATGATCGGCACGATCGATCGCCAGCGTGTACTGAATCAGGTCGTTGGTCCCGATCGAAAGGAAATCCAGTTTGCGCAGGAACAGCCCGACCGACAGCGCCGCGGCCGGCACCTCGATCATGCCGCCGATCGCCATGTGCTCATCGAATGCCTGCCGGCGCTCGAGCAAGCGCTCGCGCGACTGCGCGAGCAGCCGCATTGTCTGGTCGATCTCGTTGCAGTTGATCAGCATCGGCAGCAACAGTCGCACCGGACCATGGGCAGACGCCCGCAGGATCGCCCGCAGCTGCGTCAAAAACAGCTCGGGCTGCGCCAGGCAGTAGCGGATTGCCCTCTGACCGAGTGCCGGATTGGTGATCGTCGACAGGTCGGTCGAATGCATCACCTTGTCAGCGCCGAGGTCCAGCGAGCGAATCGTGACTGGCCGGCCACGCATCGCCTTTACTGCCTTGCGATAGGCCTCGTATTGTTCGTCCTCGCCCGGCGGCTCGCGCCGGTTCAGGAACAGAAACTCCGTTCGGAACAGGCCGATCCCGGCAGCGCCAGCCTCGCGGGCATGCTCGGCCTCGTCAGGCAGTTCGACGTTGGCATGCAGATCGATCTGCATGCCATCGAGCGTACGCGCCGGCACATGGATCAGCCGCTTGAGCCGCTCGCGCTCAAGCAGGGTACTGGCCTGGCGATGCCGGTACTCGGCCAGCACCGTCTCATCGGGCGCGACGATCACCAGGCCGGCCTCGCCGTCCAGGATCAGCCATTCATTGTCTTCAATCAGCTCGCTGGCACGCCCCAGGCCGACGACTGCCGGCACGTTCATGCTGCGCGCCAGGATCGCGGTATGCGAGGTGGTTCCACCCAGGTCGATCGCAAAGCCAAGGGCACTGCGTAGCGACAGCATGTCACTCGGCGCAATGTCTGCGGCCACGAAGATCGCCGGCTCACCTGTACCCGGCAACGGTCCGGCCGATCCGGACAAGGCCTTGAGCACACGATCGGCAACCTGCTGCACGTCACGGCCGCGCTCGCGCAGATACGCGTCGTCGAGTTCCTCGAACTGGCGGGCCAGGCTATCGGCCTGCGAGGCGATCACCCACTCGGCATTCCAACCGTCTTCAACGATCTGCTGGCGGGCTGCTTCGCACAGCAACGGATCATCGAGGATCATCGCCTGAACCTCGACCAGCGCCCGCGCCTCGGTTGGCGCATCACCGGGAAGATGCGCAACCAGAGAACGCAAGCCTTGCTTGACTTCAGCGAGCGCCGCGTCAAGGCGCGCAACTTCGATGTCCACCCCAGCGACCGGTACGTGGTATCTCGCAACGTCGAAGCGACGCGATTCGAGCACACGCGCACGCCCGATCGTGATGCCGCCGCCGATGCCGGTTCCGTGAATGCTGAACATCGCGTCCTCAGATCTCTTCGCCGAATCCTGATGCGATCAGGCCAGACAGCGCATCGATCGCATCCTGAGCATCGGGGCCATCAGCCTCGATCACCACGGTACTGCCCTTGGCTGCTGCGAGCATCATCACGCCCATGATGCTCTTGGCATTGATCCGGCGCGCACCCTTGCTCATCCAGACCTCGGCCGTAAACTTGCCGGCCAGCTGGGTGACCTTGGCCGAGGGCCTGGCGTGCAGACCGAGCTTGTTGACGATCGTCGCCTCAGCGCGAACCATTCTCGTTCCCTTCGCCCACCTCGGGCTTGATCTGCAGTATCGCTCCCTGGGCGCTCGACAGCAGGGTATCGACCAGCTCCTCGACCGGCATCCGCCGGTTATTCAGCGCCTTGACCAGCATCGGAAGATTGACGCCGGCGAGCACCACCACCTTGTGCGGCTGGGCCAACCGGGCGGCGATCCGAGAAGGCGTCGCACCGAACAGATCGGTCAGCACGATCACACCACTGCCATCGTTGATCCGCGCCAAAAGTTCGATCGCCGCCGAGTATGCCTGGTCCGGATCTTCATCAGGAATCACGTCAAGCGCCGCCAATTGCACCGGCAGTCGCCCGTAAATATGGCGCGTGCAATGGATGAGCGCCGTTCCCAGCGGCTCATGCGAAACGACCATGACCCCGATCATCTTGCTGCGGGCTCCGCCAATCGGGTCTGCTCAGCCGGCTGCAACCGCTGCCTCGAGCGACTCGATGAACATCGCCGCGACATTGAAACCAGTCTGCTGTTCAATCTCGCGAAAGCAGGTCGGACTCGTCACATTGATCTCGGTGATTCGATCGCCAATCACATCCAGACCAACCAGCAGCAAACCCCGCGACCACAACACCGGAGCCAGTGCCTCGCCAATCGCCCTGTCGCTCGCCGACAGCTCGCGCGCGACGCCCCTGCCGCCGGCCGCGAGGTTACCGCGGAACTCGCCCTCTTTCGGAATGCGCGCCAGGCAGTACGGCACCACCTTGCCGCCGATCAGCAGCACCCGCTTGTCACCATCGCTGATCTGCGGGATGAAACCTTGCGCCATCACGCTACGCGCGCCGAATTCGTTCAGCGTCTCGATGATCACCGACAGGTTCGGATCATCGGCGCGAGCCCGGAAGATCGAGGTGCCGCCCATGCCGTCAAGCAGCTTGAACACCGCCTCGCGATGTTCGGCAACGAAGTCTCGTAGTTTCTGCGGATCGCGCGTGACGATCGTGGGCGGCGTGAACTGCGGAAACTCTGCGACCGACAGCTTCTCGTTGTGGTCGCGGATCGCGCGCGGATCGTTAAACACCTTCGCGCCCTCGCGCTGCGCGATTTCGAGCAGGTACGTCGAGTACACATACTCCATGTCGAACGGCGGATCTTTGCGCATCAGCACGGCATCGAACGACGAAAGCCGATGCACGATGTCATCCTCGGTGCGCTGCCACTCCTCGCTCTGACCACTGGCATCGATGATGTGAATGCGGCGGGAGCGGACCATCGTGGTGCCGGCTTCGTACCAGAGTTCACCCTGCTCGCAGGTGTGCACCTCATGCCCGCGAGCCTGCGCCTGCGCGATCATCGCCACCGTGGAGTCCTTATAGGCCTTCAACTGCTCGAGCGGGTCGATGATGAAAACGATACGCATGATGGGGTGTCTCCTCAGCCGTACAAAGATTGATCGGGGTCGGTGCGCTCGAGTTCAATCGAGGCTGCCAGCAACGCAAGGCGTGCAACGACGCCATACGCGTAAAAACGGTTCGCCGCCTCCTCGGGGAGCGCCTGCGCATCCGGCAGGTTACAGCTCGAGGCAAACGGCAAGGGCACAAAGCGCATGCCAGGCGCGTTCAGATTCTCGTTCGGGCCGCGCTCGGCATGCACCCGGTAAAAGCCACCGACCACATAGCGATCGATCATATAGACGACCGGCTCAGCGACTGCGTCGTTGATCGTCTCGAAGGTCGGCACACCTTCCTGCACGATCACCTCAGTCACCGGCAACCCGTCCTCGCCGACCGCCATCAACTCGCGCTGCGCAGCACTCAGGTTACGCACATCATCGGCGCTGCGAACCGACAGCACCCCCATGCCCCGGGTGCCGGCGTCGGCCTTGATGATCACGAACGGCTTTTCAGTGACCTTGTATTCGCGGTATTTCGAGCGCATCTGGCGAAGTACAGACTCGACACCGGCAATCAGGCAGTCCTCGCCATCGCGGCTCGTAAAGTCAACCTGCCCACAAGACGAGAAGCCCGGATCGATCAGCCAGGGATCGATCTGGAACGCCTTCGCAAAACGGCGTGCAACCTCGCGATAGGCCCCGAAATGCGTGGACTTGCGGCGCACCGACCAGCTTGCGTGCAGTGGCGGCAGCACCGTCTGTTCGTGAGCGTTGCGCAAGACCTGTGGAACTCCCTGCGAGAGGTCATCGTTCAGAAGCACGGTGCAGGGGTTGAACTCGTCGACGACAATCCGCCGCCCGTGGCGTCTGACCGGTTCGACCACCAGCACCTGCCCGTCGGCAAGATCGATCCGCTGTGACTGTTCAAGCGCAGGATCGAGGCTGCCGATGCGCACCTCGAGCCCGGTCTGCCTCAGCACCTTGGCCAGCCAGAGCAGATTTTGCCGGTAGTCCGACTGCTCAAGCCGGTCTTCGGCGATCACCAACAGGTTCCGCGCTTCGGGACAGTATTTGTCGACCGCCACCATGGCCGCCTGGATCGCCAATGGCAGTACCTGTTCAGACAAGTTGTTGAAGCCGCCCGGAAACAGATTGGTGTCGACCGGCGCCAGCTTGAAGCCGGCATTGCGCAAGTCGGTGGAGCAATAGAACGGCGGCGTGCGCTCCTGCCACTCGAGCCGGAACCAGCGTTCGATCTGCGGGGTCGCCTCCAGGAAGCGTCGCTCAAGTTCGAGCAGCGGTCCTTTGAGCGCGGTGACGAGGTGGGGAACCATCGGCGCTAGGGCGGCGAACCTGCTCTTCGCCAGTGTCGTGTCAGGGCTTTCGATTGTATCGGACGCGCTGGCGCAATCCCGGGGGCGCGGACCATGCGTCGAAAATGTAAAGGGCGGACCCCGAGAAAGGATCCGCCCCGAATTTGCCGGCTTGAGGACCGGCGGGCACCCCTGAGGGAGGGCACCGCCCGGTCGGCGAAGGAGGGGCGCCGACGCGGGCCAGGAACCAATCAGCGCTGGTAGGCAGTCTCACCGTGTGAGGAGATATCCAGACCTTCGCGCTCTTCATCCTCGGGCACTCGCAGGCCAACCATCAGGTCCACCAGCTTGAACGCGATGAATGACACGATGGCGGACCACACGATCGTGATCAACACCGCCTTCGTCTGCACCCAGACCTGCGAGGCGATCGAATAGTCGGCGCTAGCTGCATTGGCCACGTAGTCGAACACGCCAGCACCGCCGAGCGACGGGGCCGCGAACACCCCGGTCAACACCGCCCCGACAATGCCGCCAACACCGTGCACGCCGAACACATCGAGCGAGTCGTCGGCGCCGATCATGCGCTTCAGACCGTTGACGCCCCACAAGCAGACCACACCCGAGATCAGTCCGATGATCAGCGCACCCATCGGTCCGACGAAGCCACACGCCGGGGTGATGGCAACCAGACCCGCGACTGCACCGGAGGCTGCGCCCAGCAATGACGGCTTGCCCTTGCTCATCCACTCACCGAGCGTCCAAGACATCGTCGCAGCAGCCGCGGCAATCATCGTGTTCGCGAAGGCGAGCGCAGCCGTGCCAGTGGCCTCGAGGTTGGAACCGGCGTTAAAACCAAACCAGCCCACCCACAGCAGCGAGGCGCCGATCATCGTTGAGGTCAGCGAATGCGGCGCCATGGCTTCACGACCGTAGCCGATCCGCTTGCCGATCACGATCGCACCGACAAGGCCCGCAATACCGGCATTGATGTGCACCACGGTGCCACCGGCGAAGTCCAGGGCGCCCTGGGCCCAGAGATAGCCAGCGCTGGCGGTCACTGCTTCAAGCGTCGCGGCATCCTTGATCGCATCCGGGCCGTCCCAATACCAGACCATGTGGGCGATCGGCAGATAGGCAAACGTGAACCAGAGAATCGAAAACAGCAGCACTGCCGAAAAACGCACTCGCTCGGCAAAGGCTCCGACGATCAGCGCACAGGTAATACCGGCGAACGTACCCTGAAACGCAATAAAGCTCAGTTCAGGAATCACGACGCCTTTACTGAAGGTCGCAGCAACCGACTCCGCGGTGACGCCAGCCAGGAATAATTTGCTCAGATTACCGATAAATGGTCCTGAGCCGCCAAACGCGAGCGAGTAGCCGTAGATAGCCCACAAGACCGTGATCATCGAAAAGATCACGAACACCTGCATCAGCACCGACAGCATGTTCTTGGCACGCACCAGACCGCCGTAGAACAATGCTAGCCCGGGAACGGTCATCATGATCACGAGCAGGGTAGCGACCGTCATCCATGCGGTATCGCCCTTGTCGGGCACTGGCGCCTTGGCTTCGGCAGCCGGTGCAGCAGCGGCCGGAGCCGCTGCTGCGGCGGGTGTTGCATCGTTGGAGGCCACTTTGACGACTTCGGCAGTCGCCGTCGGCTTGTCCTGCGCCATCACGCTGGCGGCTGGGGCCAGACCCAGTGCGAGCACGAAGGCCAAGGCTCTCAATAGTGCTTTCATCGGAGTTCTCCCGGAAGCTTGTGTTTGTGAGTGGTCAGAGCGCGTCGTTACCGGATTCACCGGTACGGATCCGCAACACCTGTTCCAGGTCGTAAACGAAAATCTTGCCGTCGCCGATCTTGCCGGTCCGGGCAGAGCCTTCGATCGCCTCAATGGCACGCTCGACAATGTCATCCGCGACGGCGGCTTCGATCTTGACCTTCGGCAGAAAGTCAACCACGTACTCTGCGCCGCGATACAACTCGGTGTGGCCCTTCTGACGCCCGAAGCCCTTGACCTCGGTGACGGTAATTCCCTGCACGCCAATGCCGGACAGTGCTTCGCGCACCTCGTCGAGCTTGAATGGCTTGATGATTGCGGTAATCAGTTTCATCGATGTTCTCCTTGGCGGGTCGCACTTCGGCGACCCCGCGTCGACAGGCTTTAGAAGGTCTTGGCGACCGACAGGACGACCGTGTCCTTGCCGAGGTTGATGCCACGATAGTTCGTGTAGCAACCACCATCGGCATTGGTGCCGACATAGGTCAGACCCCAGTTCAGACCAACAAATTCCTTGTTGATCCCAAGCTTCCAGTCGTCATAGGAGCAATCCGCGGTTGCCGAGGTTTTGATCTTCTGATGACCGACATGAGCACCCAGCGTGAAGCCGCCGCCAATATCGAAAGCGGCACCCAGGTCGATGTAGTTAGAGCCCTTGCTATCTGCAAACCCGAAAATGTCGGTCACCGCCTGCGAGTACTTCAGCGTGAACATCTTCCAGTTGCCGCCCAGATAGAGTTCCGTGGTGTTGGGCTTGGGGTTACCAGCGGCCTGCCAGTTGTCATATGTGCCCGGGTAGTAGTACTGCAGGACACCGACATCGATGCCGAAATCCCCGAACGACCGCTTATAGCCTCCGTAAATGTCGAGCTCCAGGCTGTTACTGGCGGCGCCGGTGTCAGCGATCCAGCTGACATTCGAGCCCCACAGGCCCAGATAAACACCGCTGGCGTGCGCGTAATCAAACCCGCCTTGCAGCGCAGGCTTCTTGTCGGTCTGAGCGATACCGCGATAGCGATATTCGCTGACCAGACTGAAGTTGCCGGTCAGCGAGTGTTCCGGGGTACCGGCGGCGACGCTCACCGAGGGTAAGGAAGAGATGACGGCGGCAACGCCCGCGGCGGCCAACAGTTTTTTCATGGCAGTTTCTCCTTGATTGATCGGACAAGTGTTTGGGTAAGGGCAACTCAACATGGACGGGACAATGCATATCCCGTGCCAGACCCGTTCACCACGGCCCAAAGACCTTCGCATCAAGGAAGAACCGGAGAAATGCCACCGACAGGGTGCAAACGCACCTTCTTGGTGCGCCCCATCTTGGGGCGCACAGATTCAGTCAGGCAGACCGAATCGCTTGACCGCATTCAGGTAAGCGACCTTCTTCATCGTCTCTGGCGATAGAAACGGCAGAAAGCGGGTACGAAGCTCGGCAACGATCTCGTCATAGCGCGGATCTAGCCCGCAGCATGGGTCCGTGCCCACGAAAAAACGATCCGGATGCCGCTCAATCAGCGCCGCCCAAGCCGGCTTCAAACCGTTTTCATTGAACATCCTGCCAAGCGGCATGTGGATCAAGCCTTGAGCCGATACCTCGCACATCACATTTGGATGCTCAATTAGCAGCTTCTCGACTTCATGCGGCCCAGAGACCGGTAAGCAATGCGAAAGGATCGTCATGGTCTGCGGATATCTGGCCGCCATGACTGCAATCTCGTCATACCCGCCGAATTTCCCGCCCATCGTGTGAATCTGTACAAATCCGCGGTACTTGCCTGCGAGCTCGAACATCCGATTGATCACCGGACTGTCCAACGCAATACTCCGCTCAAAGCGCGAGTTCGATTTGAGTTTGTTTTTGACGTGAATTTCACCAAAGCCCTTGAGCTTGCCTTCCGAAAAAAGCCGCTCGGCCGTGCGGAACAATTCCTCGAATTCCGGCTGCGCCGGATCCATCAAACCAACTTCGCCATCGCGGTAAAACACCTTCGCCCAAGGCTGTGAGCCTATTGCGGCGATATAGCGCCCTTCGAGTCTGCGCTGCATTTCGGCTTGGAAATGTCCGACTCCCCCGGCCCAGCGCACGTTGTTGCGTTGCATTGCTTCAAGCCGCTTGTCGGGCGTGCTGGTACGAATACCGTAGACATGCAGATGCAGATCGGCGAGAGGCAGCGCCCTGGCCATTTCGATCGCCTGCGCGCTCGGTTCTGCGGCGAATGCGCCGCCTTTCATCAGCATGCCGACTAGCAGGGCCGCCATCAGCATCCGAGTTGCCGCACGAACCAGCCATGCCCGGTCAAGCCGATTGAAACAGGACGCCAGTGCGGTTGTACTTGTCGATGCGAAAGTCGATGGACAGCGTTTCATCAGAGCTCCTCGAGCGCCTTGCGCGTAATCACAGGTTCAGCCCTTCGCCCAAGCGGACGATCCGGCCGACATGCTAAATTGACTTTTGCCCCAACGTATCGATGTACAGGGAAACGGATGGAAACCGACAAGCAAAGCTTCCTGAATAACCTCCAGGAACGACTCACGGACCTGATGCGCAACAGTCCCGCCCAAGACATCGAGCGCAACATGAAAGCTCTGCTCGGACAGGCGTTCGCCAAGCTGGAACTGGTCACACGCGACGAATTCGATGCGCAGGTGGCGCTGCTCGATACGCTACGCGCCCGCGTCGCCCGCCTCGAAGAGGCAATCGTCACACTCGACACTCAATCCGCCGGCGGAACTCCCGGCAAGCCTTCGTCTGGAGAACCGACATGAAGACTCGCATCACCGAACTGTTCGGCATCGAACACCCAATCATCCAGGGCGGCATGCACTACGTCGGCTTTGCCGAGCTGGCAGCTGCCGTGTCCAATGCCGGCGGGCTGGGCATCATTACCGGCCTGACGCAAAAGACGCCCGAGCTGCTCGCCAAGGAAATCGCGAAATGCCGCGAGATGACCGACAAGCCATTCGGCGTCAACCTGACCTTTCTGCCGACCTTCGCGACGCCGCCTTACCCGGAATACATTCAGGCGATCATCGAAGGGGGTGTCAAGGCGGTTGAAACCGCCGGGCGAAATCCGGAGAAGTATCTGCCCCAAATGAAGGCGGCTGGCATCAAGGTGATCCATAAGTGCACCTCGGTGCGCCACTCGCTAAAGGCTGAGGCGATCGGCTGCGACGCGGTCAGCGTCGACGGCTTCGAGTGCGGCGGTCACCCGGGCGAGGACGATATTCCGAACTTCATCCTGCTGCCGCGCGCAGCCGAGGAACTGAAGATTCCTTTCGTCGCGTCCGGCGGCATGGCCGATGGCCGCAGCCTGGTTGCGGCACTCGCACTGGGCGCCGACGGCATGAACATGGGCACCCGCTTCATCGCGACAAAAGAGGCACCGGTACACGACAACGTGAAGCAGGCAATCGTTGCAGCCTCCGAACTGGACACCCGACTGATCATGCGCTCGCTGCGCAATACCGAGCGGGTACTGGTCAACGAGCCGGTCGAGCGCGTGATGCAGATCGAGCGCGACAAGGGCGCTGCGCTAAAGATCGAGGACATCTACGACGAGGTTGCCGGTGTCTATCCGAAGGTGATGATCGACGGCGCCATGCAGGCCGGTGCCTGGAGCTGTGGCATGGTGGCCGGGCTGATTCACGATGTGCCGAGCTGCAAGGAGTTGATCGACCGGATCATGGCCGAGGCGCATCAGCTGATTGCCGAGAGGCTGGCGCGCTTCGATCGCGGCTAAAGCGCACCGCCAGTAGTTGGCGTGCGCTGAGCGCATCTGGTCATCACGAAGCGTAGGAAGGGTCGAGCCGCGCCAGGCGACGCAACTGCGCCGCCCAGGCCAGCTCGCCGCCTTTGGCCTGCCCGGTGCCGTAGTTGTACTTGCCCTGCTCAATGGCCTTTTCGATCACCGCCGGCTTGATCTCGCGTAGCTTGCTGCCGCCGGTCATCGCGGTGATCTGGAATTCGCAGGCCTTTTGCAGCCGGTACATATTGTTGAAGGCTTCAGCCACCGTGCGGCCCACCGTCAGAGTGCCGTGGTTGCGCAAGATCAGCATCGACCCGTCGTTCAGGTCGCGAAGCAGCGACTCGCGCTCGGCATGGTCAAAGGCGATGCCTTCGTAGTCGTGGTAGCGCAGCAGGCTCCAGCCCGACAGCGCGCGCTGCGATGCAGGCAGTAATCCATGATCCTGCATCGAGACGCCCACGCCTTCGCGGGTATGCAGATGCATCACGCACTCTGCGTCATGTCGCCCCATGTGCACCGCGCTGTGAATCGTGAAGCCGGCCTCGTTCACCTTGTACGGCGTGTCGGACAGAATCTGCGCGTTCAGGTCGATCTTGACCAGCGAAGAGGCGGTGATCTCCTCGAACAGCATGCCGTAAGGATTGATCAGGAACTGGTCAGGCGTGCCCGGCACGCGCACCGACAGGTGCGTGCCAAGAAGATCGTCCCAGCGGTACAAGGCGCACAAGCGATAGGCAGCAGCCAGGTTCACTCTGGCCTGCCACTCCGCAGGCTCGAAATCAGGATGCGACGCGGCGACTTTCGGTTCGGCAGGAAGGTTCATCTCAAAGACTCGGATTGACCAGGAACTTCTCGCTGGTTGCCCGCCGCATATAGGCGTTGACTGTGTCGATCTGCAGCATCTGGGTTAAAGAGATCTCGCGGGTGTAATGGCTCGCGAATGTGGTCTTGAGCTCGGCTGCGATCCGCTCGCGCAGGCGCTGCTGACCGTCGGCGCCAATCTTTTGCAGGAAGGGGGTCAGCAGCCAGCCGCCCACCCCCCAGGCCATGCCGTAGTCGCGCTCGAGCACCACCGGACTGCGGTCCAGGCTGCCGTACAGATAGACCTGCTTATGCGTGCTCGACCCGTAGCGGCTGTATTCCACCGCAGTTCGCCCAAGCGCGGCCTCCATGCAGCTCAGGATCCGGCTGGCCAGTGTGCCGCCACCGATCGCATCGAATGCGATCGTCGCCCCGGTGGCGACCAGCGCATCGGTCAATTTCGGCAGAAAGTCCGGATCGCTCGAGTCGCAGACATGCTCGGCACCGATTGAGCGCAGCAGGGCCTGCTGCTGCGGGCTGCGCACGATATTGACCAGCGCGACGCCGTCCTTCAGACAGATCTTGTTCAGCATCTGGCCCAGGTTCGACGCAGCCGCCGTATGCACCAGCGCCTTATGCCCCTCGGCACGCATGGTCTCGACCATGCCGAGTGCGGTCAATGGATTGATAAAGCAGGACGCGCCGTCCGCAGCGCTCGCGCTATCAGGAAGAACCAGGCAAGCCTTGGCCTTGGCGATCCGGTATTGGCTGTACATCGCGCCACCCATCAGTGCAACCTTGCGACCGATCAATGCCTGGGCTTGCGGCGATGCCCCCGCACTGACGACGGTGCCAGCACCTTCGTTACCCGCGGGCAATGACGCATCGAGCCTGCCTGCCACTGCTTTCATCGCAGCTTGCGGAAGCTTCGCGCGGATCGATGGGCGCTGAGCTGTGCCCCCTTGTTCGGCGCCCTTCAGATCAGGAATACCGAACAGCAATCCTTGGTCGGAAGGATTGATCGGCGAGGCCTCGACCCGCACGAGAACCTCGTCGTCACCGGGACTGGGCACAGGCTCATCGACCAGCGAAACTTCGAGTTCACCATTGCTGCGCACCAGCGTGCGCAATTGCAGAGCAGTTGCGGGAAGATCGGCACTCATGAGGACTCCGTTTTCTGGAAATTCTGAATCGGAGCATTGTGCCCCACCCTGGGCTCAGACGGTGGCGGGAATGCGCACCGGCATCGACATGAAGCCATGCACGAAATTGGACTTCGTACGTACCGGTTCACCAAGCACTTCAATGACCGGGTAGCGCTTCAGGATCTCTTCCCACAGGATGCGCAGTTGCAGCTCGGCCAGCCGGTTGCCGACGCAGTGATGAATGCCGAAGCCGAATGCCAGGTGATGCTTGGGCCGCTCGCGGTCGATGATGAATTCGTGCGGTCGCTCGATTGCCTGTTCGTCGCGGTTGGCCGACAGGTACCACATCACGACCTTGTCGCCAGCGCGAATCTGCTGGCCGCCAAGCTCATAGTCCGCCAGCGCGGTGCGACGCATGTGCGCAAGCGGCGTCTGCCAGCGGATGATCTCGGGCACCATGCTCGCAACGAGCTCCGGATTCTCGCGCAGCTTGTCGTACTGCGCCGGATGCTGGTGCAGTGCGAGCAGCCCGCCGCTGATCGAGTTGCGGGTCGTGTCGTTGCCACCCACGATGAGCAGCAACAAATTGCCCAAAAACTCCTCCGGAGTCATGTTGCGGGTGGCCGGCGAGTGCGCCAGCATCGAGATCAGGTCCGGCGTTGGCGGCGCGTTGACGCGTGCATTCCATAGCTGAACGAAGCGGTCGCGGCACTGCTCGAGCTCGGCGAGGCGCATCTCCCAGGATTTCACTGCTCCATTGCCATCCGGATCGCCAGTGGCCATATCGGACCACCAGGTCAGCTTGCTGCGCTCGTCGAACGGAAAATCAAACAACAAGGCGAGCATGCGGGTCGTCAGTTCGATCGACACGCGCTGCACCCAGTCGAAGCTTTCGCCAATCGGCAGGCCATCGAGAATTTCGGCCGCATGCGCGCGAATGGTCGCCTGCATGTGCTCCATCTGCGCCTGTGTCAGCAGCGGGCTAACCGCCTTGCGCTGGCCGGTGTGCTGCGGCTCGTCCATCGCGATGAAGCTGGGAAAGTTTTCCTCGGCTGGCCGCTCGGCCAGCGCGATGCCGCCACGGCGCCAGTCTGACGAAAACACCTGCGGATGCGTTTCGACCTCGACGATGTGCCGATAGGTGGTCACTGACCAGTAGTGCCCATAGCGCTTGCTGCGGCACAAATGCACCGGCGACTCGCGACGCAGACGCTCGAAATAGAGTTCGATCAGATCCTGCTCGAACAGGTAGCCCTTGCTGACGTCGATGCCCTCGAGCGGCATCGACCACACCTCGCGGCGCACTTGTTCCAGCGTGTTTGCCTGTGTCTGCATCCGAATGCCACCTCTATGTTGCCGCGGGCCCGGCCCGAGTCCCACAGGCTACCGCAAACGCGCGCAGCACTGACCGCGCGCACGCCGACCGTGTCTGTGATTTTTTCTCACAGAAACAGGACAAATACTCGATTGTCACTCGCTTGCCACGACTCATAGGATCCGCAAACGCTGAAGCCTGATCTCAGCCGATCCATGCCCTTGAGGCTGCGTCTGCCTCCCGAAAGCCCGATCACAGGAAGTCACTTCTTGGACAGCTCAATTCATAGCAAGTACGCACGACTGAGCTCCGTCGTCATGCACTTCCTGGAGGCAGGAAGCGGCGAAGAGACGGTCGTGCTTTTGCACGGGATTCCGCAAAGCTCTCACAGCTGGCGCCGGATCATACCGAGACTTGCCCCTCGTTACCGGGTCATCGCACCTGACTTGCGCGGACTTGGTGACACGACCCGTCCGCACTCCGGATACGACAAAAAAACCGTCGCCGCCGATGTGTCGGAACTGCTCATGAATCACCTGGGCGTCAAACGCTTCTTTGTCGTCGGCCACGACTGGGGCGGACCGGTCGCCTACGCGCTGACGATCCAGAATCCGACCGCGGTACGAGGCCTGGCGATCCTGGATGTCACGATCCCCGGCGACGGGGCCGAGATGTCACAGGGCGGGCGTCGCTGGCATCACCCATTTTTTCGCACGCCAGACCTGCCAGAGGCATTGATGCAGGGTCGGGAGCACTTCTACCTGAACTGGCTGTTCGACACCTACGGCCATCGTCAAAACGTGCTCGACACCCAGGAGCGCGCCGAGTATCTGCGCACCTACTGCGCGCCCGGCGGACTGCGCACGATGCTCGCGTACTACCGCGCCTTCGCCGAAGACGCCGCCTACAACGAACGCCTGCTCACCGAGCGGGGAAAGTTGCGCCTCCCGGTGCTGGCGCTGGGCGGTGACAGCAGCTTTGGCCGTCGCATGTAGCCGCTCGAATCGATGCGCCGGATGGCGCTCAACGTCAGCGGCGGTGTGATCCCGAATTGCGGGCACTGGGTTGCCGAAGAAGTCCCGGAGTTCGTTTCTCAAGCGCTACTGGCGTTCTTTCGCG
>Ga0222714_10003761_pt1 | contig 15228 bp, 17 predicted proteins | sample C33_3DmetaG_FD_165048 | JGI IMG/M metagenome (GOLD analysis project Ga0222714, IMG submission 165048) | Estuarine water microbial communities from San Francisco Bay, California, United States - C33_3D | ecosystem: Environmental > Aquatic > Marine > Unclassified | place: USA: California... | reverse complement strand
GAGACAGAACCCGTCTTAATATATGAGATAAACTCCGCTTTGCTTTAACTCTCTGCCAACATAAAGCCATGGGTCTAATCGTCCAGAAGTTCGGGGGCTCCTCCGTTGCCGATGCTGAGAGCATCAAGCGCGTTGCTGCCCGTATCGCTGCCTCTAAGCGATCTGGCCAGCAGGTCGTAGTAGTTGTCTCAGCAATGGGCGATACCACAGATGAATTAATTGATTTAGCTAATCAAGTCTCTCCAATACCAAATGGTCGAGAGCTCGACATGCTCTTAACTGCAGGTGAGCGAATCTCCATGGCACTTCTTGCAATGGCTATTTCAAATCTAGGACTTGAGGCTCGCTCCTTTACTGGAAGCCAGGCAGGAATTATCACAACTTCAACTCACGGCAGAGCGCGAGTAATTGATGTAACCCCAGGAAGAATTCAAGAGGCGTTAAAAGAGGGAGCAATTGCAATCGTTGCAGGATTTCAAGGGGTCGCTCAAGATACTAAAGATATTACAACCCTAGGTAGAGGTGGCTCTGATACAACAGCTGTGGCTCTCGCTGCAGCACTTGATGCTGATGTCTGTGAGATTTATACAGATGTTGATGGCGTATTTAGCGCAGATCCTCGAATTGTTCCCACTGCAAGAAAGCTAAAGAGTGTCACCTATGAAGAGATGCTAGAACTTGCAGCATCTGGAGCCAAAGTATTACATCTTCGCTGTGTTGAATATGCCAGACGTTTTAATCTACCAATTCATGTCCGTTCATCATTTTCTAATTTAGAAGGAACCTGGGTCGTAAAAGACCAACCTGAAGGAGGAAGCATGGAGCAAGCAATCATCTCTGGAATCGCTCATGATAAGAGTGAGGCCAAGATAACAATCGTCGGAGTGCCAGATAGAGCAGGTGTTGCAGCTCGAATCTTTCAGGCGATAGCAGATGCTGATATCAATATAGATATGATCGTGCAGAACGTCTCTGCAGCAGCAACTGGACTAACTGATATCTCATTTACTCTTCCAAGAAGTGAAGGAGCCCTTGCTACCTCAACGGTGCAGAAACTTCAGGGAGAAATTGGCTTTCAATCAATTCAATATGATGATCAGATCGGCAAATTATCCTTAATTGGCGCTGGAATGCGCTCACATCCTGGAGTCACTGCAAACTTCTTTGCCGCAATGGCCTCTGCTGGAGTTAATATTGAGATGATCTCAACTTCAGAGATCCGCATATCTATTGTCTGTCGCCAGAGCGATGTTGAGCGCGCAGTTCAAGCAGCTCATACCGTCTTTGATCTTGATGCCGATCAGATTGAAGCTGTTGTATATGGCGGCAGCGGGATATGAGCAGAAAACCAAGTTTGGCAGTAGTTGGAGCAACTGGCGCCGTTGGCACAGTAATGCTCGATATTTTAAGTAAGCGCGAAAATGTGTGGGGCGAGATAAGGCTAATTGCTTCGGCTCGCAGCGCAGGTAAGAAATTAAGTTGTCGTGGTGAAGAGCTAACTGTTGTTGCTCTATCGCCTGAGGCATTTGATGGTATTGATGTTGCGATGTTTGATGTTCCCGATGAAGTTTCAGCAGAGTGGGCGCCCATTGCTGCATCTAGAGGCGCAGTCTGCGTTGATAACTCTGGTGCTTTTAGAATGGATCCAGAAATTCCTTTAGTAGTTCCAGAAGTAAATCCTGATGATATTAAAAGAAGACCAAAGGGAATTATCTCAAATCCAAATTGCACAACCCTTTCAATGATTGTGGCAATTGGCGCTCTTCATAAAAGATATAGAGTTAAGGAGTTAGTGGTTGCCTCTTATCAAGCAGCCTCAGGGGCTGGGCAATCTGGCCTTGATACTTTGCGAGCGCAGATTAAAGAAGTTGCTGGCACAAGCGTTGGCGATCTTCCAGGGGATTTGAAAAAAGTCATAAAAGACAATGGCCCCTTTCCAGCACCCCTTGCTTTGAATGTTATTCCTTGGGCTGGTTCACTTAAAGAGGAGGGCTACACCTCAGAGGAATTAAAGGTTCGAAATGAATCAAGAAAGATTCTTGGAATCTCTGATCTAAAAGTCTCAGTTACCTGTGTAAGAGTGCCAGTACTAACTACCCATTCCCTAGCGGTTCATGCTGTCTTTGAGAGAGAAGTCTCGAGAAAAGATGCTCAAGATGTGCTGGCAAACACAGCTGGTGTGAAGCTAGTAGATGATCCGGAGAACTATCAATTCCCAACCCCAGCAGAAGTTGTTGGCACTGATCCAACCTGGGTTGGAAGAGTGAGAAAGTCTCTTGATAATCCAAATGCGCTAGATTTTTTCGTCTGTGGCGATAATTTAAGAAAAGGTGCAGCTTTGAATACAGTTCAAATAGGCGAGATTCTGAATGTAAACTTAACGAAGCTCAAATCTTAATCGCTAATTAAAGCACAGGATTCTCGGAGGGCTTTCATCAGGTAGTTGATTTGTTCTTCTGAATAGTCATGATGAGCTCCAACCAAGAAACAGTTATCGGCAACCCAATTTGTATTTGTAAAGTCACCCAAAAGATCTAGCTCATCTATCTCTTTCATAGCAGGCTGTTGAAGAAAATTACCCGTTAGTACCGGGCGAGTCTCAATACCCAATTGTTCAAGATATTCTTGAACTTGAAATTTAGTTACTCTTGAGTCTTTCACTGCAAAAGGTAACATCATCCAGGAATGTGAATCTGACGATTCACGATTTAGATATTCGCTACCCATGAGGCGAATCGGAGAATTCTCACAGGCAGAGAGGGCTTTCTGGGCAAGGCTCCTTCTCTTTTCAATATAGGAGTCAATGTTTGTGACTTGATTCAAACCAATAGCGGCTTGTATTTCCGTTGGGCGAACGTTATAACCGGTAGTAACAAATAAGAATTTTGCTTCAGGAGCGGAAATTCCCTCTGTCCAAATTTGTGCATCTGTCCGATTCCGTGACCAACCATGTGATCGCATAGACCTCAAATCATTTGCAACATCCAGGCTATTGGTACAAATCCCACCACCCTCCATGGTTGTAATGTGGTGAGAAAAATAGAAGCTGAAACTTGCAGCCAAACTTGAGGTGCCAGCATGAATACCCTTTCGCCAACTTCCAAGAGATTCACACACATCGCTAACCAGGACTAAATCATTTGACTCTCTAAAACTTTCAAGCAATTCATGATCAAGACACAGCCCCAGAGGATGTATCGGGAAGAGAGCCTTTATGGGCTTTTCTGATGAATTAATTATCTCTTGAGCACAATTCAAATCGAGTTGAAAAGTTTCTCTATCAACATCGACAAATACTGGACGCAAACCCAATTGAATTATTGGCCAAACTGTAGTTGGCCAGGCAATTGCCGGCACAAGAACTCCATCACCTTTGCGCAATCGCTTTTTTCTATCTGAAGACCTTAGTAAATACTCGAAAATCAATAAATTAGCAGAAGAACCAGAGTTGACCATAACAAAATAATCAACCTTGAGGTACCTAGCCATTCGATTTTCAAATTCGAGTACCTTGTTGCCCATGGTTAAGTTCCCAGATTTGAGCACTGAAATGGCCTCCGATACATCTGATTCTGTCAATGAGGCTAGAGCTAGTGGAATTCGCACTCCACTACTCTAATATATGGAGGCAGAAAAGTATTAACTAAATGTCTGGAGTTAGACTGTGTGCCTCTAGGCTGAAGCGGAGCCCTGCGGTTGCGACAACTTCCCCAAAGATGTCCCAGTCGTCACAAAACTCCATTGGATTCACAGATATCAATAGGAAGGACTAAATTGCATCACGAACTTCAGAGTAGGGAATCCATGAATTTTAGAACAAAAAAACTCATCTTCAATTTTAGTGCAAATTTTCGGTCAGTAGCAATTCTGAGATTGGTGAGAAAAGTTTATACCAATCGTCTTTTTGGAAATAGATTAAGTGAGAAAATAGAAGGAATTTTTGATCCGAATAACATCCGAAGAAAAGTAACTAGCAAAATTGTCAAGACAAAAGTTTTAATGAAAACTACCACAGGTTGTATGCTGGAACTGCATCTAGACGAGCACATAGACTGGAAAACTTTCTTGAATGGAGACTTTGATTCACGCTGTCTTTCAGAATTTTTAGGAATCTCCAAGCAGTCAGGAACGACCTGGACTCTAATCGACATTGGCGCAAACATAGGCACAGTAAGTGTGCCAATAGGAAAATCTCACAGAGTCATAGCTTTTGAACCTCAAAATGATCTGGCATTAAGATTGTCTAATAACTTAGAACTAAATTCATGTCTCGATTGTCGCGTCGAAACATTTGCGCTTACATCCCCAGACCAACTCGCTGTTTCAGACAAGGGAGTATTATTCAGGCCGATTGGAAACTCTGGTGCAACTTCCTCTATTCCCTCTTGGAACCCGAGTTTGGGAGAACCAGAGAGAATAGATGTGAGCCTAACAACGTTAGACATCTACTATAGGAAAAATCTCAATTTCTTTTCTACAGAAAACTACTTTCTAAAAGTAGATGTCGAGGGAGGAGAATTGAATGTATTACAGGGAGCTTCGAGTTTTATTTTAAAGAACCGACCATTTATATTTCTAGAATATCGGCCTGATCTAATGACAATTGAAATGTCGAAGGAACTTCTTGACTACATCTCTAATTTATCCAATTACTGCATAAGAGACTATAGTTGTGAGCGATTGGAATATCGCAGTCCTTGCTTCGATTCCAAGCTGATTCAGCATAAATATGAAGTTGGCGGGGGTGATTTGTTTATTATTCCAGCAGAAAAAAAAGACCTGCTTTTTGATTATTAATGCATCTTGAGAGGAGGCAAGAATAGAAACTTTCGAACGATTTTAAGAATAAAGTAGGAGTCGGGAATAGAGCAAAAATAAATGAATTTGCCTGTACTTTTGAAGTCAACATTTTTCCAACAGAGAAACTTTGCCATTAATGTACCAAGAGAGAAACCAAGCTTGGGTTTGGGCACCTGATTTATTGCAACTTGTAAGATGACAGCGTCTCGCTGCCTCTCTCCTCTACAAGCATGATATAGCTCAGGCAAGTTATAAGATTGATGCTCAATTCTGCGGGACGAGTAAGTCTCGTCATCTGGTGCTTTATTTTGCCGATACTGAAGATGCTCAATAATGACATCTTCACAATAGACAAGTCTGTTTGCATTTCGGGCAACATAAGAAATCCAAAAATCTACACCGTTGTCTCGCATATGCGGAGTGAAGAGAAATCCAAAAATTTGAATCCAGCTACGATGCACCATTCCATTTGTAGCATAAATTTGCCTATAATTTCCTAAATCGTTTGCATAACTTACGACTAACTTATCTGGCGCTAATTCAATTGGAAATTGAAGTTTTTTCTCCCAGTTTATGGTTTGAAATCGCGTATCATCTCCGGTCCAAAGCAGAAACTCTCCAGTTGAATGATTGATTAGCGTGTTATACATAGACGATAAAGAAACTTTTGGACCTCTGATTAGAGTTATATTCTTGGTTAGGAGCTCCAAAGTCTCTATTTTATAACTGGTGTCATCTTCATCTATATAAAAACAAAACTCGACGTTTTCAGAGCAACCTGCATGCTCTAAAGCAGAGGATATCATTCTCATTAAAGCTTCTGGTCTATTTCGAGTCGGGCATAGTATAGAAGTGCGATTCTTTACGTAGTTTAAAGAATTACTTTTATTCATTGAAAACTTACTTCATTCCATCTTCTCGATAAACCAATTCAATGTGTGATCCAATCCTGTGCTAAGCGAGACAAAATGTTTTTTCTCTGCAAGTGACTTGATTCTCTCTAAATCCAAACTCACATCCATAGGCGCTCCTAATTGACTAGATTTAGAATTGACTGGCAATCGAATTGTTGCGCCAGTTTTTGCAGCAATTTTCTCTGCCAATTCAAGTATAGTTATTTTTGATTCGCCTCCTACATTGTAAATTCTCTCCTTTCCTTTCATCATAATATTTATACACATTTCAATTGCATCACTGACATAACAGTAAGTACGAAGAGCAGATCCAGAGTCCATTAACTCTATGGTACCAAATTTGAGTGCTTTGAAGACAAACTGATTTAGAACGCGCGAATCTGAAATTCTTACGCCAGGACCATAGGCTAATGAGAGTCTTGCTGCAAATGTCTTCATTTCAGGATATTCAATTTGAGAATTGCATACGATTGCTTCCCCTAGGCGCTTAGATTCAATGTAAGCGGATCTGGGATGCTCGGGGCCAATCTGCCCTACATCCTTTTCCTTGTAGGGCGTGGTTGTAAGTCCGGAGTAAACTTCAGAGGAACTCAGAAATAGGAACGTTCCATTTGTAGTCATTTTTTGCAACAATGATATGGTTGCAGTGGAATTTATAGAAACGGTGCTCATTGGAGATTTTTGAAAAAGTGAAGGCTGTGCGTGCCCAGCGCCATGAATAATGAAGTCAAATTTTGGTAGATTTCTGAGATTTAGGTTATGAGTTAGATCAAGAACTAATCTAATCGATTTATTATCAATTGATATGAGATAGTCATTGGACTTTGACACAAGGTAGAGACTCACGTTTCCGGCAAAATCTCTGTTAAATACTTGGAATAGGCTTGTGAAGTAGGATCCCATCAGGCCACTGGCACCTGTAATTAAAACATTTCCATCCCGGAAAAAGCCCTGAAACTCTTTTGTAATAATGTCTTTAATATCAGATTCAATTTGATTGCGATAAGTCATGATGGTTTACCGGACCTTAAAAGTACATCCTTCAAAGTATCAAAACCTTTAAAATCTAACATTAACAAGAATTAGAACTAGCGCAAGGTGAGTCAGGAGCCAGATAGTAGTCGGCCAAGCAATTGAGGGGACGAGTACTCCATCTCCTAGTTTTAGGCGGGGCCTCCCTTTTGAAGGACTGAACTGCGCCTTAAATAAATCTAAATTAGCAGGTGATTCAGAACTCACCATTACAAAGCTATCAAAATATAGATGGTCAGCCATTTGCTTATCAAATTCTATTACTTGATTTCCTCTCGTTGCGAGATTTCCAGAGGTCAGTACCGATATGGCTATCTCGATATCCTGGTTAGTTAAACTGTTTAGGGCCAAAAGAACACGCACGTGTTAAGGCTATCATTAACTTTGTGACTCAGGTCTGGATTTAAACAACATCAAGTTTGGCACCCTAGCGTTGTCTCGCATCTATACCCTCGGCCTAAAGGACTGCAATTTCAGTTCTACATCAAAGTTAATTGCTACGCTTGCGCCATGAGCATGGATGAAGAGATTCTGAAACGTTTAAGAGCCAGGATTTTGTACAGTTCCTCATTTTCAGGTGAGGGTCATATTCCAACATCCTTTTCTATTTTGGAAATTATTTACAGTTACTATGCCATTCAGAAAAAAATCTATGGCTCCATTCTCAAAAGTCCTAATCAAATCATTTTGTCAAAGGGCCATGCTGCAATTGGGCTCTATTCAATCTTAGAACACTTTGAGTTGATTCCTAGTAATTGGCTTGACGATTTTTCCACATTCAACAGCCTCCTAGGGGGCCACCCTGACATGACCAAAGTCCCCCATGTAGTGGCTTCAACCGGTTCGCTGGGTCATGGTTTGCCCATCGGAGTAGGAATTTCGCTTGGCAAGAGAATTCAAGGAAATCCTGGGATGACGTATGTTTTGGTAGGGGATGGAGAATTAAATGAAGGATCTAATTGGGAGTCTTTAATGGTGGCTGCTCACCACAAACTTTCAAATCTAACAGTGATAGTTGACTGTAATAGATCTTCCGATAGAGCTCTATCGATGGAGAGTCTGGAGGATAAGCTATTGGCCTTTGGTCTGAAAACCCATAACGTTGATGGTCACTCTATCTCTGATCTCCGTAAGTTTTTCGAAACCGGTTCAGAAACTAGTTCAGGTATTCCTGTTGCTCTACTTGCAGCGACCGTTAAAGGAAAGGGAGTTCAAAGGATGGAGAAGTCACCCAACGAATGGCACCATAAAATTCCCGCAAAATCAGAGATAGAGCAGTTAATCAAGGAAATAAGATGAGAAGTACTTTCGCTAGTGTTCTGGAAAAAATAATTGACAAAGATTATAGGGTTGTCAATATCCTCGGAGACATTGGTGTTTTTTCATTTAGCAAATCTATGGAGAAATTCCCTGATAGAGTAATAAACATAGGAATACTTGAACAATCAATGATTGGAATTGCAGCGGGACTTTCTAAACAGGGGTTAATTCCTTTCGTTCACACGATATCCCCCTTTTTGGTTGAAAGAGCTCTAGAACAATTAAAGATTGATTTTGGGTATCAAGAGTTAGGTGGAAATTTCGTTTCGGTTGGGGCATCTTCTGATTACTCAGCTCTCGGATGCACGCATCATTGCCCAGGCGATATCTCGATTTTACTAACGATTCCTGGGTTTGAGTTATTCGTTCCTGGAACTACTATGGAATTAACGCAGGCAATAGAGAGCTCATATGCTAATAATCTACCTACTTACTATCGAATATCAGAGGTAAGTAATAGTAAAGATCTTTCAAATTTAGAGCATAAAGGAACTCTTGTTAAGCAAGGATCAAAGTGCTCTGTAATTGTATTTGGACCAATGTTAGATAAAACTCTGGATGCTCTGACGGACCTTGATGTTGAAATTCTCTATTTCTATAAGCTCAATCCGATTGATGAAGATTTGGTTAGAAAAAATTGTAAATCAGGAAAAATTCTCCTTATCGAGCCATTTTATACTGGGACGATGACATCTATAATTTCGAGTCTCATACCCAGACGATCCAAGATTGTATCGATTGGATATCCAAGGGAATTTCTGAGAAATTACGGAACTTTGCAGGAGCACTTAGATTTTATTGGATTCACAGAGGAAAAAATTCGCAAAGCGGTAGTTGATTTAATTTCGGTCGAGTGAGCATCAAACTCTTTCAGGATTGTGCTCAGAGTTATAGATTTATCGATCATTCCTATAGACTTAAACCGGATTTAGGGGGATAAGTTGAAGATTTTTGTTGCCGGAGGGACCGGCCTAATTGGTTCAGCGATCACTTCTGAGTGCAGAAACCTAGGTCACGAAGTCTTTGCTATTTCTCGTCGTCAGGTAGATTTGAGTGATGCAGATTCCACCTTCGCCGTGGTGGCAGATTTAAAGCCTGATTTAATAATCGACGCAGCAGCACGTGTTGGAGGAATCGGAGCAAATAACTCAAAACCGGTTGAATTCCTAATTAAAAATTTGAACATCCAAAATAACTTGATGTCGGCGGCGCAAGAGGCTGGGGTCGAAAAATTTGTGTTTCTTGGTTCAAGTTGTATCTATCCAAGGGAATGCCCTCAGCCAATAAGGGAAGAATATCTACTTACTGGCAAACTGGAGGAGACTAATTCAGCCTATGCCATTGCCAAAATTGCAGGTATTGAATTGGTTAACTCCTATAGAAAAGAATATGGAAAGTCATGGATTTCCTTGATGCCAACAAATCTCTATGGGCCGAGAGATAATTTTGCTATTGAGGGATCACATGTCTTGCCAGCGCTCATCAGAAAATTTGTTGATGCTGAGAGAGAAAATTCAAAAACTGTAGAACTTTGGGGAGATGGCTCACCTTTAAGAGAATTTCTACATGTGGAAGATGTAGCAAGGGCCGTAGTCCTTGCAGCCCAGGAGTACAATGATGCTCTACATCTTAATATTGGATCTGGAGATGAGGTAAGTATTAAAGATTTGGCTTTAATGATTGCAGAATTATCAGGTTTCAAGGGGGAGGTCATATGGGACATAAGTCGGCCTAATGGAACTCCAAGAAAAGTATTGGACTCATCTCGAATGCGGTCATTAGGCTGGTCTCCCAAGATTTCACTTAGAGATGGAATTCGCTCGACAATCGATTGGTATCGGGAAGCTGTAGCATCTGGAGTGGCACGCCTATGAGTAAAAAAGTTGCATTGATAACTGGAATCACCGGTCAGGATGGTTCCTATCTGGCAGAATTTCTTTTAGCAAAAGATTACGAAGTTCATGGTTTAATAAGACGCTCTTCAAGTTTTAACTCTGGACGAATCGATCACATATACCAAGATCCACATGATTTAAATCCAAAGCTGTACTTACACTATGGCGATTTAATGGATGGAGTTGGAATCACAAATCTTGTTCGTGAGATAGAGCCAACAGAGATATACAATTTAGCTGCGCAATCTCATGTGATGGTTTCATTTACTATGCCACAGTACACAGCGCAGGTAGGCGCAGTGGGCGCCGTTGGGATACTCGAGGCTATTCGCGCTACGAAGAAGCAGATACGTTATTATCAAGCAAGCACCTCAGAGCTCTATGGCTCAACTCCTCCACCACAAAACGAGGAGAGTAAATTCAGACCGAGATCTCCCTACGCTTCAGCAAAGCTAATGGCTTACTGGTCCACCGTTAATTACCGTGAAGCTTTTGGGATTCATGCCACCAATGGAATTCTCTTTAATCATGAATCTCCCCGTAGAGGTGAGACATTTGTAACGAGAAAAATAACTCGAGCAGTAGCTGCTATCAAGGCAGGAAAACAGAAGAAGCTCTATCTAGGTAATTTAGAAGCAATCCGGGATTGGGGATATGCCAAAGAGTATGTTGAATCGATGTGGCTAATGCTTCAACAACCTGAATCAAGTGATTATGTGGTGGCAACTGGGGTCGGGGCAACGGTAAAAGAGTTTGCTGCAACAGCCTTTTCCCATGCTGGCCTGGAGTGGGAAAAGTACGTTGAAATAGATGGGAAGTATGAGCGTCCAACAGAGGTCGATGCTCTAATTGGAGATCCATCAAAGGCAAAGCATGTATTAGGTTGGAGCGCTAAGACTCATTGGCAGGAGTTAGCAAAATTAATGGTTGATACAGATATTAAGAATCTCTAGCTTGTAGTTAAAGTCAATAGCGATATTTCACTCGGACAGAAAATTCTAAATGGCGCAAAAGGGCTATAGCCCATTCCTGCTGAGACATTTAACCAAGGTTGATTTTCTTCTAGTGTTAGCCCTCTAGATCTCCAATTAGGTAGATCGCAATTAGTAGTAAGAGATCTACTTCCACCAAACCAGGGAAGTCTTACCTGACCACCATGGGTATGGCCGGCAAATATTAAATCTAGGCCATCTTGCTCCATTGCATCTAAAACTCTCTTATATGGCGCATGGGTTACGCCAATGGAAATATCACCGGATGCTTTGCCGACAACTTTCTGATAATCATCTAACTCAAGGTGGGCATCATCTGTGCCTCGAGCCTCAATAGTGATCCCATTGATTTTTATAGAGCTTCTAGAGTTATTAAGGTTTATCCAGCCACGTTTCTTTAACTCACTATCAAATTGTTCGATAGGAAGCTTTTCACCAACTCTTCTCTCGCCATCATCACTTTTTAGATATGAGAGTGGATTTTTAAATCTAGGTCCGTAGTAATCATTAGAGCCGAAGACATAGAGACCTGGGATATCAAGTAGTTCATTAAGAGCATTTAGAGCAACTTCAACCCCATCTCTATGAGCAAGAAAGTCACCAGTGCTTATTACTAAATCTGGTTTTAAGGCAGCCCAGCTCTTGATATCTGCAATCTCTCTCTTCCTATTTGGGGTTAAGTGAAGATCTGAGAAGTGCAGGATGCGAATCTGGCCCGCTCCAGAGGGAAGAAGTGGCAGAGATTCCTGCCGTAGTTGATAGGTCATAGGCGTGAGAAGATACCGCTATGGCCTTAAAAGAAAAACTACAGAGTGATTTAACTGCCTCTATGCGCGCCAGAGATGAGCTCCGCTCCGGCACTATCCGTATGGTTCTAACTGCTATTAAGAATGAAGAGGTCTCTGGAAAAGAGGCGAGAGAGTTAAGCGATGGTGAGGTAATCACAGTCCTTTCAAGGGAGGCGAAGAAGCGACGTGAGGCAGCAGAGGCTTACGAGCAGGCCGGGGCGAAAGATCGCGCTGCCAATGAAAAAGCAGAGGGCGTGATAATTGCCGAGTATCTACCTGCGCAGTTAAGTGAGGCAGAGATCAAAGATTTAATTTCAGCGGCGATTGCAGAGACTGGCGCAGCTGGCCCACAACAGATGGGTCTTGTTATGAAATCAATTCAACCAAAGATTGCTGGGCGCGCAGATGGCGGCCTAGTCTCATCGCTAGTAAAAGCAGCGCTATCAGGAGGAAGTTAAATGAAATTTGAATATGCCACCGTTCCACTACTAACTCATGCAACAAAACAGATATTAGATACCTGGGGCTCTGATGGCTGGGAATTAATTCAAGTAGTTCCAGCACCTGGCGGCGGAGATCAATTAGTTGCTTATATGAAAAGAGCTATTGCGTGATTGATGTTAGGGCTAAGTTAGCTGAGAAAGGCCTAAAACTTCCGATTGCAAGCAAACCTCTTGCTGCCTATGTTCCAGCAGTTCGCACCGGAAACTTAGTCTTTACTGCAGGACAGCTTCCAATAGTTGATGGCGCGCTAAGTGCTACCGGAAAATTAGGAGCAGAGATAAGCGTTGAAAAGGGATATGAACTAGCCAGAATTTGTGCTTTAAATGCTTTAGCTGCTGTGGAGTTAGTAGCTCCAGTTGATTCAATTGTGAAAGTTGTAAGAATTGTCTGTTATGTAAATGGCGGGCCAGGATTTATTAGCCATCCAGCAGTTGCCAATGGGGCATCAGAGTTATTTGCTCATATCTGGGGCGATGCTGGAGTTGCTGCAAGAAGCGCTATTGGAGTTGCTGAACTGCCACTTAATTCACCAGTTGAGGTTGAATTAACAGTAGAGCTATCTAGCTAACGACCACGTTTAAGTAAGCGTTCATAATCAAGGAGAACGACTGAGCGACCATCAAGGCGGATCCAGCCTCTTGCTACAAAATCAGCTAAAGATTTATTAACCGTCTCTCTTGAGGCGCCAACTAGTTGAGCTAGCTCTTCTTGGGTGAGATCATGATTTACATAGAGGCCCTCTTCGCGCCGCTCACCAAATTTCACTCCAAGATCTATTAGAGCTTTAGCAACTCTTCCAGGAACATCAGAGAAGACTAAATCTCCAACTACCTCATTAGTTCTACGAAGCCTTGATGCAAGGCGAGCAAGGAGCTGAAGGCTGACCTGAGGATGCTCTCTCACCCAGGGAATTACCTTCTCTTGTCCAAGAGCTAAAATTTTAGAATCAGTAACTGCAATAGCACTTGCTGTTCTTGGACCAGAGTCAAAGAGTGAGAGCTCACCAAACATATCTCCTGGCCCTAAAATCATTAAGAGATTTTCTCTTCCATCAGATGCTTTAGTTCCTAATTTAACTTTTCCACTTGAGACGATATAGAGATGATCGCCATCATCTCCCTCACGAAAGAGAACCTGGCCTTTCTTAAGCTTAACAAGATTCATTGAGGCGCGAAGTGAGGCGGCAGCAGCTTCATCAAGGCCAGAAAATAACGGCGTCTTACGCACAATTACTTCATCGACCTGATCATTTAAGCGGGGAGCCATGAGCCCACCTTACTATCTAGTGAAAAAGGTTCCAATTCGGACTATTTTAACCACTATGCGCGAGAGCATTGCAGCAAAGAAGAAGAGAGCTGGCGCTATCTATCGAGTATTAAGTAAGAGTTATCCTGATGTGAAGTGTGAATTAGATTTTAAAAACCCGCTACAACTATTAATCGCTACCGTCTTATCAGCGCAATGCACCGATAAGCGAGTTAACTCAGTAACCCCAGCTCTTTTTAAGAAATATAAGAAGGTTGAAGACTTTGCTGGAGCAAATCTAAGCGAGCTTGAAAGGATCATTAAATCAACTGGCTTCTTTCGCGCCAAGGCACGAAGCATTAAGGGCCTTGCAAATAAAATTGTTAAAGATTACAAAGGCCAAGTTCCAGAGACTTTAGGTGAGTTAGTAACTCTTCCCGGAGTAGGAAGAAAAACAGCAAATGTTGTTCTTGGCCATGCCTTTGATATCCCAGGTCTTACAGTTGATACCCACTTTGGCCGATTAGTAAGAAGGTTTGGCTGGAGTAAAGAGATGGATCCTGTGAAGGTGGAATTTGCAATTATGGAACTCATCCCTGAAAAAGAGTGGACCAATCTCTCCCAGCGCTTAATCTGGCATGGCAGGAGGGTATGTCACTCGCGGAAACCAGCTTGCGGGGCCTGCGCGCTGGCTAAGTTATGCCCCAGTTATGGAATTGGCGAAGTAGATTTGGCAAGAGCAAAAGCATTACTCAAGAGCGATAAGGACTTTAGATGAGAATATGGCTAGTTATTTTACTTCTACTAATAACATCCTGCTCTACACAGAGCGATAAGAGCGCAACCCCTGTCGACTCACTTGCGCCATGTTCTTCCATAAAAACTATCGCTTCAGCAAATGATGGAATGCTCCTTGAATGCCTTGATAGCGATGATGAGATTTCAATTAAATCTATTGCAGGACCTGCTGTCATCTCAGTCTGGGCCAGCTGGTGCACAAATTGCGCAGCGCAGCGAAAAAACTTTATAAAGCTCCATGAAGAAGCAGGGGATCTATTGCAAGTGGTGGGAGTAGACGTTGAAGAGCGCTCAAAGAGTATTGGCTATAACCACGCCCTTGAAAACGGTTTAGCTTTCCCGCAGCTCTATGATCCTGATGGTAGGTCAACTAATTACTTTGGCCCAGGGGTTCCGATTACACAATTCATAAATAAAGATGGTGTTTTAACCTTCCAGAAAGTTGGACCAATTTTTGCCTATGAGGAGATGCTAGAACTAGTTAAAGAGTATTTAGAGATAGATATTGGATGATTTTAGATATTGCGCTAGTTGTTATTGCACTCATTGCAATTGCAACTGGTTATAACAAAGGAGCGCTCGCTACCCTGCTATCGATTCTTGGATACTTTGGCGGCGGTGTTGCAGGCTTTGCCCTCGCTAATTGGTATAGCGCTGAGTGGAAGGGTCTTACTGCAATCATCTTCCTCCATCTCTTTGCCATATTTGCAGGAGCAAATTTAGGTCGATGGGTTCTAGAAAAGAGTGGGATTGGAATTCATAAAAGGATTCTCTTTGGACCCTTTAAATTCATTAACTCCATCCTTGGAGCAGCGTTATCACTGGCTAAAGTAGGGCTGATTGCCTATGTGGTAATTACTTTAATTAAATATCTGCCCTGGCAACTACCAGATTCAATTATCGGTAGTAGCGATATCTATAGAGAAATTGCTGACTTTAA
>Ga0222714_10003760_pt1 | contig 15230 bp, 22 predicted proteins | sample C33_3DmetaG_FD_165048 | JGI IMG/M metagenome (GOLD analysis project Ga0222714, IMG submission 165048) | Estuarine water microbial communities from San Francisco Bay, California, United States - C33_3D | ecosystem: Environmental > Aquatic > Marine > Unclassified | place: USA: California... | reverse complement strand
AGTCACGGTCTATGACGCCGGCACCCACCTCGATGCCGTGCTTTACGGTCAGGCCCGAGCGACTTGCGATGCGTCCGTAGCATCCCTCTGGAATCTTCACGCGGATTCCTGTGGGGACCACGAACCTCTTGCCCTCGTGGACCACGCAGTCCGAGCAGGCATAGAGATCGTAGCCCGCGGAAAGTTCTGTGCCCCGGGTCGGTAACATAGCATCAGAATGCATCTTCTGAACAACTAAGGTATTCATGTTTTTGGTATTTACCTATGGTTTCTTTTCTTTAACTATTATAAATGGTAGAACACGATAAAGATCACAAGGGGTGTGACACGACGCAACCGGTGGCGAACTGGAAGTGCATCTGGTTCACGTTGGCGTTGGCGGGTGGATACTGGTATCTTCCTCCGAAGAACAAGTGGGTGCTTTTGGGGTTGCTTTACTTCCCATATATAGTGCTTGCTTGGTACGATCACTGGTATCAGTGCCAGCGCAACCTCGGACCTACCTATCTGGCACTCTTCTACTGGTGGGCCAAGCCCAAGGACAGCGAGCAGATCCAGAAGTACAAGAACTGGTGTCCCGATATCAAGAACAAGGTGCTTAAGATTGACCTCGTGATCTTGGCATTGGGGGTGATGATCCTGCCGTGGTTCCTCGCGTGGAAGCCTTAATAAAAGTCGTCAAATTCTACATCTGGAATACTTTTCTTAAGTTCATCTTTCACTGGATTCATAAGTTTAACAACTGTATTATACGCTGCATTTACAGCTGCGTCATACCCACCGACAGATATTGCATTAATCCCATCTTTAGCCCACTTAGGAAATGCACTATTTATAGCATCTTTCGTTAAATTGGCAGGTAAAAGAATTACTTTCATGAAAAAGGCAACCACCAGTTCACGAGTAACGTGTGCTATGAATATAAATGTTCCTAAAACATAATATTGAAAATATTCTATAGACTTTGTGGATAACCATAATGCAATTTCAGTTGGAAGAGTATAAAAACCGGTCACTAACGGTTTGAGATAATTGTAAAACCATTGTCCTAAATTTTTAAACCAGAGGCCTATTTTTGGAAAGAATGTTGTAATTTGACTAACAAGGTTATTAATCCACTTAATAAATCTGCTTTTGATTCCATTAATCAGGTCATTTAAAAAAGTCATTATCATTTTTGAAATATCTGGAAACTTGGATGTCCATTGTTTCAAATCAAATATTTTTAGTTTATCAAAAATAAAGTTATTATTATCATTTTTTACATTTCCGTAAATTATTGTATTTAGAAACAAAATATAGACCACGCAAAATACAGCTTTTAAGATCCATTGTGTTTTGACCGAGTGTATTAATAGGAATTTTGTGGTATGTTTAGGATCCATATATTTTCCCAGTAGTATGGCGGATATCCCTACTCCTGCTAAAATATTATTTATGATTTGTGAGTCCATTACTATCTGAAAATATAATTTTTTGATCGATCCAATTTTATGATGTCAAGTTTTAAAGATTTCAATAAAGGAATTTTACTTGTGAAATCATTAATCATTTCTTGAATCTGGAAGTAAACCCATTGTACTCTGAAAGTTATAAAAACAATCAAATAATCAACAAACTTTGTGCCTCCCCATCTCGAAAATTCATCTACCTTGTCGTTAAAAGCTTTTAACGGATATATCAATAATTCCCACCATGTCTTTACAATTTTGTATATAAATACAAACAGTGAATTAAATACAGAAAAAATACTGTCTATTATTCTTTTATATGGTTCCATGAAGTACGTCCTAAGAATATAGAATATTGTCGTTACACATGTGTATAAAAATGTAATAATAGAACCCAATAATCTTGTGATAACTATAGGGGTCATAGTATTTTCGGTTACTTGAAAATTTTGTAAATAGGATTTAGAAGAAACATATTTTGCTATTTTTTCAGCTTCTTCGTGACTGACAACGTCTATGCGATAAAGTACACTTTCTTCAAAGATATTCAAGAATACGACATCGTGTCCAACTAATTTTTTTATTTGTTCTTTGGTAACTTTTGTTTTTGTTTGGAAACCGTGAATAATTGTATGCAAATTTATTTTAATTAAACTCAGCATATTTTCACTAAATGCAATGAAATATGAAAATAGGATATAAACAATCATAAAAACAATAGATCTAGGAATGCCAATTAAACCAAGGTAATCAAGACCTTCCTTCATGTTAATCAAACCTAGTAAGACACCAAATATCACGGCTGATATAGCAATAATTGCTTTACTCTTTGTTAAAAGAGGTATTATCAAAAGTAATAAAGCAAATATCATCCTATAATAAAACTATATTTTTAACTAAGAAAACCAACTTACAAACTCTTTTCCAACATCAACGCCTGCTACTTTGATATCTACTCCCTTATCACTTATACTGACACTTCCTACGGGACTGCTTGATGAAATTCCTCCTGATCCAACTGTAGTACTACCCACTGGACCACTTACTGTTACTCCGTCTTTTCCAACTGTAGTACTACCCACTGGACCACTTACTGTTACTCCGTCTTCATCAATAATTATAGGCATACCGAAATCATCTAGTTCTGGTAAAGTATCATCCAATAATTCTTGGTCTTCATATTCTCTTGTTGTCTTCTCTACAGAAATGTTGCATGTTCCTTGTTTTGCACATTTTGTACTTTTATTAAATGGAGGAGGAAGTATACTGCAACATATCTGTCCTCCAAGAGATACTAGTTCCCAAACAATGTCAATAAATATAATTGTGAATTTATCTCTAATACTGGTTATTTGTTTTTTTATACGTTCTATGTCAACATTCAAAGCACTATTAATTGTTTTTGATGAAGATTCTATTCCACTCAATGTAGCATCCAAAGGTTTCTTCAAAATATTTAGTAGGAATTTGCTATTACCTAGCACAAAATTTAATATTAATAGTGGAATTGTCTTTATATTTGAGTATATGTATTTAATCGTATCAAACCACGTTGTGAAATAGTTTTTAAAATTTAAAATGATATCTGTTATGATTTTTAAGAAATCGGCATCGTTGGATCGTTCCATGATTTTTAAAACAATATAGAGTGTTCCTATGGGAACTATAATCAGTAGAGCCGGAAATGATGTTCCTGCAATTATAATGTCGCCCATCTTGAGCGTTATTAAAGTTAAACCTACGCTCACAAGCAGAAAGTACACTGCCAAATAGAAAAGACGAATAAACTCATTTTTTTGGGGGTTATTGTACTTTATTAAAAATGCTATAGATATAAATATTACACCAGTTATTACGTCTGACATTCTAATATGTAAAAATATTTTAGTTACTTGGGGTTTTTTCTTTTCATGCATTGTTTTTGATTTGCACATTTTGTACTTTTATTAAAAGGAGGAGGAAGTACCGCGCAACATATCTCACCGCCGATAGATACTATTTCCCACAACGCATCAATAAATACTAATTTAAATGCGCGTTTTATTTCAATAAGTGCATTTTTGAATCCATCTACATAAGCATTAATTATATCACCGGACGAGTTTAACAATGTTCGATATCCGTTCATGAATGCATCATATGGAATTTTTAAAACAATTAACAAATCGGAAAAAATTTTAACCACCAGATTCCACATTGTAACTGGAATATTTAGTATATCCAATATAACGTCTTTTAGTCCATCGTAAATCGATATAAAATAATTTTTGACAATAGTATTTCTGTCGGATATATATTTAATCAACTGGGGGTCATTCCATCGTTCCGCAAGTTTAAGCAAGATATAAAAAGTTCCAAGAGGGACCAGCACTAAAAAAGGAGGAAATGAAAAACCATAAATCATAATATTTCCCATTTCAAATGTCAATAAAAATACTCCAATTCCAATAAGTATTGAATATACGGTGAAATAATAAGCACATAATGATTCATCTTTTTTAGGGTTTTCATATTTCAACATAAATGCTATAGTTAAAAACACAAGACCTAATACACGAGGGTCAATCATACTATTATATAAAAATATTTTAGCCCCTGGTATTAGTGATCATGGTTCAGCCAATCGATAAACTTTTATCTTGGAAAGACCTTATGTTGATGACCATGGCCTTTACATTTATTCTGGCACCTCTTGGTACGCCTCCAATTGTAGCAATGGGTGTCGCCGCGTTATCATTTGCTCTATGGCAGATCAATAAAAAAGTTGCAGACCCAAAAAACGTCTCTGAAAGGAAAGTTGCGTTCCTGTTTTCGCTCTATCTTGGTTGTGCTTTTGGATTAATCTCAACACAATTTTTAATTCCAGACGCAACATACATCGGAATGTTTTTGTTTCCTGTATGTCTTGCGTTTTTTATTAATTACGGAACTGTTCTGGGCTGGTGGAAACTTACAGCAGGACTTTTTACACTTCTTCTGTCGGTAATTCCAGCCATGGCAATTGGTAGATATCCTGGATTTAACATGCTGATATCATTCGTTGTATCGAGTGGCGTCTATGCATTGTTTAGCTTGGATGAAAAAATTAAAAAAGAACCTTGGATGGTCTGGCTATCCGCATTAATTGGTCTGATGATTGGTTCTTTTGCGGTCTCCATGATGTCAGGGTCACAGGGGAACATGGATTTTTTAGAGAATGTTATAGATTTTGTCACTTCTGGAGGATCACTTAGTTCATTAAGTGGTAAATTTATTGAAATTTTTGATGTTCCTATGGGTATCATGTGGGTTGTGTACTTTATCACCTGGATTTTGTCATTCATCCCAGGGGCACTTCCTTATGGCTGGGATACGCTTTTTAAGGTCAAGTAAAATCTAATTAAATAGTAATTAACTATGGAGACTCATTATCTCGTGGTCAACTCAAATCTAAGAGACACGGCGCTCTATACATCCGGTAATTCCTATACCATGCACATGATGAATCCCATCCGCGACGTCACGAGGGTGGAATTGATCCAGGCTTCTGTGCCAAACGTCATGCAAAACCTTCCCGACGGAACAAATGCGATTGAACTGGACGGAAGTAAATTTTCATTGCCGAATGGTTTCTACTCGGCGAGTGGACTGGCATCGGAGGTTCAGAATGCCATAGAGCCGGTGACGAATGTCTCGGTGACCTACTTGTCCAACGAGGGCAAGTATCTATTTTCGCGACCCAGTGCGGATCCAAACGGAAACTTTACGCTGATCTTGTCTTCGACGCTTGCGACCCTAATGGGATTCACGAGCACAACCGCCGGTCCTTCGGCGACGGTGGCAAATCAGACGCCACCCGCAACGTTCAATCTCTACGCCAACAACGATCGTTATCAGAGTACGACATTCTTGAAGTCGGACCAGTTGGTTAACCTCACTGCAGATAACTATGTGTATCTAGACATAAATGAACTCAACAACGGCAGGATGCATCAGGCTCAAAAGATTGAGGCAAACTCATTCAGTACTTCAGCGTCGCAGAACAATTTTGGACCAATTGTAATGGATGTAAGTTCCGGTGGCATCAAACATTTTTCAGAAACGAATGACTACGTTTATGGCGTTGATTTTTACCCTCCTATTTCACAGTTGTCAAGGGTTACTGTGAGATGGAGGAAATCGGATGGTTCGCTTATTAATTTCCAGGGACTAAACGAAAATTCATTCATGTTGAAGGTAACGTGCAAATTTTTAAAAGACGACATCGCTCCAAACCTTCGTCAGAAGGCTGCCAAACCAAGACCTATTATTTTAGTTCCCAAGCAGACCTAAGGAGTCTGGCTCGAATATCTGTTTGTTTTCGTCCCGCCAGTCCACGGGCATCTGAGGCCTCATGTTGGGATTACCAATATGGACCCTTAGAAGAAGTTTGTGACCGGTATCAGTCCCTAGTGAACCTTCACTGTTCAATACGCGAACATTGAACTTGTCAAAGCTCACTGGATTCTTGTATTGAACGCTGTACTTGAAGTCGGTATTCTCTTGGAAGTATCTCACAGATCCGGCAGCGACGCCTTTGTTTGGGATGGTTGCGAAGAAGCCGCGGATCTTTGAACTATCCGCACTTGCCGTAATGGCACTGTCGGTGAACGGAGTCCTAAGTTCTTCGATGTCATAGACTATAGAGTTGTCTGCTGTGAACACAGTGGCTTCAGCGTACACCAAATCCACCTGGTAGACATTCCTATACAACTGCTGGAACTGTCTAGTGGAGACGTTGGATGATCCCTCGACGTAGAGATAGTGAACCTCGGAGTCCGTGCGGAGATCCATATTATTATTAACCAAGAAAATCATACGCTTCTGGCAACGTCCTGACGACGCTGACGGGTCTCACATTCCTGTACATCCATATGATGCCCTCAATAAACTTGAATGTAAAAAAAGTCGGGTTGGTCACGATTGCCGAACGGATGACCTGCTTTTCGGTTTTTGGTTTCAGCTCGCGCATCATGGAACTGAATTCCCAGAGCAACCGTGGGATGGTTGCGACCTGAACTACCTTGATATCAGAAAAATCAAACAGAAAATTAAACTGCCGCTTCCTAAAACAATTCCTCACATCTCCTTTGAAAGTCACCCAGTCCATGTGAGCGACTTCTGTGGTATGAAATACAAAGTGAAAAGTTTGGTTCGTCCAAAGTTTTGTGTAGAACATTTTATCAATTACTAGTAGGATGTATTTAATTGCTCTTGTTTCATTCATAACATTAATATCTACACTTTTTGTTAAAGAAGGTTTAGATCCAAGACAAATCGAGGAAATTAAGGTACTTGAAGAAAAACAAAATAAGGCATTTGAAGAAGAAAAGGGTCAAGAAAGATGGAATTTTTTTGTACCAGACTGGGATAAAATTCCCGATAGTACGAAGAGGAAGATAATGGTACAATCCGAGGAATTAAGTAATTTTAAAAACTATACCAAACTTATTGAAGCAGTCAAAAAACGCGCACCACTTCCTACAGGAGATATAGTAATCACAGCAGACGAACAATCATTTTATTCACCAGGAGGACATTCGTTCAATATCATTATAGATAGGAGCAAGGGGCCAGGTACACTGAAAAAAAGTCAATCTAATTAATAGATATGCTTGCCAGAATTAAACGTCAGCAGGAGGCGGCAAGGGCGGCGGCGGCGGAGGCGGCTGCAAAGAAGAAGGCAGAGGAAGAGGAACGTAAACGTCAAGCGGCGGCGGCGGCAGAAAAGAAGAAGGCAGAGGAAGCGGCCAAGGCGACTGCAATATTCAGATTTATGCCACCAGGGTTTAAACCTTCACCAGCGTTACAATCGGCAGTGGCGGCGGCAGAAAAGAAGAAGGCAGAGGAAGCGGCGGCAGAAAAGAAGAAGGCTGAGGAAGCGGCGGCAAAGAAGAAGGCAGAGGAAGCGGCCAAGGCGACTGCAATATTCAGATTTATGCCACAAGGGTTTAAACCTTCACTAGCGCTACAATCGGCAGTGGCGGCGCCGGTCAGTTCGGTGGCGGCGCTGGAGCAAAGGAAGAAGGAAGTGATGATGTGGGCACAAAAGCGTCGGACAGAGGATGACGCGGCGATAAAGAAGATTGTGACCGCGCGGGATGCGGAAGTGAATCAGAGGAGAAGACCTCCGCTGTCCGTCCAACAAAAACAAGCGATTAGAGACAAATGGGCACCAAATCTGAGATCGGCGGATGTGGCGGCACAAAAGCGTCGGTCAGAGGAGATGGAGGCGATGAAGAAAATAGAAGCGGAGATTGTGGCAGCAAAGAAGAAGGCAGAGGAAGCGATACGTAAAAAACAGGCAGAGGCCAAGGCGAGGGCCGAGGAAGAGGAACGTAAACGTCAATTGGCAGCAACGTTTAAGGCTGAGGAAGAGGAACGTAAACGTCAATTGGCAGCAAAGTTGAAGGCCGAGGAAGAGGAACGTAAACGTCAATTGGCAGCAAAGTTGAAGGCCGAGGAAGAGGAACGTAAACGTCGGAAGGCCGAGGAAGAAGAACGTAAACGTCAATTGGCAGCAAAGTTGAAGGCCGAGGAAGAAGAACGTAAACGTCAATTGGCAGCAAAGTTGAAGGCCGAGGAAGCGGTACGTAAACAACAGACCGAGGCGCTTTTGGCTTTAAAAAATGAGACAATTGCTCGTTCCGAAGCCCTAAAAGATACAATTATGCAGGCTATTTCTATGGAAGCCGAGGCAACAAAAAAAGCACGCGAGGCACTTGATGTGGCAACAAAGTTAAAATTTCAGCAGATAGCAGAAAAATCTAAAGAATTGGCATTAAAACGCAATGCAGAACGTAAAAAATTATTGGAGCAAATTGAAAAAAATAAACTGGAATCCGAACAACTTCGCAAGGAAATGCGTAATGAATTTATAGGTGAAATTGGTAAAATTAATAAATGGCAAGATGAACATACAAAAATGCCTGTGAACTTCATGATAAATTTTCTTCCCACTAATGTATAAGAAACATGGACATCGTGATCCTTGTGAAATTCACACAACCTAAAACAAAAAGACAGCCCGATATACGTTATGTGGGAGGTCTTGGTGAAATTTCATATGAAGTTCCACAGAGAATTCGCACAAATCAAGAAATAAAGTTACTAGAAAATTATCCAAGTTTAAAAGAACAAATTGAAAATAAAATATTTATACCCACATCATTTTCACATAAATTTTATTATGTAAAATCTGATCCACCAAGACCTCCATATGAATTGCCAGAAAAAATAGTTAATTCACCAACAATACCAAAATCTACGATTCAGTCGATAATTCCCCAAGTAAAATTGTCGAACACATGGGGCATTTAAATGCATAGTTGCTGTTTATATATACGATGTTATTCAAACAAGAGACGCAGAGATTGTGTTTACAATTTATCTTCACCGGTCTCTTGTTTTCATAGCACACTACACACATCTTTTTTTTCTTTTTTGGAAATCTTATTCTATCAAAAAATGTTTTTACTATTTCGCCTACGTTTGTTATTGATGGTTGGAGTTCGAGAAACATGATCCGAACGAACATTTTTACTCTATGCCACAGAAATACATCACGATCATAATGCGTATGAATGTAACCTCTTATCAACCATGGCATGATAAATTTAAAGGCAGACATATTGTTGTGCATGCGACAAAACACAACCGGGAATCCTATCATGCTTGAGTCACAACTGCCTTTTCTAGTGCACCTCCATCCATTTTTTGTAATACCATAACAACGTAGGCCTTTCAGTTTAAAGAATCATCCGAATAAATTGATGTATCGTCGTCATCGTCGTCGTCGTCGTCATCGGATGGAACAAACTCTTCATCCGAAGAGTCATTTGATATGAAAAGATTGTCACTCACTTTTTCGTAACCCAAAGAATTCATGTCCCTAACAGCAGAATAAGAACTTATTATATGTTCCTTGCTTATCCAGACGGGACTTCTGAATGAGTAGTGTCCTTGGTTATCCGTTTCTTCTAGGCATTTCACCAACACAGATGTTTCCTTCTCATCGATCATTTCGGCGAGAATGACACCGTCGTCAAGTTGTATATCCACGAACATCTTATCTCTTTTATGGTTCATAAATCTTTAAATGTCTTTTGCAAAATTCGAGACCAGATTGTGGTTTATGTGTACATAGTTTTCCATTGAGACATGTTGCTTTGCATATTTTTCTATTTTTTATTTTATGGATTTCCTTTTTTTCAGGTAGATCGTCAAGAAAGATTACAGAATGTCTTTCTTCAAGATCTTTATGTATAAAATGTCTTTTCCAACCTATGATCATATTAGACAAACTAGTTAATTATTTAATACACGTCGCCAAACCCAACTCTGTTATTAATTGGTAATCTATCGCCCGCGACGGATGTATTTATAGGTAGAATATTTGGCACATATCCAGTTGAAGAGTCGCGAACATACAAGATATAAGCAGAGACTCCCTCGCGAACCTGGGGAAGCATCTTGTCCACGACTTGCTGATTCATTCGTGAAATTTGACTGGTGACATTACCATAAGGATTCGTCGCGTTATTTATATAGACATAGCGCATGAAAGTCATTACGTCCCTAGGGTTCTGTTTATCGATGGAAATACCGGTCTCGTCTCTGAACTGCTTCCGGAGCATCGCCTGGATGCGTTCCAAATTAGCCTGTTGAAAGAAAGAAGAGTTCAAAACGGTAATGGTTTTGTGCATGGAAGTGACCATACTCGTTCGTACGTCCGCGGACGGGATGGGGTCTTGATCAACGCCATTCAATGGGGTCAAGTTAATCATACTATTACTTGTTGAGGTTTTTTCTTGGATTCTTGAGGACCGAGGTTGGGTTGATGAAGTTACCTGAACTTATGGTCTTGAGTGACTTCATCACACAAAAAAAAGTACAAGGCTTGTCATAGTCGATGCCCCCCCGTTTGCCGTACATGCGATCGGCCGTTAAGGGATTGTAGATGCGCTGTCTGCTCGCGTCCGTTCTGGACACTGCCGTTCCGCCAGGTTTGTGCGACCAAGTTCCGTCGGAATCTTGGCGGTAGAAGTGGTAGTCTTGGCCCCAGCTGTTGATTGCCATGAACCCCTTATAGTATCCTCTAGGACACACATCCTTCACCTTTTCCAGAGACCACGTAATGACATACCTGGGATTGTCTGCCAACACGCGCCTCTTAATCGAGACGCACGTAATCGCATTTTCGTAGCCAGGACCCATCGAATACAGTCCGGGCTGCGGCTTTCCGGGACGGGGGTTCGCGCGAAGGTCGTCCAGAAAATAGGAATAGCAATTGTGTGTGGCTTGGATCATGGCGTTTCTTGACCACTCCTCGCCTCTGTATTTAGGCTCGTAGCCAGACCTAGGGAGAAGTCTCTGACTCATTATTATTGACGGTCATATTTATTTCGTTGATGTCAATTCCAAGGTCATTCATGAGAGCACTTCGCAGTTCTTCAATATTTTCTGCATCCACTACAATTTCCGTAATGTATTCAATTCCGTTGTCCCGCGGGAGATCGAACGTATCGGCAAGGTTTCTTCCGACCAACTGACTGCTCTGCAGATTGGTTGTGACCATCCTGTCTCTTGACCTTCTCGCTTCTATGATGACCGTAATGTTATATTCTGGAATGTCAAAGTCCTGGCGACACACCGGGCAGGTATAGTTTCCTTGTCGCTTCCAGCGGTTGATACACGCCGTGTGGAACTTGTGGTTGCACGGAAGGGTTCGCGCATTTCTTTCACTCCTCGTCGTTATACTGTTCAGGCATATGGCACATTCGTGAAGGTCAGCGTGCAAGGGACAGTGCTCTTTCCCTTGTGCCTTTTTTCTTCGACAAGGCGTACCTGCGCGGGTCTGTGCACCACACTCACTCATAACGAGTTACTAACATTTAAGAAGTAAAACATTTACTGGATAAAATCGCATAGTATAGTAGGAATGTTATCCGATAAAGAGATCATCAAAGTGTTGAAGGACCTGAAAAGTTCAGCACCTCTCAAGTACTTCCGTGGGTTAAAGACCAAGGAAGATGTAGTGACCCGTGTCAAGAAGATTGAAAAGAAGACCTACGCGCCATTCAAGACGGACATTGGCATGAAGACCAAGACTTCCACGTGGACAACCAAGTTCTACCGGGCTTATCCAGGTGCAAAGTCACTCGAGAATAAGGCCAAGGCGACCGGAGTCCCGTTGAACATCATCAAGCAGGTCTATGATAAGGGTCTGGCTGCCTGGAGGACAGGACATCGCCCCGGCGCCACGCCTCAGCAGTGGGGATACGCCAGGGTTCACTCGTTCCTTATGGGCGGACCGACCTCGCGCGGACCCGACCGTCTGCTTGCCATCGAGGCTGGGCTCTTAAAGGTCTAAGGCAGTGTTGACCAAAGACTTCTTCCACCAACCATTGGCATCACGGTAGAAAGCAAGGGTCTTCTTGATGCCCTCCTCCCACGAAGTCTTCTCAGACCAGCCCAGTGTTTCCAATTTAGAATCTTCGATGAAGTAGCGACAATCATTGAAGGGACGATCCTCCACGAACCGGATGGTCTCTTCCTTATTCAGTCCAAATACATTGCAGATTTCCTCGGCGACGTCCATCACCGACCGCTCCTTCTTGGTCCCGATGTTGTAGGTCTCGCCCGTCTTGCCCATGTGGAGAATGAAATCAAATGCCTCGGCTACGTCATCCACATACAGATAGGATCTCACCGCCTTGCCCTCGCCGTGAACGGGTAACTTTTCGCCTCGCATGGCACGCATGCAGAACTTGGGAATCAATTTCTCCGGAAACTGACCAGGACCATAGACATTGTTGCCGCGGGTGATGATGACCGGCAACTTGTAACTGTGGGCGTAGGCTTTGACCAACATCTCGGCAGCAGCCTTGGTGGCACTGTATGGATTGGTGGGATTCAGAATCTGTCCCTCCGTGTAACCACTCTCGGCGTCCACGGGTGTCTCTCCGTAGACCTCGTCGGTGCTCACGTGGATGAAACGCTTCAGGTTTGGATTGTTCTTGGCACTCTCCAAAAGGACATGCGTTCCATAGACGTTGTTGTGGGTAAAGGTGAATGAGTTCCCGAAACTGTTGTCCACGTGGGTCTGTGCGGCAAAGTGCATCACCACGTTGATCTTTCCAAAATCCATGATGTAGTTCACAAAGTCCACGTTGGTGATGTCACCCATCAGAAATTTGAAGTTGCGACACTCCATGACGTCCGTGAGATTGTGCATACTCGCGCAGTAGTCTAACTTGTCCATCACCACAAAGTTGTAGTCCGGGTAGTGGGTCACCAACCTCCTGGTGACGTGACTCCCGATAAATCCGGCACCGCCAGTGATTAGAATGTTCATCATCTTTTCACTTGTTTTGTAATATCACAGAACCTGTTTAAGAAGATGCTATCGTGACTTATGGCAATGATCGTACCTTTGAAGTTCTTTAGAATGCTGACGATCTTGTCTGTGTTCACTTGATCCTGGTGACAGGTCGGTTCGTCCAAGAACAGCACCAAGGGTTCCCTCGAGATCGCATACGCTAGTGCCGCCCTCTGCTTCTGACCTCCCGACATGGGACCAGTTATCGGAACATCTTTTGTAAGTTCATGTTCTATGATGGGTTCATCTTTGAATAAAACAGGTTCCTGTGGAACATATGCAATTCCTTTGGTATAAAACCATCTACGATCATGATCCCTTAGTGCCACGTCATTCCATTTTACTTCACCTTCCCACGGCTGATACAGACCCATCAGGAGTTTGATCAGTGTGCTCTTGCCCGCCCCGGACATTCCGTGGAATCCCACATGCTTTCCGTAGGGTATTTTCATATTGAAATCGGATATGATCTTGGTGTCTGTGTGGTATCCAAATGAAAGATTTTTGATATATATGTCTGGTTTGTCATTGATTAAAAGCCCCCATTCATCGTTTGTGTCTTCATTTAAAAAATCGTTGACCTTTTTACGTTTCATTTCCCTTGATGCTGTATTGTTTATGACTTCCGCCATTTGTTCAAATAACTGAAATATAGAAAGCATGTAAACAATAAATTCATGAACGGCTTCTCTGTCATCATTTTTGAACATTATCATTAGACCCATCATCAACGAAGAAGTAGTATAATTGAGTGCTATCATAGATCCAAATGTATAGGATTCATTTTTTCTATGTTTCATGATTTCTACTTGATGTTTCATCCATTCTTCAAATACCCATTCTTCTTTGTGATAGGTACGGTACATTTCAAACTTTTCAAAACAGTCACGTATTAAATCATGTTGTTTATTCTTGTGTTCTCCTATAGGTTTAATACTTGGACAGTAGAACCTATCCGAAAATACTCTCTGAATTCCTATATGAGCTGCACAACATCCCAAACAAACCAAAGTAAGACCTGGAGATTTTTGCCATAAGAGATAGTTAGTCACGATGAGTTGAAGTGAAACGCGAATGGTGTAGTTGGTCAGTGCTGTAAAACTCTCAACCACGGTCTCGATGTCGTTGTTGACCAATTCGATTGTATCGTGGAATGAGTTGCGAACAAAGTAATCATATGGCATAAAATAGGTATTTAAGATTGATGTTGATTTAGCTTCTTGTGTCGTTTGAGCAATCGCGTAGGAAACCAACCCCACGCGGATTCCGGTGAACACATTACCGACTACCTTGTAGACAAGAAATGAAGTCAGTACTTCCACAGGAAAGGAAGATTCTTGAATGAGCGAATGAATTAATTTTGCTTGAAACGAAGGAACCCACGAGAGAAATACGGCAGCCGCGGTTCCACTGACTATCCCGGAAGCTATGTAGCCGAGTGAACTTCTGGCGTACTTCCACATTGTCTATAATTAAAATGATCTATAAAATTAACGATGAGTGACGCAGCGTTCTACTTGTGGACCGGAGTGGCGAGCGTTCTCTATTCCGGGTTCGCGGCACTTCGCTACTATTCTCTTTCGGGTTCCCGTCTTCTCAGCGGAAAGAAAGCAAAGAAGATGATCAAGTCAGGCGAGATCAAGCACGTCGTGGATGTCCGCACCAAGCTCGAGTGGGACTTTGGACACTATCCAGGTGCGGTTCACATCCCGGTCGGCGTGATTTCACAGGATCGTTTAAAGGGGTTCAAAAAGGATGACGGGATCTTGATTTACTGCAATTCAGGTCAACGCGCTCGCGTCGGTGCAGAAAAGATTGCGTCATTCGGATTCAAAAAGGTCTACTACATCGATGGACTCTACTCTACAATTCAATAATTTCCCAACCAAAAGGGTATTCCAGTGACCTCATGGACAAACATAGATTGGCCTCCAACTCTTCCTCGACAGGCTCGAGTTCAGGAAACATCGTGGGTATGTCGACAGGTGCCACTTCTCCCATAATTTCATACATCACCAGTACAGATTGATAGTCAAAAACCTTGCAGTCATAACCCAAAGCATATTCGTGTTCCGTGTTCATCATCAATTTCAGATTTTTGCCACAGTCTTTGATGATGGTCCTTCTTGGAATCATTTCCGTCAGCGTTGACACCTTGTCTTCTGTGATTGACCTCGAGATGGGCACGTGGATGGGCATGGTCGTATTGTACCGCTGCGAGAGTTCCTTGTGACGGGTCGGGACCACCCAGAGATTGAACAAGGCTCCGCTCATTTTATTTCTTCATAGATTATTTTGTTTAAGAAGAGAACAAATTCACGTTTGTTATTATCCATCAAAGGTGCGTTTGTTTCCAGTACAGAGTTCAAGCATTCCACATA
>Ga0222714_10003759_pt1 | contig 15231 bp, 20 predicted proteins | sample C33_3DmetaG_FD_165048 | JGI IMG/M metagenome (GOLD analysis project Ga0222714, IMG submission 165048) | Estuarine water microbial communities from San Francisco Bay, California, United States - C33_3D | ecosystem: Environmental > Aquatic > Marine > Unclassified | place: USA: California... | reverse complement strand
AAAATATGTAAATTCACCTGTAGAGGAATTATAGCCTATAACATTAATCTGGTTAGTGTTTGCTAAAGCAGTTGCTTCAATATTTCCTGTTACTCTTAAAGTAGAGCCATTAAATGTTAAATTAGATTCTACTTGTGGGTTACCATTGTCATAGGTTACAACTCCGTTGTTTGTAGAGCCTGTCCAAGCAATATTTAAAGTTCTATCAGTGATTAAAGAACCACCACCTGAAAGACCAGTACCAGCAATAATAGAAACATATGTTCCTGAAGAACCTACGTTACCTGAGATACCTGAGGAACCTGAAGTACCAGATGATCCAGAAGATCCTGAAGAACCTGATCTACCTGCACTACCTGAAGAACCAGAAGATGCTGATAGGCCTGAAAGACCAGATACACCACTTGTACCTGAAGAAGCTGAGCTACCTGCTGAGCCTGATGAACCGCTTGAACCTGATGTTCTTGAAAGTCCAGCTTCACCTGATGAACCAGATGAACCACTTGAGCCTGATGTTCTTGAAAGTCCAGCATCTCCTGATGAACCACTTGAACCAGATGAACCAGAAGTTTTAGATTCACCTGAAGCGCCTGTTGAGCCTGAAGAGCCAGATGAACCTGAAGAACCAGAAGTTCTTGAGAGTCCAGCTTCACCAGATGAACCTGATGAACCAGAACTGCCTGAAGTTTTAGATTCACCTGCATTACCTGAAGAACCTGAGGAACCACTTGAACCTGATGTTCTTGATAAACCTGAATCACCTGAAGAACCAGATGAACCTGATGAACCTGAACTACCTGAGCTGCCTGAACTGCGTGATAAACCTGAAAGACCTGCTACACCTGAGGTACCTGAAGAACCTGAACTACCAGAGGAACCTGAAGAACCAGAAGAACCTGAAGTGTTTGAAGCAGCTGAACTGCCTGCTGTACCTGAAATACCGGAGCTACCTGAGCTACCACTTGAGCCTGATGTTTTACTTTCTCCTGCTTCACCAGTTGAACCACTTGTTCCTGAAGAACCAGATGAACCAGATGTTTTAGATTCACCTGAGGCACCTGTTGAGCCTGAGCTACCTGAACTACCTGAAGAACCTGAACTACGAGATATACCAGATAAACCTGCTACACCACTTGTACCTGATGAACCAGATGAACCGGAAGAACCTGAACTGCCGGCAGAGCCAGAAGTACCAGATTGAGCTGAGGAGCCAGCTACACCATTTGAGCCACTTGAACCTGTTGAACCTGAAGATGCTGATATGCCTGAAGCACCAGCTACACCAGAAGTACCTGAACTGCCTGATGAACCTGAACTGCCTGATGAGCCAGATGAAGCTGAGGTTCCTGCTAATCCTGAAGAGCCTGAAATGCCACTTGAACCAGATGAACCACTTGAACCTGAAGAAGCACTTAAACCAGATAAACCAGCTACACCTGAAGTACCTGAACTACCACTAGAGCCTGAGCTACCAGATGAACCTGATGAGGCTGAAGTTCCTGCTACAGCAGATGAACCTGAGGAACCACTTGAACCATTTGTACCAGTTGAACCTGAAGAAGCACTTAAACCAGATAAACCTGCTACACCAGAAGTACCTGATGAACCTGAAGAACCTGAGGAACCAGATGAAGCTGAAGAGCCTGAAGTGCCAGATTGTGCTGATGAACCTGAGGAACCACTTGAACCATTAGAACCTGTAGAACCAGAAGAAGCACTTAAGCCTGAAAGACCAGCTACACCTGAGGTACCTGAAGAACCCGAACTGCCTGATGAACCAGATGAACCTGAACTACTTGAAAGGGCACTTGAACCATTACTACCTGAGGATCCAGAACTACCTGAAGAACCAGATGATTTAGAAACACCAGAAAGTCCATCAACACCTGAGGTACCTGATGAGCCTGATGAGCCACTTGAAGCAGAACTTCCTGAAGAACCAGATTCACCATTTGAACCTGAAAGACCAGATGAACCTGAGGAACCTGAACTGCCTGTTGAACCTGAAGATGCTGATACACCTGAGGCACCAGCAACACCTGAAGTACCAGATGAACCGGAAGTACCTGAAGAGGTACTTAAACCACCTGAACCTGAAATACCAGATGAACCTGAAGAAGTGGATGTACCTTGAGATCCTGAGCTACCTGAACTGCCTGAAGCACCAGTGGAACCACTAGTACCACTTGTTCCTGAAGAACCTGAACTTCTACTAACACCTGAAGTACCTGAACTACCTGATGAACCTGCTACTCCAGAAGTACCTGAAGTATTAGCACTACCTGAAGAACCAGAAGAACCTGATGTACCTCCACCTCCAGTTGCTTGTAAGACATATCTAACTTGTTTTGAGTTAGGATTGATTACAAGAGTGTAATCGCCTGCTGAACCAGTTGGAATCGAAAAAAGATATAAGTCATCTTTTATGACATTATCTTGTCCCGAATTTTGTTTCTTTTGAGTAGTATATCTTTTATTTTCAGCCATGTAACTAAACTTACATCTTACAGTTTATGATAAATATTGGAGGGTAAGATAGATATCTTACTTAGGCAACTTTGATACAACCTCTGCTGAAAAAATTGCTTTGGTTCTATCAAAATACTTATTTATAGCTGATAAGTCTTTTTGTGGCACCTCAGGTGCTATTTGACCGTATAAAGTCAGGTTAAAATTGGCTTTAACCGACCTAAGGCTGTCTTGTACTAACTCGGTCGGAGTTTGGATTGAGTTGATACTAACGCGGAATTTATAACGTTCTGGATCTCCCCAGTAAGTATCTGAAGCATAATTTATAGCTTCAACTATCTTGTTTAGTTGGTCTACATAGTAAGTAGATACAATACAAGAGTAAGTTACATTAACAAAGTCAGGCATAACCACCGCGTAATATTCTTTTTGTGGTTTAACACCATTTAAAACATCAAAACTATTGTAAGCATTTCTAGCTGTATATCTTTTTTCAAAGATTTGATAGTTGTTAGGAGTGTTAGCATCTAATTTGTTACTAAAACTTCTAACTTTTTCTATACTATCTCTTTTAAATACAATTAGAGGAAGCATTATTGCTCCATTCTTATCTTTATAGTATCCATCACGTTGAACTGATTTCCATCTTTCAGGAGAACCATAAATGATAGGTACTTCTATTCTTTCTCCATTTTGTAAAACATAAGGCTTAATTATATTTTTCATATAATACATTACAGCCTCATCTATGTCTTTAATACCAATAGAAAAGAGTTTGGCATTATCATCCTCCCAAGATATTTTTGTAGCCCTATTGTTGCTTGTTGGAACAGCAGCATTAGGGTTTCCATACTGAGGATAAGTAGGTATATGTTGTTCCTCAGATAATTGTCTTTGAGACTTTGGGGTGGGTTTTCTATATTTTGCCATTATGTTCTCTCTTTGCTAAGTCCTACCTTATCAGCAGGAACGTAAATTGTTTGACATATGATAGAGACATCATATCCAAATTCATTTAAATCAGTCTCTAATGGATTAGGATCATTAGGATAGTCTGGGTTTTTACCTACAAAGTATTGAGTTTGATTTACATTAGTTACCTCATAATATGATTCCTGCCATAGAATTATATCACCTACTTCAGGTACAACATCTTCAGTCATGTTTGTATAACCTAAAGAACCTGTTAATAAATCATCTCTTAAAAATCTAAAGGTAGGGTTCCAAGTAAAGTCAACACCCATTTCATTTGTTGGGTAACCTTGATCAGGAATTTCAATTAAAGCATAAAGAAGGAAAGGACCATTATATATTTTAGTCTCTGAAGCTTCTCCATACATGTTAAATTGAGTTTCATTTAACTCTAACTGATATAAGGCACATTGTTGAGAAATAATGTTTTGCATCAACTCACGGTTGACGTATCTAAACATTGAGATGTCGCGAGCCTGTCCAAAGAGAGCCATTATAAACGCTTTAGAGTTTCTAAATTAAAGTCTACAGATCTAACACCAGGTACTTTTAAATCATTTCTTTCATAATCAGACTGTAAAATGTCCTTTTTGAATTTTTCTATATCTTTTTTAGGTTCATTAGTTCTACTAACAAACTTGAGTTCAAATTTAGTTATTTCAGTATCTTCTCTTTGTGGGACATCATCTGAAGTGATGTTGTTTAGTACTGTAACTTTTCTAATACCTCTAATTTGATTTAGGATATCACTAATGTTTTCATCTTTAGAGGAAACTAAAGTACCCTCAACCTGATAAGTGTTAAGGATCTCGTTTAGTAAATCTTTTAGTTGCATCATTATCCTATAAAGATTGTCATTGGTGTTTTATTCAATTCACTTTGAGCATAATCTGATTCATTCTTTCTTCTTTCAAGTAAAGCTTCACGAGATGTTTCATCAAAGTATCCTCTTAATTTTTCAATTAGAGCTGCTTTATCAGTTGTAGCTGAAGCTAAAAGATCAGCTTGGTTTAATGTTACATTATCACCTGGAATAGGAATAGTTGAGTATTTACCTCTAACATATCCTAACATTTCTTTACATAATGCTAAAGTGTACTCAAAGATCCAGCTTCTACCTATTGAGTTAATTTGTGAATAAACTGGGTTATTATAGTTAGCATTTGAGACATTTGATACTAATCTAGGAGACTGAGTAATAGAGTCTGATAAACGCTCATCTTTGAGTAAGTATTGGAACCAGAAATGAACACCAGTATCAGCATCAGTTGGGACTGGGAATATTCGGAGTCTGTTGTTGATTAGTTCAAAGCTAAATGAAGATAAAAGAATGGTATCAGCTAATTCTACTTCTTGTAGAGCAGCCACATTATATGAAAGTGGAGTTACAAACCAGTTTGAACCATATCCGTAACCAGCTACACCACCTAGACCACCAAAGAAAGTACCCCAACCCGCTCCTAAGCCAATACCACCACCATAGTAGTAGTCTGCTGAGGCAGGAACACCTTGGTAAAATACTCTTTTAATTTCTAAATTACTTCCTGAAATTCCATTTTCTTGAGCCCAAACATCTAAATCATAATCTTGTTTAGATCCTGTTAAAACAACTGAACCTGAATACCAGTTTACATTGCCTCCTACTCCTGCTTCAGTTCCATATTGTTCTGAGATACGGATGATGTTTGCCATTGAAGGAGTAATAATAGCCTGGTTTAGGTTAGAGGAAGTTAAAGAACCCTCTAAGTTTAGGTAATTATCTCTTAAGCGGTAAGCATATAACTCGTTTCCGTAAACAGTCACTGCTTCCTCAAAAGCAGTATAAAAGTTTACATCTTGTAATTCTACGTTTTCAATAGGCCAACCTAAACGTTGAGCACAGAATTTAGCCACTTTATCAGCGTCTTGTTGGAACTGATAATCATAGTCATAGAATCCAAAAGGAGTGTCACCTGGAAAGAAACTACTTGAACCAGGATAAATTGGAATATTAGCCATGCTTTTTGTTATAAATATGAGAAAAAAAGCCTCAGATGAGGCTTCTTTAATTAACTATGTATGTTATAATTAACTTTTCAACATATTTTGTATAGCTGTATCTATTTTATTTAGATCAAACATCTCATTTATGTTTTGGTAAGGACATTCATGAGGAATTCCTTCAAAAGAAGCATCAAATAGATAAGCATCTATTAGCTTAGTATCACCTTTAGGTGGTAAAGCCTTAATATTGGCATGCATTTCATATCCAAAATTTTCAGCTGCGGTTCCAATCCACAATACTGTAGAAGGTAAATTAAATGCAGCAGCGGCATGTTGAGCACAAGAATCAATTAGTACTCTTTTATCAGTAGAGGCAACCAAGCTAAACAATTCCATATTAGTTAGAGGCTGATTAATTACTTCTACACCTTGAATTGTAGGAGCACCTTCACGAGTTAGTTGAATGACATGGTAATCTTTAACTACTTTTTCTACAATATAGAGTGCTAATTCAATTGGAATGTCTCTAGTCCAAGCATATCCATGAGGTTGCCCATTAAACATACCTCCGTTTGTTTGGATCAAAAATACTGGTTTGTCTCTTTTCCAACTGTACTGGAAATTCTTTTGAATCATGTTCATATGAATTTCAGGAAGTTGTTTAGTGTATTCTACTCCTAATAAATCAGCCCAGTTTTCAACTAGGTGTTTTTGTTTTAAGATGTGACCAGTTTGGAAGTATGGTTCATGACGGAATACTAAAGTATCTTTTCCTAGAATATAATCATCATAAAAATATGCTGTTAGTCCTACTCTATATACTCTATAGATGTGAGGATTATTTAAGAATACTTCTGGGTAAGAAGCAACTACGATGATTTTTCTGTCTTTATACTTTTTAGCTAGTGATGGTAGGAGTGCTGTAGCGGCTACATTTTTACCTAAACCTCCTTCAATATGCCATACTATATATTTTTCCATATTATCTTTTTTTTGCGCAACTGAAATTAAAACTGGTGATGCATTTGTATTGTCTAAGTGGATAGATTTGTATTGTTTATCTACCGCTGTTTGATATCCTACTCTCATATTTGGTATCCAAAATCATTAAAGAACCATCCGTAATGGTTTTCGATTAATTTACAAGCATTAGGACCTAATACTTCTCTAAAATCTTCTTTGACTGGTTTTAGTTCTTGTCTAATAATATGGTCTCCAAAAATACCATACCACTTATCATCCTCATGAGTTACCTGTTTGATGTTTTTAAAATCATGTTGGTAATAAGGAATTTCAAGGTACTCGTAGATACGTTCCATTTGCTCATTTGGATTTGAGGCTAAGTCCTCAAACTTGACAAACAAGATATTCTTGTGAAGACCCTGTACTAAAACCTGATAGATACGATCCATTGAAGGACCAATTGGTGGGTTAGCTGACCATACCTCAATTCGCTTGTCAGTAGTGGTACCTGTTAAGTTACCCCAGTTTGCAATGTGGTGGTCAATGAGTGGATGTTTACGATATTTTTTCTCTAGAGAAGCATATACTGCTCTGATGTCCCTGATCATACAGATCATCTTGGGGTTGGGATCGAAAGCGTTTACAAATTCCCATTCAGCATTCCATCCTCTACACTTATCGATAACGTAGGGTCGGTCTGTTAGAGGTTCATAAAATCCATATAAAGCAGATTTTAAATATCCTTTAAAACCTGTAAGCATCTGTTGCTCATCCTGTGCTTTAAATTCTAAACCATCAGTAAAAATAGTACGAGATGCAGTTAACATCTCAAATACACCTGAAGTTGGGGTAGTATAGAGATCTGGGTTTTGTCCTAATATGTTTTGGATTAATGTTGAACCAGCACGAGGCATGGAACTATTATAGAACACTTTTTTTATCATAACAGAATATTATGTTAATAAATATATGAGTTTCTGAATAGAATATCAAGTTGGAATATAGAGCCATCAGATAGTTTATGGTAATCTAAAATATCTTCTATTACAAATTCATATTCTTTTAATTTATTTACAACCTGATCCATTAAAGGGGCTCCAATGTTGTATTGTAGAGTAGACACCTCTAATAGAAGGTACTTACTACGTTTAATTGTTTTTTTACCTCCATTTAAAATATCTAATTCAGCACCTTGTACATCAATCTTTACTAGATCGATCATCTCGTCTGAGAATAGATTTAGGTTATCTAGAGTATTTACAGGAGTTTCAATTAGATCAAATTTACCATCTCCATACCATTCTGTATTTTCTCTATACATTGAAGCACCTGTACCTATATTATTTGCTTTTTCTACATATAAAGAAGTAGTACCTGTATAGTGAGATAAGGCTAGCATTTGATAAGGTTTATTTACTTTTTCAAGGTAAGGTTTACAGTGTGGGTTAGCCTCTATCATTACAAACTCACACTCTGGTGATAGTTTAGCTAAAGTAGAGGTAAAATCACCTATATGAGCTCCTATATCTAAAACCCTTTTAGGTCTAATTAACTCGTTTAATTTAAAATAATCCATCTAAAAATTGTAACCATTCTTTTATTCTGTAATCCCAAGTCCATCTTGTATTGTATAAATCTACTTGTTGTCTTAGGTGGTGGTCTAATTTACCACCTCTTACATTTTCTATCTCTTCAGATAAGATACTAGCAAACTTTTGAGCATGCAAAGAAGGATCCATTAAGTATGGATACATTCTAGCCCACCCTTCAGTTGTTTCTGGTAATGCACCTAAATTAGAGGTTACAACTCTTAAACCAGCTGATAGAGCCTCTATTACTGCTATGCAAGAAGTTTCTTCAAAAGTGTTTGGATAAGCTAAAATATCGAATGTAGGTAATTCTTTACGTAGTGCTAGATTTGGTATAGAACCACGGTAAACTACTCCAGGTAACGTCTCGCATCTCTCATATAGAGATTGATAATTCACGTCATTCTCCCCAAATTCTGGGCCATATATTTTACAGGATGAGAATACATGTAGTTCACAGTTGTTGGGTTTTATTAATTCCCAAGCATCTAATAAAACCTCTAAACCACGCCAAGGGGTTGAGGTATAACATAGACGGATTTTGTCTCTTTTACCTCCTTCTCTAGCCATAACCCCTAAACTAGCGTTTTTTAACACGTGAGTTTTAAAGCCTGGGATGTTATAGAGTTGTCTAAATTTTTCTGCTTGCCAATGACTTACAAATACAAAATGATCTATTTGTTCTACTAGTTTAGGATCTTTTAAAGCTTGAACTGCTTCCTGATCATATGAGAGCTGGTTCCAATAAATAGTTTTTTTACTAAAGTCAGCGTGTGGTAGATAGTTAAAGATAGAGAATTGCTCCCTGTAATTGTCAGGGAGTCTCTTCATTAACTCATCATACATTAATTCAGTTCCACCTTTTGGTTTATCGAACATATCCTTGTTTGTCTAAAAACTTATTTAAGTCTCCTTTAAATTTTTTAATACCGATGTGGTTACAGGTAATGGTAGGATCTAACCAGATTTTGTAGCCTAGTTTCTTCCATTTATTACACATAACATAATCTTCACTAATTAGGTCTCCATCTACAACTTGAAGATCAAATACCATTCTGTTTTCTTCTCCTTCACTCATATAAGGGTCACTCATGTCCCATAGTTTTTCAAAGGCAAATCTATTAATTTTCATAAAACCAGTCCCAACACCTTCTACCTCTAGAAGTTTTTTGTCTTGAGAATATTTTAGAGTTTTATCTGTGATTTTAACTGTATATCCCTCCTTGTCTGTTTTTTTAACTAAAGCACCTCCTATAACAGGTTCTGGGCGAGCTAATAGACGGAAGAACCATTCTGGTTCCCATTCAACATCTGAGTCTATAAAGAATAGGTCAGTATAGCCTCCATCTAGGGCTAGTTTAAATAAGGAATTGCGGGCTCGTTGAACTAACGAGTCATAACTTGTATAGATAGCATGTACAAATATGCCTTTCTTTTCAGCTTCTTTTACAGTAGCTACTAAAGAATTAGCAAACCATACATCTACTCTACCATCGTAAGATGGTGTACCAATCAAAACTCTTCGCATAATGTTGTAATGTATGAAACTTCTTTTACTCTGCCAACTTGTCTTCCACGTCTCTTAAACGTTTGTCTATCTCTTGTACTGCTTTGATTAACGGGGCGATTAGCTCGTTATAGGTTAAGCGGTAAGCGTCTTGTTCATCACTATGTCCTAAAGCATCAAATCTAACATCTAATTCATCTAATATCTGTTTGATTTCTTGTGCTATAAGGCCGTAGTGTTCCTTATCACCTGCTAATGTACCATCCTTCTGTCCGTATTCAAAGCCGCATTTATTAACGTATACTTCTCTGTGGTCTGAGTTGAATTTAACTGGGCGGAGTTTGTTAATAAAGCGTAAGCCTAGGTTATCTGGTAAAGAAGATATGTTGGTTTTATCTCTAGCATCTGAAACGTTTGACCAGTCTACATAAACGCAGTTACAAACGTTGTTGTTGGCGTTACCCCAAACAGTATGGTATGAATTAGCTGTGGTTTTAGCGCCAGATCCTATAGCTATAACATTGTTAATTCCAGTAGAAATATTATCTGCAGCATTAATACCAATTCCAATATTTGATTCACCTGTTGTATTAGTAGATAATGCTCCTTCAGCTATAGCTACGTTATATTTACCAGTTGTATTAGAACATAATGTTCTAGGTCCTACAGCTACATTACTACGGCCCGTTGTATTAGCACTTAAAGCATTAGTGCCAATAGCTAATAACATATCTCCTATTGTGTTAGCAGATAGGGCACAAAAACCTACGGCTGTATTATTTGTTCCTGTTGTATTAGCTCCTAAAGTGGAGTGTCCTAAAGCAGTATTATTAGTACCTATAGTATTAACATCTAAAGCTAGATAACCAACTGCGGTGTTAGCAGTTCCTGTAGTATTAAGTGCTAGAGAACAGAAGCCTACAGCTGTGTTTATTCCTGTTGTATTAGTTCTTAAAGCGCAAGAACCTACGGCTGTATTGTTTGAGGTTGTGTTTGAGAATAATGCTTGATCACCAACAGCTGTGTTTCTACAACCTGATCCATTAACACATAAGGCCATGTATCCTAAAGCAGTATTACCGGTACCTACTGTGTTTACAGATAAAGCACTTCTACCTACTGCAGTATTGCAACTGCCTGTTGTATTGCTTGCTAATGCAGCAACACCTACTGCTGTATTACATCCCCCTCCTGTATTACCTCTTAAAGCATAATAACCTACAGCTGTGTTTTGTTGACCTGTTGTATTAAGTAGAAGAGCTCTAGCACCTAAAGCTGTGTTATTACTTGCTGTTGTATTAGAACATAAAGCATAGAGACCTACAGCTGTATTTCTGGTTCCTGTTGTGTTATATCTTAAAGCACAGAAACCTACAGCAGTATTATTATTTCCTGTTGTATTAGCTCCTAAAGTGGAGTGTCCTAAAGCAGTATTATTAGCACCTGTAGTATTAACAAATAAAGCTTGGGCACCGACACCGACATTGTTAATACCTGTTGAATTGGCTCTTAAGGTTCCATACCCTACAGCTGTATTAAATCCGCCTGTGCTAAGTCTAAGAGCATATCCACCAACAGCAGTATTAGCAATTGCTGTGACATTACTAGATAAGGCACAGAAACCTAAGGCTGTGTTGTTTGAGGCTGTAGTATTACATCTTAATGCGCACCAACCTACTGCAGTATTGCAACTGCCTACTGTATTGCTTGCTAATGCATTAACACCTACTGCTGTATTACATCCCCCTCCTGTATTACCTCTTAAAGCATAATAACCTACAGCTGTGTTTTGTTGACCTGTTGTATTAAGTAGAAGAGCTCTATCACCAAAAGCAGCGTTATTACCTCCTGTAGTGTTAGAACATAAAGCATTTCTACCAACAGCTGTATTGTTTGTTCCTGTTGTATTAGTTCTTAAAGCATAAGAACCTAAAGCTGTGTTTATTCCTGTTGTATTATTTCTTAACGCACAGAAGCCTACGGCTGTGTTGTTTGAGGCTGTTGTATTACTTACTAACGCACAAAATCCAACAGCAGTATTATTTGAGGCCGTACTATTATATAATGCAGCTCTACCTACAGCAACATTATTACTTCCTGCTATATTATTTCGTAAAGCTAAAGCTCCAAAAGCTGTGTTAAATCGTCCTGTAGTAGTATATCTTAACGCCTCAGTACCAACAGCTGAGTTATTACCTCCTGTAGTATTAGCTTGTAAAGCACCGTTACCAACAGCAGTATTAAAACAACCCGTTGTGTTATCTCTTAATGCACCACAACCTAAAGCTGTATTAAGTGTTCCTGTTGTATTACTTCTTAATGCATAAAAGCCTACGGCTGTATTGTTTGAGACTGTATTACAGTATAAAGCATCTTTACCTATAGCTACGTTTTTAGCTCCGGTTAAGTTACTGTATAAGGAGTTTACACCTACAGAGATATTAAAGTTACCGCTTACGTTTTTCTGTAAGGCGTTAGAACCTACTGCTATATTTTGTGTACCTGTAGTATTGTCTCTAAGAGCTAGTGTACCGACAGCTGTGTTATTACAACCTGTGGTGTTGCGGTAAAGTGCACTGGCACCTACTGCAGAGTTATTATTACCTGTGGTGTTAAAACGAAGTGCACATGCACCCATTGCAGAGTTACAAAAACCTGTGGTGTTGGCGTAAAGTGCATTTAAACCCATTGCAGAGTTACCAAAACCTGTGGTGTTGGAGAAAAGTGCATTTACACCTACTGCAGAGTTATTATTACCTGTGGTGTTGAAACGAAGTGCATTTAAACCCATTGCAGAGTTACAACAACCTGTGGTGTTGGCGTAAAGTGCATTTGCACCTACTGCAGAGTTATTATTACCTGTGGTGTTGAAACGAAGTGCATTTAAACCCATTGCAGAGTTACAAAAACCTGTGGTGTTGGCGTAAAGTGCATTTAAACCCATTGCAGAGTTACCAAAACCTGTGGTGTTGGAGAAAAGTGCACATGCACCTATTGCAGAGTTACCAACACCTGTGGTATTAGTAGCTAAAGCACTATTACCTAAAGCTGTATTAATAGCGATACTACCTCCACCCATACCAACAGAAACATTACCATTTACTAGTAAGTCACCATTTGGTTGTTGACAAGTTGTACTGTCTCCAACAGTAGTATTTGTTGTAAACTTAACAATGAAGTCTTGAGTACCACTTAAAGATACTGAAGTACCTGAAGAACCTGCGGTGGCTGATGAGCCTGAAGTACCTGCTGAGGCGGAAGTACCTGAAGAGGCTGAAGTACCGCTTGAGGCACTTGTACCTGAAGTACCTGAAGAGGCAGATGAACCTGAGGTACCATCTGTACCTGAGGTACCTGATGAACCTGATGTTCCACTAGTAGCTGAAGAACCAGATGAGCCGGCTGAGGCTGAAGAGCCTGAACTGCCAGAAGTACCATCTGTACCTGAAGTAGCTGAAGAGCCTGAACTGCTTGAAGTTCCACTTGTTCCACTTGAGGCTGAAGTACCTGAAGTACCGCTAGTAGCTGAAGAACCAGATGAACCAGATGAGGCTGAAGAGCCTGAGCTACCTGAAGTACCACTTGTAGCACTAGAACCTGAACTACCTGAAGTACCTGATGTAGCTGAAGAGCCTGAAGTACCAGAAGAAGCGCTTGTTCCTGAAGTACCAGAAGAAGCACTTGAACCTGAGGTACCATCTGTACCTGAAGAACCACTTGTTCCGTTTGTACCTGCTGTTGAGGAAGTACCTGAAGTTCCGTTTGTACCTGAAGTACCTGAAGAACCAGATGAGGCTGAACTGCCTGAGCTTCCTGATGTTCCACTAGTTCCTGAGGAACCTGAACTACCAGAAGTACCTACTGAACCACTAGTACCTGATGTACCTGATGAGGCTGATGAACCTGAAGTGCCGGATGTTCCAGAGGAACCATCACCACCAGAGGCACCGTCAAGGTTTATAGTCCAAGAAGAGTATGTTCCACCTCCTACTGTACGAGTAGGAGCAAAGAATACAAGTTCACCAGTACTAGGATTGTATGTGTTAATTTCACATTCTTGATAATTTGTAGCATTGAATACTATGATGATAGATTGGGCAGGAGTATACGCTAAATCCGTGCCTATAGCCATTGTACCTGCGTTACCTAAGGTAAATGATGTAGCTGATGTAGTTTTGTATCTATCGCCACTTAAACCGGAAGATCCAGTACTACCTGAAGTACCTGATGAGGCAGATGAGCCTGAAGAACCTGAAGTTCCTGAAGAGCCTGAAGTTCCTGTAGAACCTGAAGTGCCAGCACTAGAGGAAGTACCACCTGTTCCTGAAGTACCACTTGTACCATTTGTACCAGCTGTACCAGAGGATGAACTAGAACCAGATGTTCCAGAAGTACCAGATGAAGCACTTGAACCTGAGGTTGCTGAAGTGCCTGAAGTTCCTGAAGAACCAGATGAACCAGATGAAGCTGAAGAACCAGATGAGCCTGATGAGGCTGAAGAACCAGACGAGCCTGATGAGGCTGAGGTACCACTTGTACCTGATGAAGCAGATGAACCTGAAGAGCCTGAAGTGCCAGATGAAGCAGATGTTCCACTTGTACCTGAGGTACCAGATGAGGCTGATGAACCTGAAGAAGCTGAAGAACCAGAAGTTGCTGAAGTGCCTGATGTTCCTGAAGTAGCTGAAGATCCACTTGATCCGGCACTACCAGAAGAACCTACTGAGCCATTTGTACCACTTGTTCCTCCTGTACCTGAAGAAGAAGATGTTCCTGAAGTACCTGATGTACCAGATGAGGCACTTGAACCTGAAGAGGCTGAAGTTCCACTAGTACCTGAAGTAGCTGAAGAACCTGATGTTCCGGATGAACCACTAGAACCACTTGTACCATCTATACCTGAGCTACCCGATGTTCCACTAGAACCACTTGTTCCTGATGAACCTGATGTTCCTGATGAACCTGATGTTCCATCTGTACCAGAACTTCCAGACGTTCCCGAAGAACCACTTGAACCCGAGGTACCACTTGAACCACTTGTTCCTGATGAACCTGATGTTCCTGATGAACCTGATGTTCCATCTGTACCTGAACTACCCGATGTTCCTGATGAACCTGAAGAACCAGATGTTCCATCAATACCTGACGAACCCGAGGTACCACTTGAACCACTTGTTCCTGATGAACCTGATGTACCACTAGAGCCGGAAGTTCCATCTGTACCTGACGAACCTGACGTACCACTTGAACCTGATGTTCCATCTATACCTGAACTACCAGATGTTCCTGATGAACCTGAAGAACCGCTTGTACCTGATGAACCTGAGGTTCCGTCAGTACCAGAACTACCCGATGTTCCTGAAGAACCGCTTGTCCCAGATGAACCTGATGTTCCATCTATACCCGAACTACCGGATGTTCCCGATGAACCCGATGAACCGCTCGTTCCGGACGAACCTGAAGTACCATCTGTACCCGAACTACCCGATGTTCCTGAAGAACCGCTAGTTCCTGATGAACCACTTGTGCCATCTATACCTGAACTACCAGAAGTTCCCGATGAACCCGAAGAACCGCTTGTACCAGATGAACCCGAAGTACCATCTGTACCTGAACTACCTGAAGTTCCGTCTACACCAGAACTTCCGCTAGTTCCTGATGAACCACTTGTGCCATCTATACCTGAACTACCAGAAGTTCCCGATGAACCCGAAGAACCGCTTGTACCAGATGAACCCGAATTACCAT
>Ga0222714_10003758_pt1 | contig 15231 bp, 12 predicted proteins | sample C33_3DmetaG_FD_165048 | JGI IMG/M metagenome (GOLD analysis project Ga0222714, IMG submission 165048) | Estuarine water microbial communities from San Francisco Bay, California, United States - C33_3D | ecosystem: Environmental > Aquatic > Marine > Unclassified | place: USA: California... | reverse complement strand
GTGTTAAAGGAAGGGGGGGCGAATGAGGGGGCACGTGGGCACGGTGACACGTGGGCACGGCCGTTATGCCTCAACCTATCATTATAACCCTTTTTGGTATCTCCCCATGCCCCCGTGTCCCCTTGCCAGCATGCCCCCTTGCCTTTCTCTCCATCATTGACGCTCCCGCCCTTTTTCCCTCCCTCTTCCGAATGTCCACTGCTCTTCTGTTCTCCGGTCAAGGCGCCCAGGTCGTCGGGATGGGGAAGTCCCTGTATGAAGGTTCGGCCACCGCCAAGGACCTCTACGACCGCGCCGCCAAGGTGCTGCCGTTCGACCTCCGTCAGGCCTGCTTCGAAGGCCCGGCCGAGCTCCTGACCGAGACCCGCGTCTGCCAGCCCGCCCTCTACGTCCAGGGCTACGCCATCGCGCAGATCCTCAAGGAGCGCGGCAAGCTCGACGACCTCAAGGCCTGCCTCGGCCTCTCCCTCGGCGAACTGACCGCCTACGCCTTCGCCGGCGTCTGGGATTTCGAGACCGGCCTCAAGGTCGTCGCCGAGCGCGGTCGCCTGATGCAGCTCGCCTGCGACCAGACCAAGGGCGGCATGGCCGCGGTCATCGGCGGCAGCCGCGAGGACATCTTCAAGCTCTGCGCCGCGTTCGACATCGACGCCGCGAACTTCAACTGCCCCGGCCAGGTCGTGATCTCCGGTGACGCCGACAAGGTCGCCCAGGCCGTCGCCCGGGCCAAGGAGTTCGGTCCGTTCAAGCTCGTGAAGCCCCTCGTCGTCGCCGGCGCCTACCATAGCCGCCTGATGGAGCCCGCCCGCCAGGCCTTCGAGGCCTACCTGCAGGGCGTCGAATTCAAGCGCCCCCAGGTCACCGTCTACTCGAACACCACCGGCGGCACGCTCGCCGAGCCCGCCGATCTCCGCGCCGCGCTGGTCAAGCAGGTCGTCTCCTCGGTCCTCTGGGAAGACGATTGCAAGGCCGCCGCCGACAGCGGCGTCGCCCAGTTCTACGAATGCGGCCCGGGCGGCGTCCTGGCCGGCATGATGAAGCGCACCGCGCCCGCGGCCCCCGTGGCTTCCCTGCACGAGTTCGCCGATATTCCCGCCTAAAGCCCTTCCGCCGGGGGCTAACGCTGGACAAGCGCCCCGTCCGCAGTCCTATTAAGCCCTTTCCCTCTTCACCGTGTCCTTAGACCACATCCGCAACTTCTGCATCATCGCGCACGTCGACCACGGCAAGACGACCCTTTCCGACCGCCTGCTCGAGCACACGAAGACGATCGAGAAGCGCCAGATGAAGGAGCAGCTCCTCGACGCGATGGACCTCGAGCGCGAGAAGGGCATCACGATCAAGTGCCACCCGGTGACGATGAACTTCACCGCGCCGGACGGTAAGCAGTACATCCTCAACCTCATCGACACCCCGGGACACGTCGACTTCGCCTACGAAGTCTCGCGCTCCCTGGCCGCCTGCGAAGGCGCGGTCCTCCTGATCGACGCGTCGCAGGGCGTGGAAGCCCAGACGGTCGCCAACGCCACCCTCGCGATGAACCAGGGGCTCGAGATCGTCCCGGTCATCAACAAGGTCGACCTCCCGAGCGCCCGCCCCGAGGAGGCCCGCCGCCAGGTCGAGGACATCCTCACCATCCCCGCGCAGGACGCCGTCCTCGCCTCGGGCAAGTCCGGCATCGGCATCGACGACATCTTCGCCGCGATCATCAAGCGCGTCCCGCCGCCCCGCTGGTCCGACTACCCGCAGCACCGCGCGCTGGTCTTCGACTCCCTCTTCGACTCCTACAAGGGCGTCATCAGCTACGTCCGCGTCTTCTCGGGCACCTTCAAGGCCGGCCAGACGATCGAACTGATGTACAACGGCGTCCGCTCCGTCATCAAGGAGGTCGGCGTCTTCTCCCCCAAGATGAAGCCGCAGGCCGAGCTCGGCCCCGGCTCCGTGGGCTACATCGTCATCAACATCCGCGAGGTCGCGGACGTGAAGGTCGGCGACACGATCACCCTCGCCAGCGAGCCCGCCAAGGAGCCCGTCCCGGGCTTCAAGGAGGTCAGCCCGATGGTGTTCAGCGGCATCTACCCGCTCGACACGGCCGATTACGAGAAGCTCAAGACCTCGCTCGCCAAGCTGGCGATCAACGACTCGTCCCTGACCTATACGGCCGAGAGTTCGACCGCGCTGGGCTTCGGCTTCCGCTGCGGCTTCCTCGGCCTCCTGCACATGGAGATCGTCCAGGAACGCCTCCGCCGCGAGTACGACCTCGACATCCTTTCGACCTACCCGTCCGTCGTCTACAAGGTCTACACCACCGACGGCGTGGAACACATCCTCGATAACCCGGTGTCGATGCCGGACCCGTCCGCCATCGAGCACATCGAAGAGCCGACCATCCGCGCGAACATCCACATCCCGGGCACCTCGATCGGCGACATGCTGACGCTCGTCCAGGAGAAGCGCGGCATCTGCGAGCGCACCGAGACCATCGACGGCGACCGCGTCGTCCTCGTCTGCCTCCTGCCGCTCAACGAGATCCTCGTCGACTTCAACGACCGCATGAAGTCCATCACCCGCGGCTACGGCTCGATGGACTACGAGCTCGGCGAATACGTCACCTCCGACCTCGTGAAGATGGACATCCGCGTCAACGAGGAGCCGGTCGACGCCTTCTCGTCGATCGTCCACGCCACCAAGGCCGAAGGCCGCGGCCGCGCCCTCTGCGAGAAGCTCAAGGAGCTCCTCCCTCGCCAGCTCTTCAAGATCGCCATCCAGGCGGCCATCGGCTCCAAGGTCATCGCCCGCGAGACCATCGGCTCCGTCGGCAAGGACGTCACCGCGAAGTGCTACGGCGGCGACATCTCCCGTAAGCGCAAGCTCCTCGACAAGCAGAAGGAGGGCAAGAAGCGCATGAAGCAGATCGGCAAGGTCGACATCCCGCAGGAGGCCTTCATCAAGATCCTCAAGAACGAGGGCTGAGGGCCCAGTTCGGGCTTTCCCTCCGGTCGGCGTCCGCTAACTTCGGGGGGTCCCCATGTCTTTCTACTACCGCCGCAAGCTCCGTAAGATCGGCAAGGCCTTGCTCGAGGGTTCGGAGAAGGTCCACCTCTACCGAGGCGACGTCCTCGCCCGCGAGGACCTCAACGAGCAGCTGGAGCTGGCGGACAAGGTCCGCGCCGCCACGCGCGACCGCACGACGGAGGTCACCCAGATCGAGGCCCTCCTCAACCGGCTCCACGAGGTGCTCGTGCGCAACGGCGGCAAGGTCTACCCGGTCTCGTCCGGCACGGACTGGACGGAGATGGTCGTGATGGCCGCCATCGTGGCGGGCTCGATCCGCAGCTTCTTCCTCCAGCCTTTCAAGATCCCGACGAATTCGATGTGGCCCACGTACAACGGCATGACCGCCGAGGTGCGCGCGCCCGAGGATCCGGAGCCGAGCCTCGCCCGGCAGGCGCTCGACAAGCTGCAGTGGACCTGGACTTACGTGATCCCCGCCGAGGCTTCCGGCGAGGTGGCCATCCCGATCGTGTCCCGGCGCGTGGGCGACGACCGGGTGGAGTACGGCCTGCGCGGCCGCACCCGCGAGCCTGATGACGGCATCGCCGGCACGGGCCTGATGCGCGGCGGCCGCGACAAGTATGAGATGCTCGTCGGCAACACGCTCCAGATCGTCAAGGTGCCCGCCGATTTCGGCTTCGAGGCCGTGATGCTGCGCACCTATTTCCCCGAGGAGGCGAAGCTGAAGCTGCCGCGCCAGGACGCGGACCGCTGGCGCGTGGTGTTCGCCAAGGCCGCCCGCGAAGGTCGCATCCGGCGCGGGCCTTACGGTCCGGTGCTGCTTACGGGAAAGAAGGTCGAGGCCGGCAACCCGCTCTTCAACTTCGACATCCTCACGGGCGACATGCTCTTCGTGGACCGGATGTCCTATCACTTCGTCGAGCCGTCCCGCGGCGATACGTTCGTCTTCCGCACGAACAACATCCCGGGCCTGAACGATCAATACGGCCAGCCCTCCCAGAGCTACTACGTGAAGCGTCTCGCCGGCGTGCCCGGCCAGAAGCTGCGCGTGGGCGCCCAAGGCGAGCTCTTCGTCGACGGTCAGGTCGTCACCTCGCCCGAGCCGATGGTGCTCAACAGCCGTCGCGCGATGGACCAAGGTTATTACGGTTACCTGCCGGACGCCGGCGGCGATCGCTACGCCTTGCCTTTGGACAAGGAATACACCGTCACCCCCGGACATTACTACGCCATGGGTGACAACTCCGCCAACAGCTTCGACTCGCGCGGCTGGGGCGAGGTGCCCGCCAAGGATGTCGTCGGCAAGCCGCTCTTCATCCTGCACCCCTTCACGTCCCACTGGGGGCCGGCGAAGTAAGGGGCGGACATGGTCCGCCCAGGGTAATGTGGGCACGTGGGCAAGTTGACATGGGGGTTGTTTCAACAGCCTTGCCAGCGTGTCCCCGTGTCACCATGCCCCCTGTGTCACCATGTCTTGGTCCCTCTACCGCCACTACAAAGGCAACCATTACCTCCGGCTTGGGGTGGCGGCGCATTCCGAAGATCTGTCGCCGCAGGTGGTCTACCGCTGCCTCTACGATAATCCCGAGGCGCGCACGTGGGTGCGTCCGCAGCCGATGTTCGAAGGCACGATCGAAGACGGCCGCCAGCGCTTCACGCCCGTCGGCCGGCTTCGACTCGTGCAGCCTGAGGACCTGCGCGCCGTGCTGGCCTTCGGTTACGACGCCTGGAAGCACGGCAAGACCTTCGACCAATACTGCGCGGACAAAGACAGCGACCCGAACCATGTGCGCGGCAGGCGATACCTGCTCGAAGATGGCTCCGGCCGGGCCGTCTCGGCTCTGAACGTCCTGCGCTTCCGCGAAAGCCTCCTCGGCCTGGCATCGGTGGCGACGTCGCCGGAGCAGCGGTGCAAGGGCTACGCCTCGCTGCTGCTGCGCGCGGTCATCGAGCTCCATCGCTTCGCCCAGCCTGACACGCGTTTCCTGCTCTTCTCCGAAGTGAAGCCGGCGATCTACGAACGTCACGGCTTCCGCGTCCTGCCGGCCGAGCACCAGCGCTTCCCGAAGTCCGTAGCCATGGCCACCGGTGACGCTCCGCTCAGCGCCACCGAGGCCGAGTTCCTGAAGGCCTATTTCTAGGCTTACTTCTTGTCCGGGGCGGCCAGGGCGACCTTCTCGAGCCACTCCGCGATCTTCGGCTTTTCCGTCTCGCCGAAGGCGTGGCCGACGCCGGCCATCTCGCTGCCGACCACGGTCGCGCCCTTGGCTTTCAGGGCGGCGGGCAGGTGGCTGGTGTTCGGTTTGTTGGAGCCTTTCAATTCGCCCCAGCAGGCGTAGGCGAACTTCCCCTTGAGGTCATTCAGGGCGCCGAGCGAGGAGTAGGCCGTGCCGCCGCCGTCGACGAAGAGGAGGACGCCGAAGTGATCGGTGAGCCGGGGCTTGGCGCTGAGGCGGAGCATGCCGTCGATGGCGTGGCCGCCATTGCTGAAGCCGGCGATGATCGAGCGAGAGCGGTCGAGGTTGGGGATCACCTTGGCGATCTCCTCCAGCATGAAACGGTGGTAAGCCCAGACCTTCCCGTAGTCGCCGACCATGTTCGCCTGTTTGGGATTATTGGCGCCTTTCGGGTAGGGCAGGCCGACGAGGATGAAGTCGCCCGCGGGCAGGAAGGAACCGTTGGGCTGGTTGCCGCCTTCGCCGCCGCCGAGCCAGACGACGAGCGGGTATTTCTTCGCCGCGTCGTAATTCGCCGGAAGCTTGAGATGGCACGCCGCCCGGGCGCCTTTGCGGTCCACGGTCAGTTCCGGGAAGTCGAAACGCAGCGTCGCGCCGGGCGCGATCTGCGCCTTGAGCTCCGTGCGCGGCACCGCGGCCTCGTTCGCCGTCTCTGGCTTATCCGCTGCCACCAAGGACGCGCAGCAAGCGAGCAGGGCGAGCAGTCGGCCGGGGCGCATGGGGTTCAGCGGAAAGACTTCCGGCGCCAGGCGGCGTCGGCTTCGCGGTCGGTGCGGAATTCGATGACGCGTACGCCCTTGCCGCGGATCTCGAGGAGACGACGCAAGCCACTCCAGCTTTCGGCGAGGTCGTGACGTACCTTATGCGCGGCGCAGAGCTTGCCGAGGTCGGTCGCCTGCGGCGTGCCCCAGAGCTGCTCGAAGCGCGCGCTCTTCGCGACGGCGAGATGGTTGAAGATGCCTCCCCCTTGGTTGTTGATCACGACGACCGTGAGGTCGCCGCGATGGCCGTAGGCGGAGAGCAGGGCGTTGCTGTCGTGCAGGAAGGTCAGGTCGCCGCAGAGGAGCACGGTGCGCTTGCCGTCGAGCGAAGCGCCGAGGGCGGTCGAGACGGTGCCGTCGATGCCGTTGGCGCCGCGGTTGCAGAGGACTTCCGGACCCGGGCCGGGCGGATGGTAGAACCACTCGACGTCGCGGATCGGCATGCTGCTGCCCACGAAGAGACGGTCATCCGGACCGAGGGCTTCTTCGAGCAGGGAGACGACCCGGCCTTCGAAGGGCCAGTCGACATTCACGATGCGCGAGAGCTTCTTGGCCGCGGCCTTCTGGGCCGTCTGCCAGGCCTTGCCGTAGGCGGTGGAGCGTCGGACTATCTCGGCCGACGAAGCGGTCAGCCGAGCATCAAGGCGGCTTCCACGCGAATGGGTCGGGTCGACGTTCTCGCCGGGTCGGCCGATTTGCATCGTGTGGAGGTCGGTTTCCTTCAGCCACGCCCGCAGGACCTTGCTGGTCGGCAAGGGGCCGACGAACAGGGCGAAATCCGGTCTCAGGGCGCGAGCTGACTTGGCGTCGCGCAGGATGAAGTCGTAAGCCGAGACAAGCGAAGCGTCCCCCGCGAGGTCGCCGCGCAACGTGCCGGCGCCGTCGGCGAGGATCGGCCAGCCGGTGAGGTAGGAGAACTGGCGCAGCGCGGTGGCGCCGTCCTCGCGGTCCTCGAAGGCGTGCGGACCGACCACGATGACGCCGCGGACGGTCAGTGCGGGAAGGAACCCGGCCAACGTCTGCGGATCGGCCAGCCCCCCGGGCCCGATCTTGAAGGAGGTGCCGGCGGTGAAGCTGTCGGGATCGAAGCCCTTCGGGACTTGGAAGCCCTTTTCCGGCTCGGAGGGCGGCAGAGGGTCGCGGAAGGGCAGATTGAGGTGCACCGGCCCGGCCAGAGGGCCTTGCGAGCGCTGCCAGGCGTCGACCAGCAGCTGACGCCAGTGGCGGAGCAGGGTGAGGTCGGCGCCAGGCACGGCGGCCTCGGCGGCCCAGACGGGGTGCGCCGCGAAGATGCCGTTCTGGGCGATGGTCTGGCCGGAGTGACATTCGCGGAGCTCGGGCGGGCGGTCGGCGGTCAGGACGATCAGCGGGGTGGCCGAGAGACGTGCCTCGACGACCGCGGGCAGGTAATTGGCGGCGGCGGTGCCGGAGGTGCAGAGCAGGGCGGCGGGACGGCGCGTGGCCTTGGCGATGCCGAGGGCGATGAAGCCGGCCGAACGCTCATCGAGCGCGACCGTCACGTTCAAGCCGGCGGCTTCCGCGAAGGCGTGGGCCATCGGGGTCGACCGCGAACCGGGCGAGATCACCACGTGCGTCAGGCCGAGACGGACGAGCTTACGCACCCCCACGTCCGCCCAGAGGGCGTTCGTATTCAGGTGCTTCGTCGCGCGGGCCATGGAGACAGGCAATCCGCCAAGAGTGGGGCTGTCCAGCGTGGGCTTGGTTTTGGGTTTAAGCCCGGCGGATTAAGGCCATGATTACGTCTCAAATGGAGGTCTTCCTCTACCTGCTCCCGCTCATCCTTGCCCTGATCGTTCCGGTCTTGCTGGTGCACGCCATCTTCTGGGGCATGACCTTCACGGTGGACGCCGGCCACATGCGGGTAAGGATCTACGGTTTCACCGCCCGGAAGGTCGCGCTGACCGACATCGAATGGGCCACGCACGACTGGGTGTTCTGGAATGAACATTGGACCAATACCGTGAATCCGAAGAAGCTGGTCCTGCTTCGCCGCCGCACCGGCTGGTTCAGGAATTTCGTCATCAGCCCGCCCTCGCCGCCGGAGTTCCTCCGTGAACTGGCCGCGCACGGCGTCGCCCTGCGTTGATCTTCATGCGTTCTCTCCTCGTTTATCTCTGCACGCTTGGGGCGCTGACCGCCGCCGACCGACCCGCCTTCTTCGCCATGGACACCGCCGCGAAGCAGGCGCCCGCCGAATGCGCGGAAGTGCTCGCCGAACTCGGCTATGCCGGCCTCGGCGGACGTCCGTCGACGGCGAAGGCGCACGCCGCCGCGCTGCAGGCCAAGGGCCTCGTCTTCTTCAACGGCTACCAGGTCGCGAACTTCGCGTACGGCGAAGCCCAGCTGCCCGCCGATCTCACGCAGGCGGTCGACGACCTCGCCGGCACCCGCGGCACGCTGTGGCTGGCGATCAACAAGGTGCAGTTCCCCGCCGGCATGAAGATGCCGCCGGAATACGGCGATACCGTGGTCGTACCGCAGCTCCGCCAGCTGATCGCATACGCGAACCCCAAGGGCGTGAAGGTCTCGCTCTACCCGCACGCCGGTTTCTGGGCCGCGCAGTTCGAGACCTGCGCGCGTGTCGCGGCCAAGGTCGACAGCCCTTCTCTCGGCGTGACCTTCAATCTCTGCCACTGGCTCAAGGTCGAAGGCTCTGAGCGCGATCCGTTGCCGCTCATCAAGGACGCCCTGCCGCGGCTGAACTTCATCACGATCAACGGCGCCGACGCCGGCGACACGCAGAAGCTTGGTTGGGATAAGCTCATCCAGCCGCTCGGCTGCGGGACGTATGACGTCGGGGCGTTCGTGTCCAAGGTCCGCGCCGCCGGTTATCGCGGTCCCTTCGGTTTCCAAGGGTACGGCATCAAGATGGAACCCAAGGAGCTGCTGAGGGAGACGATGGAGGGATGGAAGAAGGCGGTTAAGTGAAAGGGCTAGGGTCAGGGCTAGGGCTGGGGCCAGTTGGGATTAAGTCGGAATGCTTAAGGTAATGTTACCTAGCCCTAGCCCTATCTCTGGCCCTTGAAATGAAAAACCCCGGTCACCCGGGGTTTGTTTTCGGCGGCTTACTTGCCGGCCGCGTGTTCCTTCGCGTGCTCGCGAAGCGGGTCGTAGGCGAAGTCCTTCTTCAGGTCGCGCCACGAGGCGTGCACGTGGTTGGCGCCGCCCTGGAAGTTGGCCAGCTCGAAGAGGAAGGTCGGGCCTTGGATGCTGTAGTAGTGGGGCTCGCCGACTTCGAGGCCGCCGTTCCAAGCGAACACGAGGGAGTCCTTCACGGCGTCGATCGCCTGGAGTTCGCGGGCGGCGAAGTCCGGGCGGGTGCGGCTGACGTATTCGTAGACGATCTTGCCGAGCATCTGCTTCTGTTCGGCCGTGAGGGCGGCGGCGGCGATGCCCTGGTGCTTGATGATCCCGTCGGCCTTCTGCTTGTTGCCGGTCAGGATGTCCTTGAAGGGGTCCTTGTTGAGGAAGCCTTGCTTGCGCTGTTCGGCGGTGAGGGACTTGGCGAGCTGGCGGCCGAGGTCGTCTTCGTACTTCAGGAGCTCGAAGCCGACGGGGCCGGGCTGGTCTTCCTTGATCTTGCCCGGGTTGCTGGCGAAGAAGGACGGGGTCGAGCTGACGAGCTCTCCGTTCACGATCGTGAAGTTGAGGGAAAGGTGGTGGCCTTCCCAGCGGAAGCCCCAGGTGCCCTTGGCATCCGGCGTACCGAAGAGGGACACGAAGTAGTTCTCGGCGTCGCGCTTCGGACCCGAGCCCTTCTCGAGTTCGAGGAGGACCTGTTCGAGGGCCATGATCTGCTCGGCCTTCATGTGGCCGCGGCCGCTGAGGGCGACGGAGAGGATGGCCTGGGCGAAGTGGCGCTGGCCGGGATTCATTTCCTTGAGCGGGAGGCCCTTGCGGACGGCCGGCACGAAGATCCAGTTGGTGCGCTCGGCGTCGTCGAAGCCGAAGGTCGCCTTGGCCTTCTGGTCCGCGTTGAGCGAGCCGAGGAAGGCGGAGGCCGCGGTGGACAGCTCTTCGCCGGCGGTATGGCCGAAGGCGGGGACGGCGGCGGCTAGGAGGCCGAGCGCGCACAGGAGGCGGGTGAGGGAACGCATGGGGGTGTCAGGTGAGGACAGGGGTGTAAGGGAAGGGTTCCCGGAGTGCCAGAAGGGAATGACGACGGAGTCGTCATTCCGTGCAAAAGTGCATCGGTGCAAAGGTGCAAAAGTGCAAATATTACGAAAAGCCTGCCGCCGGCCAAGGAATGTTAGCTGGGCAGGGTGTCACCTTTGCACCTTTGCACGCGAAGCCCGAGGGCTTCGCCTTACGCGCCTTCCGCCTCGCTCAGCTTCTGGGCGGCCTGTTCCCAGGCGGCGGTGGCGGCCTGGAGGGCGGCGAGCGTGTCCTTCAGCTGGGCGTTGAGGTGGGCCACGTTGGCGCCGCCGGCATAGGTGGCCGGGTCGGCGAGCTCGGCGGTCAGCTTGGCCTGCTTGGCTTCGAGGTCGGCGACCTGCTGTTCGCACTTCGTGACCTCGGCCTTCAGCTTGCGAAGGTCGGAGGCAGACGGCTTGGCGGCCGCCTTGGGCTTTTCGGCCTTCGGCGCTTCGGCCTGCTTCGGACGTCCGTCGGTGAAGCCGGCGGTCAGCGCGGCGCGTTCGTTGCCGGCCTTGGACTTCTCGAGATAATAGGCGTAGTCGCCGGCGTAGGGCGTCAGGCGGCCGGAGTGGACGTGGAGCACCGTCTTCGCGATCTCGCGGATGAAGTGCACGTCGTGGCTGACGAAGTAGAGGGTGCCTTCGTAGGTCTTCAGGGCCGAGATGAGCGCGTCGATCGACATGATGTCGAGGTGCGTCGTGGGCTCGTCCATGAGCAGGAAGTTCGGCGGGTTGATGAGCAGCTTGACCAGGGCGAGGCGCGATTTCTCGCCGCCCGAGAGCACGGCGACCTTCTTGTGCACGTCGTCCTTGCGGAAGAGGAACGTGCCGAGCATGCCGCGCGCCTGCTGTTCCGTGAGCTGGTTCTCCGTCGTGCGGAGCTCCATCACGTTCTCGAGGACGGTCAGCTTGGGGTTGAGGTTGTCGACGCGGTTCTGGGCGAAGTAGCCCGTGATGACGTTGCCGCCTTCCTCGCGGAGGCCGCCGTTGATCGGGATGACGCCGGCGAGGATCTTGAGCAGGGTGGACTTGCCGGCGCCGTTGGGGCCGACCAGCACCGTGCGCTGGCCGCGTTCGCACTCGAAGTTGAGGTCCTGGTAGACGACATGGTCGCCGTAGGCCTGCTGCACGTGCCCGAGCTTCATCACCTTGAGGCCGGAGCGGGGCGGCTGCGGGAAGCGGAACTGGATCTTCTTCAGGTCGTCCTCGGGCTCGTCGATCGCGACCTCCTCGAGGCGGGCGATCTGCTTCTCCTTGGACTTCGCGCGGGAGGCCATCGAGGCCTTGGCGCCGAAACGGTCGACGAATGTCTGCAGGTGGGCGATCTCGCGCTGCTGGTTCTTGAACATCGCCTGCTGGCGCTGCTTGCGGGCTTCGCGCTCGACGAGGAAGTCGTCGTAGTTGCCGGTGTATTCGTGGAGGCGCTGGCCGCGGAGCTCGATCATGCCCGTGCAGAGGGCGTTGAGGAAGGCGCGGTCGTGCGAGATGACGACGAGGCCGCCCGGGTAGCGGGTCAGGTAGTCCTGGAACCAGAGCAGGGCTTCGAGGTCGAGGTGATTGGTCGGTTCGTCGAGCAGCAGGAGCGTGGGCTCGCTGACGAGCAGGCGGGCGAGGTGCGCGCGCATGACCCAGCCGCCGGAGAACGTCTTGGCGAGCTTGTCGTGGTCGGTCTCGCGGAAGCCCAGGCCGGCGAGGATCTTCTTCGCGCGGGGTTCGAGCGTGTAGTCGATGTCCCAGTCGTCGTCGTTCTCGGGCTCGAGCTTGCCTCCGCTGGTGGCGATCTGGAGGATCGTCTCGTCGCCGACGGGCGCGCTTTCCTGCGGGAGGAAGCCGAAGTTCGCGCCGCGTTCCCACTCGATCAGGCCCTCGTCGGGCTGGTCCTTGCCGAGGATGATGTTGAAGAGGGTGGACTTGCCGGCCCCGTTGGCGCCGATGAGGCCGAGGCGGTCGGTCCGGGCGATGTTCAGCGATACGTCCGCGAACAAGGTGCGGGGCCCGTAGGACTTGGAGACATTGGCGATCGTCAGCATCGAAAAGGGGATAAAGGGGCCTGCGAGGGCGAGGTCAAGGGTCGCTTGGGCGACCACCTGACCTCGCCCTCGAGGGGGCACGTGGGCACGAGTATCGAGTAAAGGGGGTGATGTCTTGGGTAGGGCGGCCATTGCCATGGCCGCCGTTCGCCACGGCGCATAACCTGAGCCGGGCAGGATTACCGACCATTCCAAGTTCCGTCCGCCCACGGACGTGATGGCAATCACGTCCCTACCTAAGGCTGTAAGCGGGTTGCTTTCCCCGTGTCAACGTGCCCCCGTGCCCACTTGCCCCCGCGTTTACGACCACTTCAGCTTGCTCCTGAGCACGTCGAAATGCGTGAGCGATTTCGGACGCAGGAGGGCGAGCTGGACCTTGGCGGTGCGGATGACGAGGGGTAGGCGGCGCTGGGCTTCGAGGGTCTCGCGGCCGTCGACCGAGAGGCCGAGCAGGGCGCTGTCTTCGCTGCGGATCTCGAGTTCGGTCTCGCCGTCGAAGATCACCGAGCGGTTCGAGAGCGTGTGCGCGCAGATCGGCGTGAGCACGAGTACGGAGGCCGCGGGATCGACGAGCGGGCCGCCGGCGGCGAGGTTGTAGGCCGAGGTGCCGGTGGGTGAAGCGATGATGAGGCCGTCGGCGCGGTATTCGTTCACGCGGGCGCCGTCGGCGAGCACGGCGAAGCGACCCATGCGGAAGACGTCGCGCGTCTTGATGACGAGGTCGTTCAGGGCCAGGGCGAAGCTGCCGTCGGCGAAGCGGATCTCCAGGAGGGCGCGCTTTTCGACGCGGAAGTCGCCGGAGAGGATGGAATTTAGGGACGCGCCGACGTCTTCGCTCGGGTAGGCCGCAAGGAAGCCGAGCTTGCCGCGGTTGATGCCGAAGAGGGGTACGCCTTCGAGGGCGGCGGCTTCGGCGACGCCGAGGAAGGTACCGTCACCGCCGACCACGCCGCACGCGTCGGCTCCTTGGAGGGTGGCGCGGCTGATCGGCCAGCCGTCGGCCACGGTCAGCGTCACGCCGGCTTTCTGGGCGGCTTCCTGGACCGCGCGCACGATATCATCCACGCCCGGCTTGGTGCGGTTGACGACGAGCGTGAGACGGCGGATGGCCATGAATGACGACTAGCCGTCCGCCGGGGAAGGGCAAGGACAAGCCGGGGCGCTGGCGGGCGAAACGTCTTATTTCGTGGCCTTTTCGGGCTTGGGCGTGACGTAGGCCAGCCGGTAGGAGAGGCTGACCTCGAAGCGCTTGCCGCCGAGGGCGACGACATTGACCGGGCCGGCGAGGCCGCTGAGTTCGAGCGTCCACTGGCCTTCGGGCAGGTGCTTCTTTGCTTCCTCGTAGTCGGCTTTGATCAGGTCAAGGAGCTCGTTACGGTAGTCCTGCGGATTGGTGAGCACATACTCCGGATGGCCGACGACCTGCTTCTCGTCGTCGCTCTTCGCCTTCACGAGGCCCTCGGCCTTGGTGCGCAGGGTCTCGACTCCCTTGAGGCCTTTGTCGGCTTCGGTGTGGAGTTCCCAGCGGGCATTGGCGACGTAGGTCACGTCGCCCTGGTCGGCCTCATCGTCGCCGAAGAGTTTGGAGCCACCAGACGGACGCGATACGTAGGACTTGCTCTCGGCGCGGGCGAACTCGGCGGAGATTTCGCGGAGCTCCCAGCCGGGCTGATCCGCGAAGCGCTTCTCGAGTTCCTTGCGGATCGCCTCGACACGCGCGTCGACCGCCGCGCGGTCCTTGCCCTTGATGGTGATCGAGACCGGGAGGAAGAGATGGTCGGCGTCGACCTGCAGGCGGACGTGGTGCTTGGGGCTGGAATTGCCGCTTTGCGCGGCGAGGGTCAGCGGAAGCAGCAGAAGGAGGGCGAGGAGGCGCATGAGTCGAGGAATAGAGGACATGAGGGCCCGAGGCAATGAGAGGAGTGAGACAGATGACTGAATGGAGGACTGCGTTGAGGACTGAATGGAGGACTGAATGGACATTAAGCCGCCACCCGCCACCTGGGACTGCCACCCGCCACCCGAAACGGATTCATGGCACTCAAGGGGAACCGGAGACCGGATAAGATGCTGCGGTATATGCCCCCAGCTAATCATCCGGTTTCCGGTCTCCCCTTGCTTGCATGTATCCCCAGCCGCCAACCGCCAACCGCTAACCGCCAATGCCTAGGCAAGGTCAGGATCGCCTACCCCTGGCCCTAGCTCTGACTCTAGCCCCAGCCCTAATGTCTCTTAGGCCACGCTCGCCAAAGCCTCGGCGACCTTGGAGACATCGGTGCCGCCGCCCATCGCGGCGTCGGGCTTGCCGCCACCCTTGCCGCCCAGCTTGCCGCAGGCGTCGGTGACGATCTTGCCGGCGGCCTTGCCCGCCTTGACGGCGTCGGCACCGCAATTGGCCACGAGGGAGACCTTGTCGCCGAAGACGGCGGCGAGGACGACGACGGCCGCTGGGCCGACCTTGCCGGCCACCTTGGCGCCGAGGTCACGGAGGTCGTTGGGCGTCTCGGCGCTGACCTGGGAGACGACGTACTTCAGGCCTGCGCGGTCGCTCGCCTTGGCGGCGAGGGCGTCGGCGAGCTGCGAGGATTCCTTGTCGCGGTAGACCTTGAGCTTCTTCTCGAGCGCGGCGGACTGCTCCATGATCTGCTCGAGGCGCTTGGCGAGGTCGGCGACCGGCGTGTTCGTCGAAGCGGCGAGCGACTTGAGCAGCTCGGCTTCGGCCTTGGCGCGTTCGTAGGAGGCAAGGCCGGCGACGGCTTCGATGCGGCGGACGCCCGCGGCGATGGCGTTCTCGCCGACGATGCGGAAGAGGCCGATCTCGCCGGTGTGGCGGACGTGCGTACCCGCGCAGAGTTCCATCGACCAGCCGTCGAGCGAGGCGGCCTTGCCGCCGACCTGCACGACGCGCACGGAGTCGCCGTACTTGTCGCCGAAGAACTGCATGATGTCGGGGCGGCCCTTGACGGACGCGTAGGCGACTTCGCTCCAGGTCACGGCGTCGTTGGCGAGGATGCGCTCATTGACGAGTTTC
>Ga0222714_10003757_pt1 | contig 15232 bp, 17 predicted proteins | sample C33_3DmetaG_FD_165048 | JGI IMG/M metagenome (GOLD analysis project Ga0222714, IMG submission 165048) | Estuarine water microbial communities from San Francisco Bay, California, United States - C33_3D | ecosystem: Environmental > Aquatic > Marine > Unclassified | place: USA: California... | reverse complement strand
GTTCGTTCAGCAGTCCCTTCCCGTGACATTGGTTTTCTTCCGGGAAATGAAAAGGAGAAAGTGGAAATCTACTCACAACCCTATCAAGAAATTTGTGCTGATTTGTTCCCACGATTTGGGGAACGTGCTTATAACAAACTGAAAGAACAAAGCCTTATCCATTTCATGGTCACTTCTTATGTTCGTGGATTGACCTTGGACAACTGTATTGTAATTGTGGATGAAGCTCAGAACATGAATGACATGGAACTGAACAGCATCATGACCCGTGTGGGACAGAACACCAAAATCATCTTCTGTGGTGATTTCCGACAAACAGATTTACAGAAACGGTCAGATATGTCCGGATTGAAGAAGTTTACGGCCATTGCTCACCATATGTCATCGTTCCGTCACGTGGAGTTTGATGTGGAAGACATTGTTCGAGGACCATTAGTGAAGGAATACATCATGGCCAGATTGGCGTGTGAGGATCTTGTCATGGCCTCTTGACAAAATGTATTGTTGATGATAAATTATTGTTATGAAAACATTCCTACATGACCCAGTAACAATAGAAACCATATCCGCCGTGACACAGGCAGATGGAACCAGAGCCTATCAGACACCTGATGGTAGGCTCTATCCATCTGTCACCACGGTGTTGGCTGAACACACCAAGAAAGGCATTCAAGAATGGCGAGCCCGTGTGGGTGATGAGGAAGCCAACAAGGTGTCTCGCCAAGCTGCCAGCTGGGGTACTAGATTTCACACCATCACGGAAAAATATCTACAGAACACATTAACAGCAGGAGAATTGTCACTCTGGGACTATGAAATGTTCAAGGTGGCCAATCCTGTGTTGGACAGAATTGACAATATCCGAGCCCAGGAAGTGGCTCTCTGGTCACATCATCTGCGTTTGGCGGGACGGGTGGATTGTGTGGCAGAATTTGATGGCAAACTAAATATCATAGACTTCAAAACAGCCCGCCGTGAAAAGGATGTGGAGCATATTCAACATTATTTCATGCAGGCTGCTGCCTATGCCATCATGTTTGAGGAACGTACTGGTATACCTGTGAACCGACTTACCATTTTAATTGCAGTATCCGATGGATTCATGCAAGTGTTTCAAAGTAAAAGAGACCATCACGTGGAACAACTACTCTACTACCGAGATGTGTACGAGGTCATGAAATGAAAGATTTGCTCACTATTATCATCCCATGCAAGAATGAAGAAAAATATATTGGACATTTACTTGATTCTTTGTCACAACAAATGGGTATCGGAAACACTCGTATCCTTGTCGCAGATGCCGATAGTACCGATAATACTCTCTCGGTGGTGAAATTGTATGATGATGTGTTGAACATAGAAGTCATTGAAGGTGGACCAGTATCAGTAGGACGAAACAATGGTGCCAAATTAGTCACCACTCCATATATTTTGTTCTTGGATGCTGATGTTCGTTTGTTCCATCCTTCCACCATTTATGATGCAGTAAACAAGATGGAAGCCTACAACCTAGACTTATTGACAGCAAACATCAAGAATTACGGTAAACATCTTCGTGCGTCATTCCTTTTCTGGAAGTTTAATCTTGTAAATAAAATTATGACCAAGAAAACTCCATTTGCTATCGGAGCCTTCTTCTTGACTCGTCGCAGTAAGTTTGAAGAATTTGGTGGATTCCCAAACAAATATGAAACCTCAGAAGATTACATTTTGAGTAAGCAGTATGACCCAAGGAAGTTTATGATACTTGACCATTACTTCGGTCAGGATGAACGACGATTCACTAAGTTGGGATATCTTGGGATGGTATGGTATATGACTATAAACTTCTTCAACAGACACAACCTTAAGCACTTCGAGAAGGCAAAAGTGAATTATTGGGACTAATATGAAGCACTATAAAGCGATTATCGTATCCGATGTCCATTTAGGAACAGAAGATTGTAAAGCAGTTGAGTTCTTGAAGTTTCTGGAAGAACACCACACCGACATCTTGATTATCAACGGTGACTTCGTGGATGGATGGGCCTTGTCCCGTGGGGTTCGTTGGAGAGCAAAACATACCAAGGTCATATCTAAAGTATTAGACATTTCCAGAAAGATACCTGTGGTTTGGGTACGTGGAAATCACGATGAGTTCTTACACGAATTCATGCACATGCATCTTGGCAAGTTACAAGTGGAAGAAAACTACATCCTTGACCTTGGTGAAGGCAAGAAGTATTTCATCTTCCACGGAGACATCTTGGATGTGTTCGTTGCCAAGTGGAAGTGGATTGCCAAGATTGGTGCAAGTGGATATGAAATTGCACTTCGATTGAATACTTGGTACAACAAGTGGAGAGCATGGAGAGGACTTCCATACTACTCTATTTCCAAGGATATCAAACAAGGCGTGAAGGCGGCAGTCAACTACATCACAGACTTTGAAGTAGGTGCGGCAAATCTCGCACGGCAGAATAATTGTTCTGGGGTTATCTGCGGTCACATCCACAAACCAGAAGATAGACAAATCGCTGGAATTCATTATTTAAATTCTGGTGATTGGGTGGAAAATCTGACAGCTATATTAATTGATGCTGATAACAAAATCACTATCAAAGATTTTCATAAATAGTTTTGTAGGATGGTAGTAGAACAGCTCAAATTGAAACATAGCTTGGACGAGGGTTCGATTCCCTCCATCTCCATTCAGCAACAAACATTTCGGGGATGACTGGTTTCGACAGGTTAAGGATTAGATGAGAGAGCTACCCGATAGGCGACTGCCGTAAGCAGAGCAAAATCATTAAAGGGCACATATAACGCGCCTCTCGCACTCGCTGCTTAATTAAGTAGCTTTGCCGGGTTCGGGGTTACCCTGGGAACAGAAAACCCCTCCAAATTTTTTCTATTATGAATATTATCATTCCTGAAGATTGTTCAAAAATTCATATTCTTGCCTCAGGGGGAGTGGACAGCACCTTGTTGTTATATCTGCTATCTAAACAGGTTACAGAACAACAAAGTTCCATTTCTATAAAAATACACACATTTGAGCCTCCTATTGGAACTTCAATAAATTTACAATCTTTACAAGACATAGTTTCTTGGATGGAAAACAGATTTTCCATTAAAATAGCTCATCGTATTGTGAAGAAGAAGATGTTCATTCGTCGTATCGTTGAAGATATTTTGCTGACTGAAGGTGGTTATGTATACTCAGGGTGTAATAAAGTATTATATGACGAATTTACTCCCACTATTTGGATACCAGGTGACACTCCACCCGTCAGAGGTGAGCCTTTTAATAAATGTCATATTAGACCTTTTATAAATATAGATAAATCAGAAATAGTCCAAGTGTTTATTAACGAAAACATCATGGATCTATTTCATTTAACAAAATCCTGTGGGGCAGCTAACAAAGATGGGTCGCCCTGTGGAGGTTGTTATTTTTGTATGGAGCGAGACTGGGCAATCCAAAAACTAGGAGTTTTAAATGGCAACGTATAATATTATATATTCTGAAGATACTGTTCTTGAAGATTTAGTAAGCGCATTGGAAGCTGCGGGTGCCTCCCTTGTAAAATCTTTCCCTTCTTTACATGTTCTAACCATTGATGCATCGAATACTGATTTTGCATCAATTTCTGGAATCATTGATTGGGAAGAAAATGTTACAACAGAAGCTGTTCCTTCAGCATGGCACCAGCTTCGTGTTTACACAGAAAACTTACCCATGGTGTCTAGATATTTCGCTCAGAATTTAGGTGAGGGAGCTACAATTTACCTCATTGATTCAGGTATCAATACATCTCATTCTGAATTTGCTAATGCCAACATTGTAAATGTCCATAGCTATGATGAAACCTTTACAGACGAACTTGGTCATGGAACAAGCATTGCAAGTTTGATTGTTGGAGAAACTCTTGGTGTAGCAAAAAATTCCACATTGAAAAATGTGAAAATTTCCATGGGAACTGAAATTTTATTCAGTGATTTATTGGCAGCATTTGATGCTGTATTAACTGACCATCAATTAACAAATACAGTTAAAGTGGTGAATTGTTCTTGGGTTGTAACCAAGAGTAAAATTCTAGACATGAAAATCACTCAACTTGAAAATGCTGGGTTGGTTGTTGTGGCAGCAGCAGGTAATACAGGTGAAGCGGCTGACAACTTCTCACCAGTAGGTTTGGATTCAGTATTAGGTGTTGGTGCATCTGATGCCTATGACCGTGTCATTAGTTGGGCATCAGGAGCTAGTAGTAACTGGGGGCCTGAAGTAGATGTCACAGCTCCAGGCATTGACATTGAAATTGCCAAAGCAGATGGCACTACAGGAACAGCATCCGGAACTTCATTATCTGCTGCCATCGTAAGTAGTGTTGTTGCTCAGTATATTGTGGCATCCCCTAACTTATCAGCACAACAAATTCAAGCACAAATCGTTGAAAGAGCAAGTGAAGATTTATTATTCCGTAATGAATCCATATATGGAACAACTCCAAATCGTTTGGTTCGTGCATTAGGCGTGAACGATGTTTTCCATCCAGAGCAAACACAAAGAATTAATGCACAGCGCGGAGAAACAACTACACATGTTATGCAGTTCCGTGATGATATTGTTGCCGCCATTAATTATACAGGTGTTCTACAAATAGGAATGCCACGTATCAATCCTGATTGGATGACATTTGATTTTGAAACAAAAACCATTACGTTAACACCCCCCGAAACTGTTGAACCCAACGTTTATCGCATCTATTTTGAAGCTGTAGATGCTGAAGGTGTGCGAGTAAGTTCTGGAACTTATTCTGTAAATGTGTATATCACTTCACCTGAAGAAAATGAAGGTGATGAAGTTGAAGAACAATATTTCCGCTTGGATGGTGATACCATTGTTGTGATGCCAGCCGCATGTAGTACTAATTTCTGTTTCAGTGCAGGAAGTTGTTCAGGTGTACCAGGTAAAAATTATGTTTGTGGCTGCGTTTCTAATGGCTGCGGATCTCAGTACCAGCAACCCTCCTAAGATGAAAATGTTTAGGCATTGGAGTGTCATGTTGTGATTTTAAATGGAAAACGTGAGAATTACATTTGGGTAAAGATTCCGAGAACAGGAACTGTATCGTATGAAAAGTTTTTCAACATTTACAACAAATTTCCTGAACATAAAGATGCGTTCGATAATGTAACTCATTGGCATCATACCTATGGACAAAGTATTGCAGTATTTGGTAAGTTGCCTGGCGTGAGTGTTGTTCGTCATCCATTGTCTAGATTTATATCATCCTTAAAATACATGACATTAACAAAAATGACATGTCTTGAAAAAGGGTGTATTAAAAGAACACCAACAAATAACATGATATGTGATGCTCATCAGTTTGTAGATTTTTTGAGCTCAACCAATGAATGTATTAAATTTTTAACAGAAAATTTCACATACAATTGTTGTTTGAAAAAATATCCTACTAGAACTTTTCTTCAACGGCATAAGCTTTACGAGGTTTTGCAAGTTCAGGATCCGCAATTTGTACAATCCTTTTTTACAACTCAGGTAGAATTTTCCTACCACCCCAAAGTGAAAAATTTTCGGTACGAGGAAATTGAAACATTTAATGAATGGATTGAAGAAGTGTTGGGGTATGATACCTCACTTCTTACGCATGATAATTCATCACAGCATGTAAACATCAATGTGGATTTTAATCATCCAGAATTTATAAAGGCCACGGAAATGTTATTTTATGATGATTACAAAGCATTTAATTATCCTTTACAGTACTTGACATAGTTGGCATAACGTACTATATTTCACGTATAGGAGGTTATATGAAAAATATCATTGCAATTTTATTGTTGGGTGTGGCCATCTTAGTGCCCAATCAAGCAAACATCCATAAATTTCCAGAAAAACCATTTCAGAGAATTTCTGAAAAAGAAGTCACCTGTTTGGCTAAAAACATTTTTTATGAAGCACCAGCTGAACCTTATGAAGGAAAATTGGCAGTAGCAACTGTTACCATGAATCGAGTACGTCACAAAGATTTTCCTAAAACGGTGTGTGCTGTTGTATATCAACGAAATAAACGCGGATGTCAATTTTCCTGGACATGTGGTGCGCGCGCAAAGATGGACACGGCATTATACAATGACGCGAAAAAAATTGCCCGTGAGGTCTTGACACGCAACATTCGTTTAAGTAGTATTAAGAATGCATTATATTTTCATAATACTACAGTGCAACCTAATTGGGATTTTGCACATCCTATTAAGAAAATTGGCAATCATATTTTTTATGTGGTAAACACTCATGAATACAACCGAAACAGAAAAGAAACCTCAGGATGACCCAAAACTTATCACGGTGGAATATCTTATTACCCGTGAATTCAATAATTCTACTGATTTTTCCATGTTCATTGAACGTGAAGCAGTTCGAAGAAACTTAGGTGTGATGGAAACACTTCTTGAATATTGTGATGAAAAAGGTATTGATCCTGTGGCCGTCGCCTCAATGATATCAAGTTCATTGAAAGAAAAAATTGGTGCTGAAGCGCAAGAATTAAATTTACTAAAGAAAACAGGTAAACTTCCACTATAATATATTATGCATATTTGTATTGTTGGAACAGGTGCGTCTGGATGGATGGCTGCACATTCACTAGCAAACATGAGCAAGGTGACAAAGGTGACCATTGTAGGGTCAGATAAAATTCCTACAATAGGTGTGGGGGAATCAACCACTCAGGTATTCATGACTTATCTGAAAGATACCTTTGGTTTTAATACTGACCAACCATGTAAGCATTATTTGAAATTTCTTGTTGATATTGATGCTGCTTTTAAATATGGTGTCTATTATGAAGGATGGAGTGAAAAACCTTTTCTTCATGAATTTCTATATCAAACTTCTGATAACCTTAAGCAAGAATCTTTATTAGGAAAGAAACCTAAAGAAGATTCAGTAAATGATTACATCTCAGACATGCCAAAATATGCTCTGAAAAATCATTTGTATATTCGTCCCTATGATAGGAATATTCAAGTAGGTGGCATGACCAACGCCATTCATTTTGATGCCAATATGTTCATTCGAACCATGCAAAACATGGCATCCCTCAATGAAAAAATTCATCATATTGTGGGTACTGCTGTTGATTTATTATATGAAGGTGAAGATGCCAAGACATTGATGTTAGAGAATGGACAATCCATTTCTGCTGATTATTTTGTGAGTTGTATTGGGCAAACTGCCTTCAATCAAAAAGTTTTCAAAGAAACATATAAATGGTATGGGGATGTCCTGTTAACAAATCGGGCTGTTGCCGGACCCATGATTTACAAGGATAAACGAAATCAATTCCATCCCTATACAAAAGCACGTGCCATGAAATATGGTTGGCGATGGATTACTCCCACGTGGAGTAGAATTGGCACGGGATATGCTTTCAGTAGTCGCCATGTGTCAGATGATGAAGCCATCAATGAATTTTTGACCAATGTAGGGGACAATGATTTTAAAATTGATCCCTTCATTGTAGATTTCACGCCACGTAAAGCAATTAATCCCTTCAAGAAAAATACTTGTACAATTGGCATGGCGGCGGGGTTCGTTGAACCTTTAGATGCTCCTGGTTTGGCATTAACAGCTAACGCCATTACATCCTTACGAAAAATTCTCATTGGAAAAGAAACCATTGAAAATGCCAATGAACTTTTAGATTGGAATTACAATCTTTGGGTAGCCTTCATCTTGAATCAATACAAGACCGCATCTAGAAATGACACCCAATTTTGGATTGATGCCAAGAATGTAGATTTCCCTATCTATGATGAAATTTTTGCCTACATCACTGAGAAATCTAAGATTATTACTACAGGTATTCCAGGCGGTGCATTAAATATTCCTATCTGGGAACCCACCATGTTTTATAATACAACAGCAGGAAAAGATGTGCAGTGGGATGTGTCAGACCCAACACCATTAGAAAAAGCTAAAGATGTAGGACTTGACGGAGGACATCATTATGATTATTTTTATGGTATACACTCACTGTACGGAACTGTATGACCATTGATGACGCCTATAAAATTTACACAGCTTTGAGATTACACTTCACCACTGACAATTATGATATTCGAAGTGGTATCACTCCCAAGAAGCCTAAAGCGGGTGTGAAGGTGAATTTCAAAAAGAAGTTGGAAGTATTGATGAAACAGTACAATTATCAACAAGAAGATTTCATCAATTATTTGGTTGCTAATTTTTTGAGTGGTAATGAATGGGGTATTTTTGAACCCGCTGGGCATGATATCTATATGGAATGGAAACGTGTTCATGAGAGTTTGACATATATTTACACTCAGGATATCTCCTATCTTCAAGGATTGGTTCAGCTCAAAGAAGATTTATGGGACTGTTCCTCAGGACATCCGGTGATATTGAAGGCATATTGTGGTAAAAAATGTCGGTTAGAAACACTTGTTATTCTAAATAAATTGTATAGATTTAATACTGAGATAGATGAACATCTAGTCTTAGACCCGGTTTGGAACTCTGTCTCACGCATGATACACAAATATTCACCATTTATCAAAATCAACAAGGAAAAATTTTCAATGATTACACTGAAGGCGTTCTATGAGTAAGAATCATGAATGGGAAGAAGATGAATATCGCAGCTTCAAAAGGCCCAAGAAAGTAGAACGAGATAAGTTTGGCAAACATCGTAAGGCAATCTACGATATGCTTGACACTGAATTTGATGAAGATTATTTTGATGAAAGTTATTCAGACGAAGAATATGATGAGATTGATGATAGGTATTAATATTATGGCAGTACCATACGCAACATACACTTTACATACACCGTTATACAAGGAGAAACACAATGTCTTACACAAGTTTATCTGATTTACGCAAGAATCGTGGCAACTTCGATAACCTCATGAAAGAGGTGGAAAAGATTGCAAACCCACAAACGAACGAACGCCGTGAAGATGACCGGTTCTGGTCACCCGCCGTTGATAAGGCAGGCAATGGATATGCCGTGATTCGTTTTCTTCCCCCCACAAAGGGTGAGGAACTTCCCTGGGTACGTCTATGGAATCATGGATTCCAAGGTCCCTCTGGTCGCTGGTACATTGAGAACAGCTTGACCACATTGAATCAGCCGGATCCGGTATCTGAATTAAATTCAGAACTTTGGAACTCTGGCATTGAGAGCAATAAGGAAATTGCTCGTAAGCAAAAGCGTCGTTTGAGCTATATCACAAACATTCTTGTTGTGAAGGACTCTGCCAATCCTCAGAACGAGGGTAAGGTGTTCTTGTACAAGTTTGGTAAGAAGATTTTCGACAAGATTAAGGATGTGATGCAACCTCAGTTTGAAGATGAGGATCCAACCAATCCCTTTGATTTCTGGAAGGGTGCCAACTTCAAGTTGAAGATTCGTAATGTTGAAGGATATCGTAACTACGACAAGTCTGAATTTGAGCCTGTGTCAGCCATTGCTGATGATGATTCAGCCATTGAAGCCATCTGGAATCAACAGCATCCTCTTCAAACTTTCTTGGATCCTAAGAACTTCAAGAGCTATGAAGAACTGAAGAAGAAGCTCGACATGGTGTTAAAGGGAAGTCCGGTATCATCCATGACAGCAGATAAGATTTCTGAGAGTCGTATGGAAGATGAACCTGTTGCAGCAGCACCTAAGATGAAGTCAACTTCTGCGCCTGTCATCAAGACCTCTAAGGCGGATGAAGATGATGACGATGACACGTTGAGTTATTTCAGCAAGTTAGCCGAAGATTAATTCAATAAAAGCAAAAAGAAAGGGGGCCTAAAAGCCCCCTTTCCTGCTATACCCGTGCTGTTCGTTTATCTTGGAATCGTATGAAACTATTGTCTTGAATACGAACTGATGTAGGGCCTTGAGGTGTAACCGGGTCGGCCCCTCCACTTCCACTGCTAACATTGTTAATAGTCGTTGACGTACCTGAACCTGACATATCAGTTGCTGCTGCATCTGTTGCAGAAGAAACTTGTTGTGCAGTACTTGTGGCAGGCTTATTGTTTGCTGACTCACTTGCTTGTGCAATTTGTGCCTGCATCATGGCTTTCTTTTGTTCTTCTTGCTGTTTCTTTTCTTCACGCTTTTTCTTTCGCCATTGCCATAATTTATAGGCACCATAACCAACAGCTCCTACAGCTAGAGCTCCTAATACGAACGGTGCGGCAGCTGCTGCTGCACCTCCCAATGCTGCCATAGCCCCGCCGCCTGCTGCGGCTGCACCGCCTGCGGCAGCTGCACCCCCAGCGGCGGCTGCTCCTCCAGCTCCCGCTGCTAATCCACCTGCGGCAGCTGCACCCCCAGCGGCGGCTGCACCCCCAGCAGCGGCAGTTCCGGCTGCGGCAGTTCCGGCACCTGATAATAATGGAGCAGCCCGAGTTAACATTCCTGCGGCTCGTGCTGCTCCACCTCCGCCGCCGCCTAACATACGAGAAGCCCCTTGAAGTAATCTTCCGCTCATACCTGTTCTAGATTTTGCCATGTTTCCTAATCGTGAACTAACTTTGTTCATGATTTTATTTTGTGCTTTGCTTATAGTTTGATTTATCTTATCCGTTAAAGGATTTCCTTCACCTGACGATTGTGGTTCATTTTGTTCCAATGTTGCAACTGAAGATTTTTTATTTTCTGCTTGTACTGATCCTTGAACTGTCGAGGTATCTTCACTTGTATCCAGTGTGGATTCATCTGCATCTTGCTCAGCATCACGCTCTTTATCTGTCTTTGCACTAACCGTTGTATCCTTTTCAATTTCTTCAAGGGTTGAAAGAACTTTTGTTTGTATTTTACCTTGTTCTTCAAGTGCTTCCAACATCTTTGTGGGTTCAGTAATTTCACCTTTAATAACATCTTCTTCAGCTTCTTCCGGTAAAGTTCGTTCTAGAGGAGAGATACGTCCTTCTTCCGCAGCCATACGTTCTAACTCATCAATTTTTGTTTTCTTCAATTCGGATTCAGAAAGACCTAGTTGTTGATTCAATTCATCTTTTGAATACAATCCCGTTCCAGCAGTTCGTACCTTTTCTTTATCAAGATATTGACCTGTATCCGTATTACGATATTTTCCACCTTTATCTCTTTCTAAACTTCCTTCAACAATCTTTCTAATGACAGCAACTTCTTCTAACAAACTTGTAAGAGTTGGTAAGAGACTTTCAGGAGCTGCTTCTGTTGTGGCTTGTTCTAAAGCACCACTGGTTTCAGGCTTCTTTTCTTCATTTCCTATCATTCTAGCCTGTAATCCTTGTAATTCTTCTTCTTGCTTTGATGCCAAACGTTGAGATTCAATCAATTGTTCATTTGATGGAGCATGCTTACCTGGTTCAAGAAGTACACTTCCAAAACCTTTCATGAATCCTTTTCCAGTGAACAATTCTTTTGCATTACCCTTCAACATATCCCGATAACCCTGGCCAGGCTTTGGAGTCCAATCCAACCCAGGAATCATACCCTGTAACATATTGGTCATGTCACCTTTGATGGCGCCTTTTAATGTCAATCTCTTAGGCTCAGGTTCTTCCATTTTGCCCTTGATATCTTGGGATAATTTTTCTTGACTTTCTTTTGCTTTCTGAAGTTTTTGTTTTTCTGCTTGTAAAACTTCTAGTTCTTTCTTTCGTCCTTCAAGGTCTTTCTTAATGGCTTCTTTCTCATCCTCAGACAAACTAGCATCTTCTTCTGCTTTATCTTGCCATTGTTGAAGATAACGAATTTCTTCTTCCTTGCTTTCTATTGACTTATCACTCTTTTCTACTTCTTTTTGTAATTGTTCTGTTTGTTTTTCTGTTTGCACAACCATTTTAGCCATCATGGTTCGCAATTCTTCACGGTCACGGGAGGTATCACCTGTACTAGTAGAAATCTTTTTTAATGCCTTTAACATTTCTTGGAACAATTTATTTTGTTCTTCAGAAAGTGTCACATCATTTTCTACAGTAAGATTTTCAATTATAGACCCAATACTAGTAGTCATTTTTCCTCCAAACTCAACATTACGTTCCATGTTGTGTCCGGGGGAACTGTTCAACAACCCGGCTTGAAGGTCACGGGCCATTTGGTCTTTTGACTTACCTTTTGTCTGTTGTGTTTTTTTAGACTTGGTGGTTTTACCTTTTTGTACCATGAATCTTTACCCGTTAGTATTGAGAATTTTTCTTCTGAGCTTTCTTTTCAAGATGACGAATCAACATCCCAATATACACATCTCTTTCCCATGGCATCATATTCTCTAGCTCAGTTAAAGAATATTGATGTTCCTGCATCATAATGAAATTGGTTTCATAATAATTTAAAACCGAATCATGAGAAAGAGTTAGACGAAAAAATTTACAATCTCGTTGATGTTAACTAAATTGTTTCGAGCACATTTTGGACATGAAAAACGAATGTCGTGATGAATCACAGGCATGGTGTCGAAAAACTCTTTCAATGTTTCAAATTGTTCACTTGTGATATTATCAATAAATTCACGGAAGTCTGAATCAGAGGCGTTTTCACGATTATACACTTCATCTTTGGTTTGTATAATTTCAATACAATCAGCTACCATGTCATAGATGTCATCAATGGATCCTTCGGGATTCGACAAATTTGAAAGATGTTTGAGCTTTGGATATCTCATAGTTACAATCAAATCGTTTGATAGTTTGATAACATTGGTATGTCCTTCATCAAACTTTACCTGCACTGTATTTACATCTAATGATGAAGGTGTTGTGTGTTTACAATTACCGCAAACCAAATTGAACTCAATGATTTCCCCTACAGATTTTCCTCGAATTTCAAGGAATAATTTTTGTACATCAACCATAGGATGAGTATCACATGAGACAGCATCATTTGTACATGCTTTAATAGAATCGTTTAAAGCACGATAAATGGATTCTCTATCCTCACTTTCTGATGCCAATAACAACAATTTTTCTTCTTTCATCACAAAAGGACGAAAAGAGATTTGTTGTTTTGTGATAGGTAATGTGGTTTCAAATGTTGGTAAATGATTTAATATCATAATTTAACCCTGGTTAGAATTTTCAACAGTCCAATATTTATAGGCAAATCCCACGTTTAACCGATGAATACCTGGTGTAGAATATGACACCTGCATTAAATTCATTGATTTAGGAAATGCTTCATGTAATTTTATTTTATAACGAATTGTTTCTTTATAGGCGTCTGACGTATCTTCACCTATAGCACCTTCATGCACAGCATAAATTTCTACATTTCCGATGATATCATTATAAGGCGCCACTTCACGGGATGTTCCAATAATTGTATCCATCCAGTTATCAAAGAATGTTTTCACTTTCCATTCAGAATCCATAAAGAAGGTGAAGTTGGCTGATTCACCAAAGAAATCTACAGTAGAAGGACGTTGTATATTTAAATTGTGGATACGGGCGGCTCTGGTTAGAACGGTTTTTCCAGGAAAGGCGGCCTCTTCACACATCAACATCAGTGTGTCATTTTCAGGTCCTGCAGCTGTCAATGATGCAGGAGGATATATTCTAGCTGAAAATTTCTCAACACGAGCTAATCCTTTACTTCGAACAACAGTGAGAAATTGTTCTATTGACATTTCATATCTCCATTAAGCATCTATAAGCTCTCTTGAAATTTGATACACGTTTGATTTTGTTTCATTTTGGAAGGATTCAACAGGAAGAAGTATAGCAGCTTTCCAATCTTGTGGATTGATTTCAAGAAACCGAGATTGTACATGTGGTAGAAGATATCGTTTCACACAGGCTCTTGTTTCAGGAAAGCGAGAAAAATTACCCACAATATCCCAGGACATTCTGAGTTTTGTTGTTTTGGTCAACGTAGGTGTGTCACTCAACTTTAACATGCTATCTAAAAGTTTCATACGCAACAAAGGAGGAACGTAGTGAAGATTCAACCCAGCAAATCCTCCTTTAATGGCATTGAATGGCATCACCAGTGGAAACTCATCATAGTAAGGAAGTGTTTTGAACATCTTTGGGCTGTACATGAACAAGTACATTTTTCCTATTTCAACTTTATTAACTAGTTTTCCTATACCAGAATCCAAAGTTTTTTCAGGTGTTAAACTGTTCAATCCTAATTTTCTAATTTGAGCTTGATACCATTGATAGGATTTCTTTTCCTTACTTCCGGTACGTAGAGCTTCAAAGGGATTATTAGTTTTCATAAAGTGGTGAAATTGGGGGCTTGACTAGGGCTTGACAAGGTGTTAAAATCACTATGTTGGGGATGAAGTAAAAATACTCTTACTATTTATCTGAGTTTTGTAAAACACCTAAGTCTTTCTCTGTGATGAGCATAAACTCCCATCCATGTTGTGAAGCCGCTTTACGAGCCGCATCCCATTTTGCATTATTCACAGCCCACTGTACAACCTCACTCATGAAACGTTGAGTTTTCCTTTTAGGGATTTGAGGTTCTTGTGTGAAACGAAATGGTTTCACCTCTATTAAATACTTCTTCATTTTACCATCTTTCGTCTTAATTTTAATGAAGAAGTCCACAAAATATCTATGCATTTTTCTGTCCATGGGGTTCAGATAGGGGACCACAATCTCCTCTGAACCCCATTCCATTACCCCTTCATTATAATCACACCATTTCATGAATCGTACTTCATAACTTGAACGATATACAATATTGGTGACATCTCCACGATATTTGTGTGGATTTTTAGGAACGTATCGTCCTCGATAGGTATCTTTCGTATAGGCCATATAAATAATTGGTAACACTCCATATAGGAATATTTAGATGGCTAATCAAACTCCTGCCGCACCGGGACCTAATGGTGTAAGCTCACAAGATGCCTCAGTTGCCAGTCAGCCTAGGTATCAAGAAGGAGCATCCACATCACGTTCAACTGAGCAGCTTCGATATCCTGAAGGTGTAGGAACACCAGAACAACCTCATTGGTTGAAAATTCTTATCCGTGTTCGAGAACAGAATAGTCAGGCTAGAGCAGGAGGCACTACCGGAGGAACTTATACAGAAACTAGTGCGCGCCGATTAGACGCCGGAGATACAGGAACGAATGCCGCTTTAATAGGTGGATCAACTAAAGGGGATACTTTAACAGAGAAAATTCCTTTAGGAAATTTAATAGTTTCAGGAGGTAGAGCTGCCGCTGGATTTGCAGCAGCTCAAATTTCAGGTAGCA
>Ga0222714_10003756_pt1 | contig 15235 bp, 34 predicted proteins | sample C33_3DmetaG_FD_165048 | JGI IMG/M metagenome (GOLD analysis project Ga0222714, IMG submission 165048) | Estuarine water microbial communities from San Francisco Bay, California, United States - C33_3D | ecosystem: Environmental > Aquatic > Marine > Unclassified | place: USA: California... | reverse complement strand
AAATAGAAGGTGTGTATTCCTTGTTCCTTGCTCTCTGCATCATTGAAAAGTGAGTACATGTCCGCGAATCCACTGCGACCATTGATGTCGCTTTGCATGGGATCACCGCAGATAAGCAATTTGCTGCCCTCGCCAAGGCGGGTCATCAAGGTGGTCAATTCTTTGAATGTAAAATTTTGACTTTCATCCGCGATTACTATTTCGTCGCGCCAACTAGCACCGCGCAGATAGTTGATGGGCATGCCTTTTATGATTTCTTTTTCTTTTACAATGCTGGCTTGTCCAGGAATCAATAGCTCATCTAGTTTTTCGTTCATGGGCATCATGTACGGATTGATTTTCTCGGCCATTTCTCCAGGCAGCGCGCCAAGGCTTTTTTCGCCACTCTCGGCGATTGTGCGTACATATGTGATGCCGCGCTCGTTGTTCATGTTGTAAAGCTGTAGAGCGCCGTAAATCGCGACGTATGTTTTACTTGTGCCCGCGGGCCCGCTGATGAATACGATTTTGCTGTCATTATCAAAGATAATTTTCAACAATTGAGTTTGCTTTTCTGTTAATGCAATTTTTTTAAGCTTGATGTTGGTTTTGGTTAATGATTTACGAATTTTTTCAATTTCGTCTTCATTCACGATTTCTGGTTTTTTCTTGCGTCGAGGCATGATATATATTATTGTATAATAAGTTACACGTTTTTATTTTTTTTTGAGGCGGTTTTAGGGTTTATATAATTATAAATTGGTTATTTTATAAAGGGCCGCCGATTTTTTTTGACCTCGGCAATATGTTGTAGTATTTAAAAATGAATTGTATATTGAAAAAAGGCACCCCCCGCCGCTACTGTACAATTCGATTGAAAAATGAATTCATTTAATGGGTAGGGTGACCATGGGGGAGGGGGTAGCTGTAAAGTTTTTTTACTTTTTTTGTCTTAGGTGTTGACTTTTGTTTTTAATCTGTCATTCTCATATGTATAGACAATAACAAATAATAACACAAAAAATATCATGTACTTAGAAATCCTATTCCTCGCAAATACTATTCTCGCAGCTTACATTGCCTACAAAGTAAGCACAACAAAGGACATCAATCTCTTTGAAGATGTATCGAAAAAAAACTAAAATAAAGTTTGACTTTTACGAAAAAATTCCATAGATTAAGTACATGATTAAGAATAACGAAAAACAATACGCAGTAAGCTTCGAAGTTGTAACCTATCGCAACAACGAACTTCACAACATCAAACAAACCTTTTGCACCATGTCAGGCGAAGTAACAAAAGAAAAGCTTCGCAGTCGTGCAAGCCACATCATCAAAGAAGGCAAGCGTGAAGAGTACGAGCCTGCTTGCGGTAGCGTGTTTGGCGAGTATGTCACATACGAAAACAAACTTGGAAACATTCTGAATGTAACCGAGATTCCCGAAGTTGAAACAAACTACGATCACGCTTACGCTGAAGATTCACGCTACAATTACAACGGATAATGGAAACAATAACAAACAACTTCCCCGAAATGGATCTGAGCCTTGCACTTAGTAAGGCAGAAGGAAATCTAAAGTTTCTTGCACAGGCTGAGCTTGCAACCTTTACGCAAGGTGAGTCGGTACTCGAAGCATTGCACGCAGTGCAACAAGCTCGCAAGCATTGGATCGAAGTGATACGCAAGCAACGCGAAGAAACGCAGAACAGGGTTGACACGCCCGCACTCAATCAATAGACTGATAACATAATGAGAAAGATAACACAACAAATCAAACAAGCATTTGAACGCCGCGAATCCAAGACGATTGGCAACACCACCACAGACGGCAACACCGTATGGCTACATGGCAACGCCATTGTCAAGCGTGAGCCTGACGGGTTCGTACGATGGACGCTTGCCGGATGGAATACGCCCACCACACGCGAGCGGGTCAACGGCATCGCCAACGCTGGCGTTCGATGTGTCAGGTCGGTACCTGTAGTAAACAATCAAATCATTAACCCATCCAACTGGCTGGCCGCAGACCAAGGTCCCGCATTCGGGTAATGGCGTAAAGCCCTAAGCATCAACAACTTAGGGCAAACCGCCTACGCGTGTTTTGCGTAACTCGTTGGTATACAACAACTTACAACAAACCTAAAACTTTTCTTAAAATAAAACAACTTTTTTTTGCGTGTTTTCATAAGTACTTGATAATCAATGTTTTATGACACAAACTTTTTTTGCTATCGGCTTGACTTTGGGGCGTTTGTTTTGTAGATTGTATATATAAGGTTAAACAATATAAGAATAAAAATTATGAAATTATCACAAGAAAAAATACAAGCTCTCTTTTCAATACTTGCCGATGCCGATGAAGGTTGCAACGACCGTGCCTGTGACAACTTGGCAGAAGCCTTTGGTGGTAAACTTGGACTCGGTGAAGTTGTTTCTTTACCTTCTGAGTTGTCATCTGAAAAAGTTGTTTCTGAAATACAAGATCCCGAGTTGTGGTGGGAATCAGGTTGCGTCGAAGCTTGCGAAGAAATACTTGAACTTGTAAAATAAAGCTTGTGCTTTTAACCTTTAACCCTATAATAAAATTATGAATAAAATTGAAGTTAGAATAAAAAAATGGTCAACCTATTGGTCTGTCAAGATCTTTGATACAGGAACTGAATATCCTAGAGTTAGAACGGCATCTAGCCTTGCGTATCTTAATGCAATAATAAAAGATGAAGGGTTAAATTCCCCTCGCTTTAATGTTGTCGATCAGCATTGATCCAAGCGGGCTAATAGCTCAGCGGTAGAGCACCGCGTTGATAACGCGGCGGTCGGTGGTTCGAATCCACCTTGGCCCACCACTTTAAAAAGATTGCATAAGTTGTTGCGTATCAGCAACTTGCGCAAAAAATCCTAGGGCCGGTTTGCGTAAGTCGTTGACAGTCAACGCTTTACAACAAAACAAAAAATAATCGCAAATAATTTAAAGTTTTTTTCGCCGGTTTCTGTAAGTGTTTGATTGATAGTGTTTTATGTAAACGAAATAATCGCAAATAAATTTGACTTTTGTTAATTCTCGTTATAGATTAAGGTATAAGATTAAGATACAACTTTAACAATTAACCAAATTAAAATTATGAAAATCAAAAACCTCTTCTTCCTTAAAGCTGAAAATAACAAAGTCGAAGCATGGCTAACCATTGCTGACAACGACAAAGTAGAAACCATTCGCGAAACAGGCGTTTCTCGCAAACAAGCAATCTTTAATCTTTGCAAACAAGGCAAACTCGCTTGGAACTTGTTCGCTGAAGCTAAAGAACTAGCATCTAAAACAAGAGACCCTCGCTCTCCAAAAAGAACTTTTGTTTCTCGTGAAAGTGTTCGTGATCGTAAACTCGCAGACATCTGCGATGATATGCGTTGTTCAGTTGCTGAAGCAGTTGCGTTTCTTGATCGTGGAATTGCACCTTGCGGTTGGTAAAATAAATCTTGACCTTTTAACCTTTAATCAATAGACTCTATAATTATGACAAAAGAACTAGAAAAATTCATGACAGAAGAACTCGGTATCATTGACCGCCTCGGAACTGATCCCCTCGAAGGACTCGACCTCTTCGAAGATGTTAGCGGTAACATTTGGAATCTCGACCAAATCATTGCTGCCTTTAACGATAGCAAAAAATAATTCGCTTTTTTCTTGCATAAAATTAATTTTTGAACTACTTTAGTAATATGGAAACAAGATTAGATAGAATAACAAAAACAATGAGCCAAGCTCGTCAACAAAAACGCCAAGTGTGGATACTCGACGCACTCATCGCCATTTGGGATGCGGAAGCACTCAAGAAATAACTTTAACCCTTAACCCTTAATAAAAATGTACTTAACTAATCCAATTGTAAAAAAAATCCATGTCACTAAAAGAGCGACATTCTACAGCGTAAAGATTTGGGAAAAGCCAAATCAAGAAACTCCTCGTGTGAGAATTGCGAGTATCGACAAGCGTACAGGTAACGCACCTTACCTTAACACCATCCTCAGAGAAGAGGAAGACATTCGCGACTCCGCTAGCTTTAGCGATGTAGTTACAACTCGTGAGACCATTAAATATGATTAATGTTCACCCAAACCCAAACTTTGCCAATTGGTACAACATTGTACTAAACGGCAAAATAATTGACAACGCCCGCACCTATGCAAAGGCAATGGAAATCGCCAAAAATCTAAGCGTAAAGTGCAAATCGCCAATTCTGTCATGTAAGTAACTGAATATCAACAACTTAGGGCAAACCGCCCAGGCGCGAATTGCGCAACTCGTTGAACCACAACGACTTACAACAAAAACAAAAAAAAGTAAAAATAATTGCAAAAAAAATTTGACAAAGTCAACTTGCCGTGATAGGTTATATGTATGATTAAGATTAAAGATGTAGTAGTAGATTACCAACGCAGAATCCTCCAAGTCGAGGGTTTCCACAAAGATGGAGCAGAGACTTTCGTTCTCGCAAGAATTTATCGCTCACAAAAGCGTGTTGCAGTTCCTCTGTCTTCGGTTCGCAAGCATCCGTTTTTTTGTTAAAAAAGCTTGCAATCACTTTTTGATACTATAGTATTCAAATTATCACCACAAAATATAACTCACAAAATAATAAAAATATGAAAAATATATATGTCGCCCTCGGAATCAACAATAACGGAACAATCGAAATTAAAGCAGGTTCTACAGGTAAGAAAGTTAAAACTAGAATGTCTCAGTTTGCTAGCAGTAAACGCTACGAAGATTGCTCTTTAAATCAAGATAATATCGTTTTTGAAAAGTTGGTAAAAGATCATGCAACTTGTGAACAAAAGGCAATCAATACAGTTCGCAAACTTGCAGAACATTGGCGGTCAAAAGGTTTCTCTGTTAAGGTGTTCAATGAAGATTCAGCAAGAGGAAATCCAGTTCCTGAGATTAAAAATACAAATATTCATCTCGGAGCTTTGCTTGTTCGAGCATTTGCTGAAATTCAAAAAGCTCATGTTGAGACATGGGAAAACCACAAAGAAAAAATTTGGAACGCTAATGTAGAATCTCAAATTCAAGCTTCATTGAATCGCATTCGAGTTTTGGAACAAGCGAAAGCTAATCGCAAACTAATTCAAGAAAAATTCAAGTTGAGCTTGACACAAGCGTAAAATTAACCATAATTATCACCATGACTGAATCACAAAGATTAGAAATCATTCGCCAAATGGCGAGCAACAATAACGCCACGCAACTCTCTCCTGTACTTGCTTCTTTCGTTGACGACTTGCGAGCAGACATTCTCGCAGAAGAATTGATTGTGAAACACGGATTGCTAGAAGCAACCGAAAGAGATGTTGAAGACGAAATCTCACACCTTGCAAGTCAAGACAATCGTGCAGATGAAGATGACGACTTCGACAATGACGAAAACCTTCACGACATGACCGCAGTCAGTCCAACCATGCGAGCAATCTTTGAAGATTGAGCTTTACTTTTCAACCTAAAACTGCTACAATAACATCATGCAATTAAGAAATAAAATACAAGTTCTCGCAGAAAATCTGCGTAAAGTCACACGCCAAAAGTTTGTCGCAATCCGAGAGGGCGACCACAAACAAGCCCACGAACTCCACGGAGTTCAATTAGAGCTTGACTTGCAACTGCATCTGCTTGAGTCTAAACTTCAAAAAAGTAACAACTCTTCACTTGTTGCTTAATGGATGTTTGCACAATTATCGTAATAAGTTGCATAGTTGGTGCAATTCGCACACTTCACGAACACTTCGGAAATAGCCCTTGGTAATAGAATAAGTCAATCTTTTGGGGCGGGGTCAATAAACTTTGATTCCGCCCCATCTCATTGATAATCAACGACTTAGGGAAATTCGCCTAGGTCAGTTTTGCGTAACTCGTTGATACTCAGCAACTTACAGCATTTCTACTGCTTTGGTGCATTTACATTGTTAGTTTAAATATCCAATACATTGTATTTCTATTTGTCTATTTCTATTTGGCTATTTACTATTTATGTATTTAGTATTTGCAGCTCACTTGTCGTGCCGCATATCCACAAGCAATTTTTCTTGTAATACGCCATCAAGATGAAATTGTCTCATGAGTGCGGTTATCTGTGATGGTGATTGATGACCAAGTACATCATCATGCTTGCCTAATGGCACAAAGTCGCCACGCTGATTGAACACCGCAACTTCGTAAGTGTTTGGATGGTCTCCGTAAAAGAAATCTCCACCATCAGTATTGCCCACAACGCTAAAAGCGTATCCATTGTCAAGAGTCAAACTTGCTTGAACGCCCAAGTCGCGAGCGTGTGCGTGAGGTGTGAATACTAAATCATCAAATGTCTTCATGGTATATATAGATTGGTTCGTTGTTATAATTTAACACATTATGTCGAATGAATGTCTTGTTGTCAATGTTTTTTTTCATGGTTGATTCGCCAATAAAAAAGTCAGTTTTGTCTGTCTTGTCATCTGAGCGAATCGCAATAACACATCCATCGTTGCTTTTAGTGATGAGATACTTTTTAGTTGCGGAGGTGACTTGCATTGGTATTGTTTTCGTATAATCTTTCGTAAGCGTGAGCTTTTTGGGCAAGAGTCTTCAATGCTCCACCAACTACTCCTAACATACGAAGTTGGTCATTGTCAAGCAAATCTCGCTCAATCATTGGTTGAATAAGATTGTCGTTGATAAATGCCATTGCCAATTCGCTTGCTTGTAACGAGTCAATGTCTTGCACTTGCAAGTGGTGTGGGTTGTTAATACGCATGAGCTAATGTTTCCTTGTGTTTGAGTTTGCGGTGAATCACTTTTGTCTTGAGCTTGTGTGGTCGAGACTTGGTGAAGAGAATCTTTTTTCTTATCTTAATCATTGTTATAGTATGACAGGCTAGAAAACTTGTGTCAAGCCAAATTGAGATGCTTCAAGTGATACCTTTCGAGAGTTCGCTTGGTGACTGCAAAATTTTTCTTTTTGCCTCCACTTCTTAATGTTAGGATAGAATCTTTTGGCGTTAATCCAAAACTTGAATCGTAAAATAAATCTCCTGTAGAATTTGCAAAATCAACCATGCGATTGTAGTCATTTTTTGCTTTTTCTGTGTCTTTCTTATCTAATTGAAAACAAAGAGCTTTAATAAATTTATAATTCTTATAATCTACATAAACAACAATCATATCTTGCAGTTTACTTTGTAAGGCTTTATGTCTTCCAAAGGTTTTATGGCACAAGTCGTTACGATTTGCTCGAGTGATTTTAAGATGATCGGTGATAGCATAACCTCCAAATCTATCTGTTTTAAGTTGCATAGTTTTTAATTCTCCACAAGGTAAATCCCTTTCTGCTTTGTTGTTTGGAGAAGTACCAAAGAAAAATTCCTCTACGAATTGACCGAGCCACCCTTTGTTTTGCTGTAAAATCTCCCAAATCTCATCTCTATTCAAACCTGGATAATCTTTTCGGTAATAATCTAAGGCAAGCTCTCTCATATCTTCCCCTCGAAAGGAGTTCAAATATTCAAGTACGCTATCTATTGAAGTTGTGTCGAGATCTGTAGTTAAGTTTTGTGCAATAATGTTATTCATAATTTTTTCGCTTTGAGGGTTTATCCTGTTTGATCTATAAAAACAAGTATGACAGATTGTTTGATTAAGTCAACCCCTTTTTTAATAAAATTAAAAAAAGTTTTAAATGCCGCAACATCAACGACTTATGCAAAGCCGGCCTGGGCAGTTTTGCGTAACTGCCTGATGTTCAACAACTTAGTAGCCTAGCCAACGCAACACGGCTTGAGCTGAATATCTTTCCTTGTTGCCAAGGTCTTCGTAGAATTCGTCAATATCAAAGCAACTCTCAATTCCATGCTTTTTTAGCTCCAATAAAGCACGAGCTTTTGATATGTAGATTCCTTTTGCTGATTCGTAATAATTCATGAGTTTACTCCTTCCTGTACAAAACCTGTTTCATCCTTCTTTGCCATGCCTTTCTCGATAAGCCCGACAACCACGCCTTGCTTGTCAAGAAAACGCAAATCATTTTCATCACCATTGACAACTTCGTAACCCTTCCATGTTTGCGGAAGTTGATTGCGAAACACGACCGCAACATTACCACCCATTCCGAGAACCATTTCACACAACTTGTCGTTGTGTTCGGAACGACTAAAGGTCAAATGATAATTCTTTGGAAACTCTTTGTGTTTGCCAAGATACTGAGCCATACGATTGAACGACTTGGTATAGTCGTAAAATTGAGTTGACGGAAACTTGTCAAAGATTGTTTGGGGTTGCTCTTCATTAAAGAAAACAGATTCCCAAGCAATGTCGCTTGTGAGGTTGAGACGGAAAACAGATTGCATACCTTTCTTTGTTGCCGTCTTAATTGAACTAGAAATTTCTTTAGATAACTTAAAAAGAAAATCCATTTGCTTGTCAAAGAATAACTTTGTCTTGGCAATGCGTGACGCTTGGATGCTGTTCATGCGTCCACGACCCGCTGTGTTGAGACAACTTGCCGTGCAACCTTTGCTACGCCATTGGCAAACTTCATTGCCTGAAAGATTAGCAGGAGCAAAATGGATGCCTTTAGTTACATAGCCAAGCTCCTCGCCTTTGACTATCTTTGCGTTACCTTGAGTGAGAATAGTTGTCTTAATCATACATACAATTATGACAGATTAACTCGCCAAGTCAACCCCTAAAATGCAAAAAAGCGAAAAAAGTTTGTTGCGGTTATCGTTGGTATTCAACGACTTGCGCGAAATCGCCCAGGCCCGTTTTGCGCAACTGCCTGGAATTCAACAACTTACGCAAACAAAAAAGCTCCCCCTTTCGGGGGAGCTAGTTGGTAACCCTAAACCAACTTGATCAACTCACCGACCTCTTAAAAGTTTTGTCGGCACAAGTTGCACGAAGGATATGTCTGCGAGACACTCTGCGATTTCCGCCATTCATGTCCGAGAACATAACATGACGAGAAGTCACGCCATTGATCTTTGCGGAGAACGCTCTGCGTTGCTCACCATTTTTAACAAGAAGGGAAACGAAACGACCCTTGAGACTATCAACTACATTTTGTAATTTTGGTTGCTTTTTCATACTATTATAATTTTGAGGTTTATGTTTGGTTAGTGTTATGATTAAGATTGTGCTACTACTTGAGAAGTAAAGCCAACTTGAGAGTCAAGAACGCCATGTAATGCAAGCGAACGACTTGGCAAGGCGGTGATTCCACCCTTGAGAATGTGTGTAAAACCATTGTACAATGAGTGCATGGTGCGAGGAGAAAAGTCATCATGCTCAGGCGTGTGCCATTGCTCGACAACATCAGCGATTTTTGCTTTGCTGATTGCACCATTTTGGTATGCACGAATCACAAGGTCATGGGCTTGAGAGTTGTCAAGCTCGTAATTCTTGTACGCTTGAATGCGTTGCTCGTCACTTGCCCATGTCTCAGTCATCTTGCCAAGAGTTTTGGCTATAACTTGCGACAAGTCGTTTAAAATGTTTTTTGTGTGCCGTCTTGCAAGCACAACTTCATTGGTGAAGATAAGGTTTGAACATACGAATGGAGCGTTGCCCATGCACAATCCCGCAGGAAAACATTTGTCGTGCGAGTTGCGAAGCCCAAGAATTGTTCCACGCTCATCATTATCAGCACCTGTATTCTTGACATGAAACAAGCCAAAGTAGCGTTGACCATAGCGATGAAGAGAATGATAGGTTTTCTCAATCTTCCAACCATTTTCTTGCATTCTCTCTTGTACAATCTCAATAAGCTCGTGATGAGGTATTGGTTGCCATGAGTCGGTTGCTGCAGGAGTTGCGACTTGCTTTACTTGCTCGAAAGAAGATTCTTTGGTTGCACATACGGAGAGGTTGATTTCTTTTGTCATAATTTTTTTAGGTTAATTGTTTCTTTGATGGTATAATTATCTCAAATTTTTTGTTTTTTGTCAAGCGTTTTTTTCTTCGATTAAGTTTTTTTTGTTTCGACTAAAATTTTTCTTGTGATGTTATCCTTAGCTTTATGTATACAAGTATGACAGAAAATGAGTACAAGTCAACACTTTTTTTTACAAAATTAAAGATTGTTGTAAGTGCTTGATATGCAATGAGTTATGCAACACGGGCCTGGGCGATTTTTCGTAAGTCGTTGAAAGTCAAGGGGTAACGAGCCTAACCCACAAGACTCGCTACCCCCACTAGATTAGACCTTCTTTTCCAACTCGTAAAGTTGATTCAACAAGAGGTTGTGAGCCAACTTGCGAGCGAAATAATTTCCGCTCTTCATGCCACGCATTTCTGCTTGTGCGAGGTCATACCCAATCGCACGAATTTTTTGGTTCAATCTCTCAATACTAGCCTTGCTCATTTTGTCCTTTCGTTGGTTGTGAATAGTGTGCATAAGCCTCGTCAGCTTCTGCTTGTGAATCGAATGAAACGCAAATCAGTTCCGCTTCATTAAAATATGGATGATGTTCATTGGCTGATTCCTCAAAATATAAATCCCATGTGCCAGCGTTCTCATCGTAATTTGGTGTGTCGAATGGTTCGCCAATGCAAACCGCATCAATATAATCTTTTCGTGTCATAATTATTGTCCCCACATTTGGTTGTACATCTCAACATCAGTCTCCGACTCAAGCAAGTCGTAAGTTTCATGCTCCTTGCCGAGTCTGATACTGCAATCTTCACTTGTGATGATGATTCTGCCACCACCACACGCTTGCAATCTTTCTTTAAGGTTGTCTATAATTTCTTGTAATTCTCTCATAATCAATACCAACAACTATAATAAACACGCCACTTCTTGTCAAGCATCTTTCTTGCTTGTTCTACAAAATTTAAGTCGTGCTTCTTGTACCAATACTCGTTCTCAGGAAATGGTTCGTCATTTTCATCGTTCCAAAAGTACGAGTCACTACCCCAAAAGAATCCGCTTGATTCAGGCAACTCAAAGTTCTCGATTGCATACTCAAGATTGTCAATATCTTGAGCGGTCAACTGCAACTCAACACAATTAAAGTCGCCCATTTCATCGCCTTCTGTTTTGGCGTTTGGACAACCCTTGTCGTACCAAAGTTGTTGCATCCATCCTTGCAAGCGATTGTGTTTTCGCCAATCGCAAAGTTGTTCGTCATCATCTCCATTGCGTTTGCGTGGAGGTCGTGCGTAAGCATATTGATCTAATCCCATAATTTTTTCCTTTCGTTTAGAGTTGTGCTGATTGCATTGAACCTTCAATCATAATCTCATGTTCGAGGTCTTGCAAGTCCATAATGATGTCTGCGAGAACTTCTTCTGCTGATTGAGTTGTGAAACCTTTGACTCCAACTGCTTCACCCTTCTCAAGATTCATTCTGTCGAATGGGTCTGCGTAGCGAAGATTTCCGTGAACAATGTCTGCGATTTCTTGTCTAATTTGTGCTTGATTCATAATACTGCTAATACTTGTTTGGGTTCTAGTCTGACGGCAATAGCATAGTCTACCATCTGTTGAGTGTCGGTGTCAACAAAATTCGTATGTTTGTATGGATTATATGTGACAGGGCGAGCGGTGGGATGTGAATCTATCCAACTACCCATTTGCCAATTCTCAAGATAACCATGCACACCTGCATGAACATTCTTGCGTTTCTCTTTGAGAACTCGTTCGCGTCCCGCTTGACTCACCTTGAATGTGCAACTATGCATCGCAAGATTCTTTGCATGAAGTTTGACCAATCCATCTTGACGAACACTCCAACAATCTTTGTGAAGATTTTTATAGACAAACACAGGCTTGTTGTAGTTTATCTTGTATCGAGGTTCGTCCTTAATCATGATTCTAGTATGACAGATTTTTTTGTGCTGTCAACCTTTTTTCTTGAGATCGTCAACAAATTTTGCCAAACGCTGAAGTTCGGCAATAGCGTTTTGTTTGCAGGCATAACCTGCTTTTGGGCTTTGCAAAACTTCTACCAAAATAGAAACTGTTGCTTGCCAAGAGGGAGTCATATCAATCGTTTTCATAATAACAAGTATGAACTAGTCGGCCGGTACTGTCAATACTTTTTTTAAAGTTGTATCTCGTTACTGTTCAACAACTTAGGTAAAACCGCCTACGCGATTTTTGCGCAACTACTTGATATTCAACAACTTATAACATTTTAATTTTTATTGTTAATTTTACTTTTTTTTATATATAATTGTTTTGACTATATATTTGTAACTTTATTATTTGTTATCTCTTTATTTATTATTTGGCTATCCGTATTCTGTATTTGATATTTGCATGTTTGGAGTTTGTTATTGTACTACCATGGATTTCGCATTTCGTGTATTTGTCGTATTGTGGCAACTATGGATGATATTATTATTATTGTAGTTACTTCCATTAAAATTATTGTGCGATATGCAACGCTTCACGAAGATTGTTGCAGTCACGAGAAGATAGAAACACCTCGCGGCAATAATCTAAATTTTCTCGTTCGACTCGCTCGATCGTTTCGATTGCTTGGTAAGCATGTACTCGTTCACGAGGAAGTCCGCCCCATTTGATAACCACTTTCATGTGTGGAAAATGCTCGGCAATCTCGGCGAGCTGTGCTTTGTTGATGTATCCCCAGTTGGCAAGTATGTCTTTGAATGTTTTCATGAGTATTAGTATGGCATGTTTCTGGTGAATGTCAACCCAAAAAAAATCCTGTTCGAATCGGCGAGGGGATGGAGGAGGAATGCCGAAACGAACAGGACTTGAGGATGATTAAGAAATAGATGTGGGGAGGGGATACTGTATACCCTCAACTTTCGGTGTGAACAGCAGTTCTATGATTCCTACTCGCACTACGCTTGGATCGGGAAATCCTGCCTCAGACATTTGCCCATCAGCACTCCACCACAGAGAAACGCATACCTTATCTCGCTCACAACGAGATCATTCGGTCACCCACAGGAAGGATTATAAGCCCTTCCAAATTCTAAAAAATGTAAAAGATCAATTATTTTATTTGATTGAGTTTGTTTCTCAATTTTTTAATACAAGTATTATACTATATATTATGTATATTGTCAAGGATTATTTTTTATTTTGTTTATTTTTCTTGCATGGATAGTTGCATACATAACAAGTCTCATGTGATTCGGTGCAAGAGGAGCAGTTGTATTGCATATGAGATTTTAAAGAACAAACGACTTTATTATCTTTAATGCTGCAACCTGATAAAAAAATTAATGCAATTAAGTATATTTTATACATTATGATTTAATCTCTACAAAGTCTGACTCGGTGGAAAAATCGTGTTCATATGCAAATTGTTTATCAATTTCATCTTCATTGAAAACTTCAAATTCTATTGACTTGCTATTATATTTTATACCATCAAGAACATAAGCATAATCTTTATCAAACACCAATTCATTGTATTTATCATAATCTCCTATATCATCTATTGAATTGATACCAAGTTCTTTGATTGAAATAGGCTTGCTTGTATCATAATCAGATACTTTTATATCATTTATATCTTTGATTCGATAAGTGCGTGTTTCTTTAATAACAAGTGTTTTGCTCATAATTTTATGCAAATTTTCGTGCGGTTAGGCGGGCACTCTTGATTTGTGCGAGGCGTTGTTGTGCTTCTGCTTGTTGTGTAAACAGACTATCTGTAATAACACTTCCAAAATTGGCAAACTTGCCTCGTTTGTTGACGCTTGTATACTTGCCGTTCTGAATGTCGGTCATTACTTGACTTGCTCGTGCGTTTTTTGCAATACTCATAATTTTATATTTTTTTTGTTTAGTTATTCCAATCTACATCTTCAATATCAGAGATTTGCTCGCTGAATATGAAATTGTGAAGTTGGATGAGGTCGTTTTTACCACAATGTTCAAGATAGTCTTGAATACTATCTGCTATTTCGCTTACAGGTACTTTTGTTTCATTCATACAATCCATTATGACAGAGATTTTCGGTTTGTCAAGCCCTTTTTACAAAACTTGTCCACCCACTTCGTAGACACTCCATTCGCCATGTGCGAAATCATTTGAGTTCTGTGCCCATGTGTATGCACCCTTGAGTGTTCTAAAATAAAGAGGCGACTCATTTGGACTTGCGTCATCGTGCAATAAATACTTTGCCCAATGTATGTCACATGGATTCATGTCTCGCTCATTGGCAAGATTGGCTTGATAGTCAATTTGTTCGTGTTCTGTTTCGCAATAGTTCATGTCATCTACTATGACAGAAAATTCAAAGTTGTCAAGCCTTTTTTTTACTTTTTCCGTAAGCTCCTGTGGGATAACCACTTCCACCCTTGAATCCACGCTGTCCTTTGCCCAATTTTTTCTTGCCGATCACATATTTGCGTATATTAATTTGTTTAGCCATAATTTTATTGTTTTTTATTTTCGATTATCTCGCTAGGGTTTATTGCTCTGTCTAGTTTGGGAATATTTGGTTGTTTTGATTTGTGCTTACTGCATCCACAAAACATCACACAATCTTCGGGACTGGCAATTTTAGTAGATTCTTTTGTTTGTTCGGCTTGCTCGATTGCTTGCTCTAGTTTTTGTTTTTCGTCCATAATTTTATTTAAATTTTTGTTGAATTAACTTATTTCTTTTAATATTTTTTGTTGTTCTAGTTCTAATTTTTGTTTATTTGCAAGAATTTGTTTTGCAATTTGCTCTTCTTCTATCATCCACCTCACACAATATCCAAATATTGCACTTGGTAACATCAAACATAGAATATATATTATAGTTGTTATCATTTGTTTATTATATTATCATATACATATAGACCCACTAAGATAAATATTCCAAAATATAATATTGTGTCCATAATTGTATAAAAATTTTTGTTTAATTAGCAATAAATTCGGGACTACCTGTCCACATTCCCTTTGCCCTCTTGCCGTTGTCTGTTTTTGTGTTTATTTGATCTTTTAATTTTTGCAATTCCTCTTTTTCTTTATTTGATAATTTTTTGTTTGCAATTAATTCACTCATTTTATCAAGTATATTGTCTATTTCTCTTCTTATATGCATTGTATATTGTGTTTATTTTATTATTTCGTTTATTTTATTGTATAAATTTCTGCATTCAATTATTGCTTTGTCTACATTATCTTGTTTTAAATAGAAATCCATGCTCTCTTGCATCAACATTACATCTGCAACCTGTTCATCTGTGAAATTGTCTACATGATTGATGATTGATTCACAAATATATAGACTTTTTTCGAGCATCTCCT
>Ga0222714_10003752_pt1 | contig 15238 bp, 9 predicted proteins | sample C33_3DmetaG_FD_165048 | JGI IMG/M metagenome (GOLD analysis project Ga0222714, IMG submission 165048) | Estuarine water microbial communities from San Francisco Bay, California, United States - C33_3D | ecosystem: Environmental > Aquatic > Marine > Unclassified | place: USA: California... | reverse complement strand
GACGACGACAGTGGCGTCGTGCTGGTGTCGTATTCGGATGCCACCACACCCCAGACGTTTTTTGCGGCGCCGGCGCTTGATCGCGTCGGGACCCGGGCGGCCTGGACAGCGTTGACCGATGCCAATCCGCAGGTGCGCGGGTTTGCGCTCGGAACGCAGGAGGAGATCACGTGGACGTCGACGGACGGCACGCGTGTGGGTGGCGTGCTTCACAAGCCGGTGGGATATCAGGCGGGCCAGCGATACCCGCTGATCGTGGCCATCCACGGCGGCCCCGCGTCGGCTGACATCCTGAACTTCAACGGCGGCTATGGTGCGCAGGTGTACGCGGGTGCCGGGTACGTGGTGCTGCGTCCGAACTACCGGGGGTCGACCAACTACGGGTTCAAGCACAAGACCGACATCGTGGGGGACTACTTCCGCACCGGGTATGAGGACATCATGACCGGCGTGGACCACCTCATCGCGCAGGGGCTTGTGGATGGCGCGCGCATGGGCGTGCTGGGCTGGAGCGCCGGGGGCCACTGGTCCAACTGGATTCTCACGCAGACCGACCGGTTCAAGGCCATCAGTTCCGGCGCGGGCACGTCCAACTGGATTTCGATGTATGCGCAGAGCGACGTGCAGCGCAACCGGCAGTTCTATCTGGGTGACAAACTTCCGTACGAGGACTATGACGCGTACTGGAATCAGTCGCCGCTGAAGTACATCCGCAACGCGAAGACACCGACCATGATTCATGTCGTGGAGGGAGACCCGCGCGTGCCGAGTCCCCAGTCGGTGGAGCTGCACATGGCGTTGAAGCAACTGGGCATCCCCACGGAGCTCTTCATGTATCCCGGGGCGACCCACGGCATTCCCGACCCGCGCAACCAACTGGTCAAATCCATGAGTGAGATGGCCTGGATGGACTACTACGTCCGGGGCAAAGGCGCAAAATTCAGCTGGCGGGACGTCCTGGCGACGGTGGAGAAATAGGCGGGGTGACGGTGATGGGCGAGCTGCAGTCTGTCTCGGCCGCACGACTCGGCAACCACTGATCAAAGGCCACCACCTCTCTTGATGTTCGCCCGGTGCATAATGGCGCGCATGATTACCGGTCCTGCGCCTGCTCGCCTCGGAGTGTTGTGCTTCGCCCTGTTTGCCGTGCTGGTGGTGGCGCAGCCACACGCTGGTGCCTCGTCACAGCGACCGCTGGTCGACGAGGGGATGGTGCAGAAGTTGCGGACGGAAGGCCTGGAGCACTCGCGCGTGATGGAGACCCTGTCGTACATCACCGACGTGCTTGGGGCGCGGCTGACGCTGAGCAACGACATGGCCCGGGCGCAGGACTGGGCCCTCGACCACATGCGCTCGCTTGACCTCGGCAATGTTGTGGCGCAGCCGTTCATGGACTACGGCATTCGCTGGGACAACGAGTACACGTCGCTGCACCTGATGACGCCGGATTATCAACCGATGGTGGGGTATCCCATCTCGCACACGCCCGGCACGAACGGCAAACACACGGCGCCGGTGGTGATTGGCGAGATTCGGTCGCGTGCGGATCTCGGTCGCCTGCGTGGGACGCTGCGCGGCGCACTCGTGCTGGCCACCGCACCTGCGGTGGTGGATCAAGAGGTGTATCGCCGTGGTGTGCCGCGCTACACGTCCGCCGACCTGGCGCTGCTCGCGCAGCCGGCGCCGCCCCCGGCCGCCCCTCCGGCGGCTCCGGCCGCCGCAGCCGCGCCGCCCGCCAGTGCAGCGGCCGCAGCACCCAACGCGGCCGTGGTGCGACCCGAAGAGAAGATGGCGTTCTACAAGGCCGAGGGCGTGATCGCCGTCTTCCAGTCGGAGAGTGGCTGGCCCGGCGCGGTGCGCGGCTTTGCGCGACCGGGTACCCGGGCCGACAACTGGGGACGGGACGAGTCGCTGGCCGCGCCGCCGATCGTCGCCATCACCCCCGAGCACTACAACCGGATGTATCGCCTCCGCCAGCGCGATATTCCGGTGACGGTGGAGATCGAAATCCGGAACCGCATCGGCGAGTCGAGGGAACAGGCGCGAAACGTCTTCGGCGAAATCCCGGGCACCGACCTCAGGGACGAAGTGGTGATGATCGGCGCCCACTTCGACACGTGGCACGCGAGTCCGAACGCCAGCGACAACACGTCCGGTGTGGCAGTGGTGCTCGAGGCCATGCGCCTGCTGCGTGTGGCGGGGGCCACGCCTCGCCGGACGATTCGCGCGGCGCTTTGGGCGGGGGAGGAGCAGGGCCTGCACGGATCCCGGGAGTATGTGCTGAAGACCTTCGGGGATCCGGCCGCTCCCGCCGGCGTGACACCGGCCTACGAGCACTTCTCGGCGTATTTCAATCAGGACTACGGTCCCGGACAGTACCGGGGGATCTACCTTCAGGAGAACGAGGCCGCGCGCGAGATGCTCACGGCGTGGACGCGGCCGTTTCACGACCTTGGCATGACCACCGTCTCCCCGCGCGGCGTCGGCAGCACCGATCACATCTCGTTTGATCGCGTCGGTCTGCCGGGATTCCAGTTTCTGCAGGACCGCACAGGAGGCACAGGCGGCCACACCAATCTCGACTTCATCGAGACGATCCCTGTCGAGGACATGAAGCGGAATGCGGTGATCATGGCGGCGTTTGCGTACCATGCCGCGATGGCCGACGCGCGCGTGCCCCGCAAACCGCGCTGAGCGCCGACGGTTATTGCCGGCGCCAGGTGATGGCGCCGCCCATGACCGTCAGTATGGCGTCCACCTCAGCGAGCCGGCCAGGCGGGATGCCGAAGATGTCCTCCGACAGCGCGACGAAGTCGGCGAGTGCGCCCACCGCGAGCGTGCCTTTGTGTTCGTCGGCAAACTCCGCGTACGCCGAACCGGCGGTGAAGTGCCGGACCGCCTCGGCCACAGAGAGCCGGTGTTCCGCATAGAACCCCTCTGCGGGTGTGCCGTCGGGGAGCTGGCGGGTGACGGCGGCGTGGATGCCGCGCATCACCTCCATCGTGAAGACGGGATAGTCGCTGCCAAACGCCTGTGCGGCGCCTGCGGTGTCAAACAGCCTGAACGCGTTCGATCGCGATGCGCGCTCGGGTCCGAGCGCCGGCGCGTAGTTGGAGAGCGTGATCGTGTCGGGACTGGCAAACATCGCCTGTGTGGAGGCAATCACGCCGAGCGCGCGGAACCGTGGCAGGTCCGACAGTGCCGGCACCTCGACGTGTTCAATGCGATGACGCCGGTCGGACGAGGCGTTGGTGGCGCCTGCGAACTCGAAGGCATCCAACGCCATGCGAATCGCGCGGTCCCCGATCGCATGCAACTGGACCTGCCAGCCGACCCGATCGTAGGCCGCGACGGCCGCGTTGAGTGACGGCTGGTCCCACATCGGCAGACCTGTGCCCGGCTGATCGGCGTAGGGGTCGACCATCGCCGCCGTGTGCGCGTCCACGGTGCCGTCGAGCATGCCCTTGGCGATACCGAAGGTGAGGAGGGACCCCGCGTGTGTCTGCTTCAGCGCCTGGAATTCCGCCAGGCGCGCGTCCGTCACGTCGCGTACGAACGGCACGGCGACGCGCAGACGCAGCTTCAGTACGCCCTCCCGGGCGGCGCGCGCGTACGCTTCGTACTCGACGCCTGAGGCGCCGGACCCGCTCGCCACCTGAAGCGAGGTCAGGCCAAACGAGGCCGCCTTGTCGAGCTCCGCCATCAGCGATCGATACACCTGGTCGGCCGTGACCGGCGGTATCAACCGCCGCACGAGGCCGGACGCCGCTTCCTTGAGCACGCCGGTCGGTTCCCCTGCGGCATCACGATCGATCCGGCCGTTCTGAGGATCCGGGGTCGCACGGGTCACGGACGCCAACTGCAGCGCGCGGGAATTGGCCAGCGTCTGGTGCCCATCACGATCGGTCAGCAGCACGGGCCGGTCGGGGAACACGGCATCGAGGTACCGCCGGTGGGGCCGCCGGTCCGGAAAGTCGGTGGCACCCCAGCCGCGACCGGTAATCCACTCCTCGGGACCAAGCGTGGCCGCAAACTCCCTGAGCCTGCGCTGGAGCACCTCGACCGAGCCTGAGTCACCGAGGTCCGCCGTGGGCCGCGTCGGCAGGTGCCAATGCGCGTCGTTGAACCCCGGCACGACCCGGCGGCCTGCCAGGTCGATTCGGCGTGTGTCCGTTCCTGCAAGCGGATCGATCTCGGCCGTGGTGCCAATCGCCACGATGCGGCCGCCGGTCACGGCCAGCGCTTCGGCCTCCGGCCTGGCGGCATCACCGGTCCAGATGCGGCCATTGGTGAAGACGGCGTCCGGCGGTGGTCCTGCCGGGGTTCGCCGGCAGGCGCCGGCGACGGCGAGCGACAGCAGCAGCACACACAGAACGCGTCGACGTGGAGTCATGGCGGTGAGTCTACACTCGCGCCGGCCGCAGCCGGCGGTAGGATGGAACGGTAGGCGTTATGGCATCCCTCCGAGCAGACTCCCGCGGCGTCATCGTCGTCTGCGCCTCGTGCGCGCAGGCGAATCGTCTGGCCTTTGGTCGGCTTGGATTGGCGACGAGGTGCGGCCAGTGGCTGGTGGTCAAGGTCGACACCGAGGGGGTGCCGGACCTGGCGGCGCGACTCCGGATTCAGTCCATCCCCACCATGGCGGTCTTTCGCGATGGGGCGTTGGCGGCCAGAACATCCGGCGCCATGCCTGCGGACCAGATCGAGGCATTTGTGCAGCAGTCCCTCTCCGCGTAGGCTTCCGGCATGCGTCGTGTTTCAGTGTGTCGCGCCCTTGCCGTTCTGGTCTTCAGCGTCGGGATCGCTCTTTCAACGTCCGCGCACGCCGGTGCGCGCCCACAGCAGACGCCCGCCGCCCAGGCGCCGGGGCGCGGCGACATCCTGCGCGGTGAGTACGGCCGCTACCGGGCCAACAACGATCTGCTGACGTATGACCTCCGGCTGCGTGTGGACCCGGAACGCACGCACCTGCAGGGGCGCAATATTGTGACGTTCCGGATGCTCGCCGACGACCGGCGCATTCAACTCGATCTGTATGCGAACCTGACGGTGGACGGCATCCTGTTCAGGAATGCGCCACTGAAATACGAGCGTGAGCTGAACGCGGTATTCATCGATTTCCCGGAGACATTGCGTAAAGGGCGCACCTACAGCATCGAGTTCCGCTATTCCGGTGTGCCGCTGACCACCGGCCGGTTCGGCGGCATCGCGTTCCGGAAGGACCCGCAGGAACGGCATTGGATCAACACGGCGAACGAAGGCGAAGGGTCGAGCATCTGGTGGCCGAGCAAGGACCAGTGGCGCGACGAGCCGGAGTCGATGACACTCGGCGTGGAAGTCCCGAACGGACTGACCGACGTCTCAAATGGCCGATTCGTGTCGAAGACGGATCTGGGCGATGGGTACTCGCGCTGGGACTGGCAGGTCCATTACCCGATCAATTCCTACAACGTCTCGCTCAACATCGGCACCTACGAACACTTCTCCGAGATGCACGGCTCGCTGACGCTCGACTACTGGGTGCTCCCGGAGAACATCGGGAAGGCGCGGACGCAGTTCGCGCAGGTCAAGCCGATGCTCGAGGCGTTCGAGCATTATTTCGGACCGTATCCGTTTCCGAAGGACGGCTTCAAGTTGATTGAAGTGCCCTACACGGGCATGGAGCACCAGAGCGCCGTGACCTACGGCAACGGCTACCGCAACGGCTACGGCGGCCGCGACTGGACGGGCGTCGGCGTCAGCCCGAAGTTCGACTTCATCATCATCCACGAGAGCGCGCACGAGTGGTTCGGTAATGCCGTCTCTGCGGCCGACGTCTCCGACATGTGGATCCAGGAAGGGTGGACGACCTATCTCGAGTGCCTCTACGTCGAATATGTCTTCGGGTATGACGATGCGCTGAAGTACACAAATGGGTACAAGTCCAAGGTCCGCAATCAGCAGCCGGTGATTACCCAGCGCGGCGTGCACGCGACCCCGTCGCAGGACATGTATTTCAAGGGCGCACTCTTTCTTCATACCCTCCGGAGCGTGGTGAACGACGATGCGAAGTGGCGCGCGATCATCCGCGGCTACTACGACACGGCCAAGTACCGCAACGTCATGACCGAGGAGATGGAGGAATACTTCTCCAGGGCCGCGGGTGTGAATCTGATCCCGGTGTTTAATCAGTACCTGCGGCGATCCGCCCTGCCGGTGTTTGAATATCGCGCCGGAGCGACGCCCGGCACGGTGGACTACCGCTGGGTGGCCGAGGAGCCTGGATTCGCGATGCCGATCAAGGCCGGTCTGCCTGAGGCCTGGCTGGTGCTGACCCCCACGACGAGCTGGCAGACGATCCGCTGGGCCGGCCCGATCGACACGTTCAAGGTCGCGACGGATTTGTTCTACGTCACCGTGAAGCAGGGCTCTGCGTCAGCGCCTTGAGTGCGTCGAGCGCGTCGGCGATGTCGGCCTCGGTGTGCGCGGCGTTGATCTGAAACCGGATCGTCTCATCCCCCTTGGGTACCACGGGAAACGTGAGTCCGACTGCGAGGATGCCTCGTTCGAAGAGGCCCTGCACCATCGCCCGCACTGTGTCGGTGCTGCGTACGAGGAGTGGGACGACCGGATGGGGCCCCGGAATCGACTCGAGACCAAGCGCGGCCAGTCCCGCGCGGAACTGCAGCGTCCGTGCCGCGAGGTGCGCCAGGCGCGCGCGGCCCTCGTCGCTGTCCGCGATGTTGATGGCCGCCACGGCTGCCGCGGCATCGGCGGCACCGAGCGGGTTGGTGTAGATGTACGTGTCGGCCTTCTGGCGGACCGCCTCGATCAGCGTGGGACTGCCTGCGACAAAGCCCCCGTTGACGCCGAACGCCTTGCCGAACGTGCCGATGAAGATGTCCACGCGTGCGCCCGCGTGTTCCTCGGTGCCGCGCCCGGTCGCGCCGTAGGCGCCGATGCCATGCGAGTCATCCATCATGGTGATGACGCCGTCGCGGAAGCGGTGGTCATGCGCCGCCGTGACGCGCAGCAGATCCTGCAGCGGCGCGGCGTCGCCGCGCATGCTGAAGATCCCGTCGAAGATCACGATCACGCGTCCCACACCCTCAGGCACAGCCTCGAGGCAACGCGCCAGATCGGCCGGGTCGTTGTGCGCGAACACCGCGCGCCGGTCGGACGGGATGTTGGCGATGCGCATCGCGCGGATGATGCAGTTGTGGTTGAGTGCGTCGCCGATCCAGTAGGTGTCCGGACCAGACAGCGTGATCGCGGTGCCCAGTACCGTCGTGTAGGCCGAGTTGAAGGCCTTGGCGGCGGGCCGCCCCGTGAACGCCGCAATCCGCGCTTCCAGCGCCGTATGGGGACTGGCGGTGCCGTCGATGAACCGGACGGCGCCGGGCCCCGCGCCAAAGATGCGCGCGGCGTCATCCGCAGCATGGAGCAGCGCCGGATGATGCGAGAGCGACAGATAACTGTTGGAGTTCATCCGGAGGAACGCCCCGGGGTGCCCCTCAAGCGTGTACCGCGGCCCGTGCTTGCCGCTCGCCGGGCTATAGCCATTGATGACGCGTTCAGGGGCTTTGACGCGCCCCTGCTGCGCAAGGTCGGCGATGTCGGCGGCGAGGGACGTGTCGAGTCGGTCAAGAGCCATGGCGCTTCTTAGATTACCTGAGTCGTGGGCAGGCGGTGCCGAGGCCGGACACGTCGTGAAGCGCAGCTTGGGAAAGGGTGAGAAGATCGTGAAGTCAGGCCACCCTCACGACTCTGGTGCCACACGAGCCGCAGAATGGCTGTCAGGAGGTTGAGATGCGAAACACTCTGGCGGGCGTAGGGTTCCTGTTCGTGATGGCGGCCACAGGACCGGCGGCGATGGCCTCGACCCAGGACGTGCAGGCCCAGGTGGCTCAAGTCCGGAAGCTCTACGAAGTGAGGACGACCGACGGCAGCCGGTACTATGGATACCTGGAGTCCGAGACTCCGGAGCGCGTGGTCATCCGTACGCCTGGCGGGGCCACGATCGATCTGGCGCGGTCCGACATCCTCTCCATGGCCGAAACCGAGGGCACCGTGGTCGGGCAGGAGTTCCGCCCGGCCGACTCAAACCCCACGCGATTGTTCTTCGGTCCCACGGCGAGAAACCTCAAGAAGGGCGAGGGCTACGTGGGGACCTTCTTCTACTTCATGCCGACGGTGCAGGTCGGCATCACCGATCGGCTGTCGATTGGCGGGGGCACGCCGCTTGTCTTCGGCGGGGGGGATCTTCCGATCTGGGTCACACCCAAGTGGCAGGTCTACGACAGCCCCAGGGCGGCTGTGGCCGTCGGCGCCCTGCACTTCCTGAACATCGACGACCTTAGCATGGGCATCGCCTACGCGGCGGGCACGTTGGGCAGTCGCGACGACGCGGTGACCGTCGGCGTGGGCTGGGCATACGCGAGCAATGACGACAACGACGAGGGCGCGGCCGTCGCCATGATCGGCGGCGAGCGCCGGGCGAGCCGGCGCCTCAAGTGGATCACGGAAAACTATCTCTGGAAGGGCGGCGGATTCGTGTCCGGCGGTGTGCGGTTCCTGGGGGAATCCCTGACAGCGGACCTGGGACTGGTCGCGCCGCTCAGCAGCGATGGGTTCTTCGCGTTTCCGGTCATGAACTTCGTCTGGAGGTTCTGATGGGGTCCTGAGGTCCTCGCATCGTCGCCGGGCGACGCGCCGAAACCCGGTGCCTGCCGGATAAGACGAGACGGGGAAGCCGGCCGCCCTAGACGGTGAACCCCTTCACCGGGTGCGGTTGGTAGGGCGCCTCAAGGGCGGCGCATTCCTCCGCGGTGAGAGTGACCGACAACGCGGCGATGGCGCTGTCGAGATGCGAGAGCGTCGTCGCGCCCACGATCGGGGCGACCACGCCCGGACGCGACAGCAGCCACGCCAGCGCGATCTGGGCCATCGGCAGGCCGCGGCCGGCCGCGACCCGTTCGACGGCGGCAACCACGTCCCAGTCCGACGGTTGGTCGTAGAGACGCGGAGAGTAGTCGTCGCTGGCGGCGCGCGCCGTGCCGCCGCTGCGCACGTCGGCATCGGATGGCCTGGGCCTTGTGAGCACTCCACGCGCGAGCGGACTCCAGGGAATCAGGCCGACGCCCTGATCGAGACACAGCGGAATCATCTCGCGCTCTTCCTCGCGGTAGAGCAGGTTGTAGTGGTTCTGCATCGAGATGAACCGCGCCCAGCCCCGGCGTTCGGAGATCGACAGCGCCCGCGCCATCCGCCAGGCCGACCCTGAACTGGCGCCGATGTACCGGACCTTGCCGGCGCGCACGAGATCGTGCAGCGCCTCCAGCGTCTCGTCCACCGGGACGTCCCGGTCGAAACGGTGAATCTGGTAGAGGTCGATCGCCTCAACGCCGAGCCGTCTCAGACTGGCATCACAGCCCTGGAGGATGTGTTTGCGGGACAGCCCCCCCATGTTCGGCGTGTCCGGCCCGGCACCCATCGGGAAGTTGACCTTCGTCGCGATCACCAATTCGTCGCGCCGGCCGAGTTCCCGCAACAGACGTCCGGTGACTTCTTCGCTCACCCCCAGCGAGTACATGTCGGCGGTGTCGAAGAAGTTGATGCCGGCGTCCAGCGCCCGCACAAAAAACGGCCGCGCGGCGGTTTCGTCGAGCACCCAGGGCCGCCACGCAGGCGACCCGTAACTCATGCACCCGATGCCCAGCCGCGATACCCGCAGCCCACTCTGGCCCAGTTGACGGTAGTCCATGCGTCACAGGATCGCACGGTTCCTGGGCATGTTCCCGAGGAACGTCAGACGACGTAGCGTTCGCCGCCGGGCCGGCGATCGGCGAAGCGCTCGAGTGCGAATGGGGCGAGGTCCATCCCCGGATCACGACCGGTGATGACATCCGCGAGAATCCGGCCCGCGGCCGGCGAATGCTGGAAGCCGTGACCGCTGAACCCGGTGATCAGGTGGAATCCCGGCAGGTCGCGCGCCGCGCCGATGATGGGATTGGCATCCGGTGTCACTTCGTACAGTCCGGCCCACGCGCGCGCAATCGGCGCATCGGTCAGTGCCGGCAGCCGCCGGGCTGCCACCGGCGTGATCTGCTCCAGGAACTCCCACTGCACCGAGAGATCGAAGGTCGGGGCCTCCTGCGGGTCGCCCATTCCGAAGAGCAGTCCCGCGCCTTCACGGTGAAAGTAGAAGGTCGATTCGAAGTCGATCACCATGATGCGTGACGCCGGGACGTCCCAGCGGCGGGCCGGCGACGGAGGCTGCGCGATGAAGATGTGGCGGCGGTACGGATCCACCGGGACCTCGAGGCCCGCCATGCGTCCAATCGCCCGCGCATGCGGACCCGCGGCATTCACGACGACCGGGGCCGCGATGGTTCCGGCACTGGTCTCGACACCGGTAATCCGGCCGCTCTCAACCAGCACACCGGTCACTTCGGTGTCGCGCACGATCGTCACGCCGGCGGCCTGCGCGCTTCTGGCGAACCCCATCGTCACGCCGTTGGGATCGGCGATGCCATCCCGCTGGCAGAACGTGGCGCCGATGACGGTGTCGGTGACCAGGCCGGGCGCGAGCGCCGCCGCGCCGGCCGCGTCGAGCCAGTCCACCGCGACGCCGAGGCGCCGCTGCAACGCGACATTCGCGGTGAACATCTCGACGCTGGCGGGAGTTGAGAGCAGAAAGAGATAGCCGTCCTGATGGAAGTCGATGTCCGCGCCGACCTCCTCCTTGAAACGTTCGAACAGTCCGATCGACTCGATGGACAGCCGGATGTTGGCGTCGTTCGAAAACTGGTGTCTCACGCCGCCGGCGTTGCGGCCGGTCGATCCGGCGCCAAGCATCTGCTCACGCTCGACCAGCACGACGTCGGTGAGGCCACGCCGGGCGAGGTGATAGGCCACGCTGGCGCCCATGCACCCCCCGCCGACGATCACCACCTCAGCCGTGCGCTTCATGCGCTACCGCGAAGTCCGGCCGATGAATCCGACTGGCTCCCCCTTGTTCATGGCCGGTGTGCCGACCACATACAAAATCTCGCCGGCGAACGGGGCCGTGATCTCTTCTAGCAGGGTGCCGTGGAAATCGGTGACGCGGCCGATCACCGCCCCTTCCGCCACTGTGTGTCCCTTTTCCACCGCCGCCTGAAAGATGCCGGTGAAGTTGCTGCGCAGCACTTCGCTCCGCTCCAGCATCACGGGGGCGACAACCGGATCGGGCCCGTCTGACGACATGCTGAGGTGTTTCATCACGCCCTGCACGCCGCGCTCAATGCGAAGAATGTCATCAGTGTCGGTCCGTCCCATGCCGCCGGATTCAATCGTCAGCGCGGGCTTGCCGCGCGTGATGGCGGTGTTTGAGAGATACAGCGACGCCTTCGGATCCACCGGCCGGTTGGGGTCGACGACGATGTGGTCCATGCCGAAGGCGAGGGCCATCCGGCGCCCGGCTTCCGCGACCTGCGCGCTGCCGCTGGTGATCCAGTACAGGTATGGCCGCAGCGACTCGTTGCCGTCGCCGCAGTGGATGTCGATGACGTGCGTTGCGCGATCGATGATCTGCCGGGTGATGACGTCCGCGATGCGCTCGGAGATCGTGCCTTCCGCGTTGCCGGGAAAGACACGGTTCAGGTTCTTGTGGTCGACAGGGGAATAGTAGATGGTGCGCGCGAGGTAGGACGGCATGTTCGCGACGTGTACCAGGATCACGGTGCCCGCAAGGGGCTTCGGGTCGATGCCCGTGCGCAGTCGCTGCAGCGCGAGAATCGGCGAATATTCCACGCCATGCACGCCGGCGATCAGCGCGAGTACCGGGCCAGGCTTTGTGCCGTGCACGATCGAGATCGGCAGCGAGGTGCCCTCGTCACCGGGGCGCGCCGGAATATCAATGGTGCCGGACGCCACCGTGCCGGGCGCGGCTGAAATGCCGGCGATCGTGAAGGGTTGCTGAGCTGTGGCCGCAGCCGGAAACAGCATCAGCGCAAGGGCGAGACAGGTAGCACGCACGGGGATACCTCCGCGCGCATTGTACGCCGACGAGTCTGCCCTATGGCGTGCCCGCCACCACTCAGTGATCGTCCGAGAGCGGTGTTGTCGCCGCGCGCTCGCGGGCAGGGGATCGACAGGAGCCGCGATGGGCTGGCGGCCGGCTCCCTCGGCGGGAGCCGGCCCCCGTCTCAGCGGTTGGCTGCCGCCGCCGGACTCGCCCCGAACCAGTAGGTCACGTTGAACCGGATGATGCGCGGTCCAAGCGCACCCGTCGGCGAGTTAAACGTTGGAATCGTCGTGACGGGACGACTCGGGTCGTTCGCGTATCGCACGTTGGTGAGGCCCGTGCCGGTGCGGACCGAGAACACCGTGTTGATGTTCGACAGGTTGTAGACATCAAGCCCGAGCTCGAACTTCTGCCCGCTCACGTTGAAGATCCGTCCGGCGCGCAGGTCGACCTGCGCACGTTTCGGCAACTCCACCGTGCCCCGGGGTTCCGCATTCACGGTGGTGGCGCCCTGGCGCAGACATCCCGTGGTCACGGTCGTGGTGCATCCGGGGATCTGCACGGACCTGGTAATCGGCAGCCCCGAACTGAGCACGAAGTTGGCACCGAACGTGATGCGGTAGGGCAGCATCGCCGAGCCGCTCAGCTTGAAATTGTGCCGCCGGCCGCCGCTGAGCCCGTCGGCGTTGACCCGCGCCGTGTTCGGATTGGCGAGACTCACAAATTCCTGCTCTTCGCGGGAATACGTGTAGCCCCCCAGGATGGTGGTGCCGCGCCCGTAGCGTTTGGTGGCGACGACCTCGAGTCCGTTATAGGTCACACCCAGACGGTCGTCATTGATGGGGTTATCGGGCACCAGTGTGAACCCGGTGTTGAGGTTGTACACCGTCAGCGTCTTGTCGTCTGCATTGCCGAACACCCCATCGCGGCCGGCTTCCGTCACGGTGATCGGCGAGAACATCGTGTCCCACTGGCTGATGTCCCCGTCAACCGTGCCGTACGTGTCGTACTCCTTGCGGTGTATGAATGTCACACCCAGCCGGAAGGACGGAAGCAGTTCGTGGTCGACACCAGTCGTGATTTCTTTGCGGTAGGTGCGCCTGCGGGCCGAGTCAAACCTGTTGGGATTCGGGATGACCGTCGTCGGCGCGGCCGTGCCGAACTCCCCCCCGACGTACCGCGCGCCGTTCCAGACCGCACCGGCGTCCTGGAAGATCAGGTCGCGGTTGATGTCGTTCCAGGTATAGGTCTGACTCACAGTGCCGTTCGGATTGGGCCCGGGCGTCCCCGTGCCGATCTGATCGAAGTATTTGCCTGTGGAGAACTTCAGCGCGGTCTTGCCATTCCCAAAGAGGTCATAGGTCACACTGACACGAGGGGCCCAGTTCTTCCACAAGGGCGCATTCCGCACCTCGGCAAAAGACGAGGGCACGGTGTAGGTCGTCAGAACGCCACCGGTGTTGAGCGTGACGTTGAGACCGCTGATGCTGCTGCCGGCCGGGAAGTACTTGCTCGGCAGCTTCTCCTGCGGCGGCAGGTAGCCTTCGACCCGTTCCCAGCGGATGCCGGCGATCACGGCGAGACGTCCGCGCTGAAACGAGTCCTGCGCGTAGATGGCGGTGTTCATCACGGCGCGTTTGAGCGACAGCGGTGAATTGAAGATCGTGACATTGCCGGCGCCGGCCGGTTGCGTCGGACTGCCCGCCACGCTGCGGAAGGTGAGATTCACGTCGCCGACACGCATGATGTCCTGGGTCTCAGGTGTGTAGCCGTTGTCGAATCCGAACTTGAACTCGTGGCGCCCGCCGAGGGCATCCGGCAGGTAGTAGTTCCAATTCGACGTAATCTGCAGGCGTCGCCGGAACATGATCTGGGTCTGTGCGGCGTTCCTGAGGCGCACGCTGGCGGCATTGTCAAACAACGACTGGAGGTCCGTCTTCTGCAGCAACGGAAAGTGCGTGTTGCTGTAGGCAATCTTGGTATCCCCGACCAGGGCATTGCTGACCACCGAGGTCCACGACAGCTGCGAAATCAGGAAGGTGTCGTCTTCCTTCGTGTTCGAGTCGAGCGTCACAGCGGCCCCGGCGCCGCGGTTGGGCTTGTCGTACCACTGGTAGTTGCCGTACGCCTCAAACCGGTTGGACGACCCGAGCGAATAATTCAACTTGCCGGTGACGCTCTGGATCGCCGTGGAGTCGCGGATGTTGCCATCCAGCGTCTGCGGCACCTGCGCCGGCGACACGGCCGGGAACCCGGGCACATTCACGTGGGTCTGCTGGTTGTTGGTCGACGCGAAGTAGAACAACTTGTTCCGCAGCAACGGACCCCCCGCCTGCAGGTTGGCGTTGGTGATGTAATCGACCGCGTTGGCCTTCGGCCGGAACCCCGCCAGCTTGAGGGTTTCATCCACGTTGTCCCACTGCGTCGCCTTGCCCTGATACGTAAAGAGGGCCTGCCCGCCAAACCGGTTCGTGCCCGATCGCGTGACCATGTTGATCAAGGTGCCGGACGTGCCCATCGAGATGTCCTGCGCCCCGGTCGTGACCTGGACGTTCTCGAACGTGCTCGGCTCGTAGTAGTTCATCGAGTACCCGATGGCGGCCGGGTCTCCGACGTTCACGCCGTTCACCAACTGGACGTTCTGGGCGTTGGGGGTACCGCGCGAGGTGAACGCACGCTGGAGGCCGGCCTGGTTGCCGCCGACATCGGGGGTGTCAAACACGAGTCCGGGAATCTTGTATTCGAGAATGCTCCAGATGTCCTTGCCGCCTGGCGTCGTATCGAGCAGCATCGAATCGAGGTTGGTCGCCACCGTCGCACTCTTGGTATCGACGACCGGTGCCTCACCCCGCACGGTGATTTCTTCCGTCATGGACCCGACCTTGAGGGCCACCTCAATCGTGGCGGTCTGGTTCTGCACGACGACGACGCCTTCACGCCGTTGCGCGCTGAATCCTGACAACGCCGCACGAACGACGTACGTGCCGAGCGGCAGCGAGGTGAATCGCTGCACCCCTGACGCATCCGTCACGCCTTCAATCACTCGAGGGAGCACGGGACTACTCAGCGTCACTGTCACGCCGGGCAACACCGCCCCTTGTTCATCGACGATTTTCACAAAGATACTGCCGGTCTGTACCTGCGCCCACGCCGGCATCGCCGCCGCCAGCATCACGACAAGCCAGACGCCTAGTCGAACACTCAGTCGCCCCATTGGTTTCTGCTCCTCCTCGACGGCCTCGCGGCTGCCGC
>Ga0222714_10003751_pt1 | contig 15239 bp, 22 predicted proteins | sample C33_3DmetaG_FD_165048 | JGI IMG/M metagenome (GOLD analysis project Ga0222714, IMG submission 165048) | Estuarine water microbial communities from San Francisco Bay, California, United States - C33_3D | ecosystem: Environmental > Aquatic > Marine > Unclassified | place: USA: California... | reverse complement strand
AGGCTGAGGGGTGTCGAATACCTCGGTCTCATACTGCCAACGACCGGCCTCATCTTGGTAGCGGCGGGTTCGAACGTACCCTCGGCGTCTCAGCTCCACGAACGCGGTCCGGATCGCATCGAGGCCCTCTTTCTTTACGGTCGCCAGATGGGCCGTCGACGTCCGCCAGTCGTCCGGCTTCGAGAGGATGTAGATCAGGACGCCGGTCGCCTTGAACGACAGCTGAGGGTCCGCGATCACCTCGTTCCGGATGATCGTCCAATTCGTCTCGGGCCGCGGTGTCCGCCGGATCATTCGGCCACCTCGCGAAGCATCGCGGAGTCGGTTTCCCACAGAATCCCGTTGTAGCTGATCACTTGCCAGCCTCGATCGGTCGCGGGCCGGATGAACAGTACGGGATACCAAGTCCCGTCGTCGTTTACGAGAGGGTGAACCTCCAGCGGTCGGATGGGTTGTTGCCAGGGATGATTCATGCTTTGCTCCTTGATAGTCGGTTGATGATTTCGGGAAGGTCTGACGGAAACCAGACATACGCTTCGGCGCCCGCCGCGATCAGCGTTCGGACCCAAGCGACCTGACCGGCGGACAGGCGGCCTTTCTCCTTCTTCAGCTCGGCGAAGATCAGATCCCCGTCAGACGGTCGCGCCAAGACGAGATCAGGGAAACCTGCGTCGCCTTGGATCGGTGTCGCCCATCGCCCAGGGCGAATCTGGGCGGGCCGGAAGTGAGCGACCTTCCAACCTCGGAGGCGGGCGATCTCGATCACCTGCGATTGGAACTCGCTTTCAGTTATTGGCATGGCTCACGATCAGTCTGCCGACTACCTCAGCGACCTGAGGTACTACAGCGTTTCCGAGTCCCCTAAGTCTGTCCACCCGAGAGGGAATCCCATGAGCCACTCGACCCACGTCGGGTTCAATTTGCCACCATTCCCTGCCCGCATAGCCTTCCGTTCCTCGGAAGTAATTGTCCCGTCCGAATACAGACGCTCGATCTGTTCCATTCCCCCCGATCCTCCAGCCAGTTTGCCGTACGTCGGTGTCGGCCACATTTGGACCGCTCGTCCCAGCGTGTCCGTCTGAATCTTGCCGTCTCGTATTCGTGGCGCTGTGCCGTCCTTGTAGTCGCGGGTCGTCGGTGTCGGCCATAAATGCGCGCTGGCTACCGCGTCGCGCAGATTTCCCGGTTGTGAACGTCCCGGCCTCGTTATAGTCGCTTCCCTGTTGAGAGCCTCGGGACTTTTGGGTGGCAGTCCGTCCATTGTTGTTGGGGTAGGCCAGAATGATGAGCCGGTCGCGTCGGTGATTGGCTCCCACGGAGGCTGCCGAAATAATGCGCCATTCACAGTCATACCCGAGGGCGGCAAGGTCTCCAATAACGGAGATTCCTCCCAGAGTGAGATGACCCCGAACATTCTCCAAGAATGCGTATCGGGGTCGTAAGACGCTAATGGCGTTTCGGAAGTAAGGCCACAGGTGTCGTGAATCGTTCTCGCCTGCTCGCTTACCGGCAACGCTGAACGGCTGGCAGGGGTATCCTCCGGCGATGACGTCGACATGGGGAATGTTGCTCCAATCAACTTGGGTTATGTCCCCGATGTTAGGAACATCAGGCCAATGTTTTTTCAATACGCGACAGGCGTACGGATCTATTTCGGAATGCCATAGCACGTTCATTCCGGCACGTTCCAGTCCGAGGTCAATGCCACCGATACCAGAGAACAAGGAGCCGACTGTAAGAGTCATGCGCTGGTCAGCTCGTCCATCGGAGCGAGTTCTTGTTCTGGCATCTTCCAGAGACGTTTCTCGACGTTGTAGATGCCGTGCTCGACGATGTCCGACGCTCGGGTCCAGCCGACGAGATCGACATACTGCTCCCGATTGTCTGTCCATGCCAGAACGTAGATCTGATCGAGGTTCGCTCGGATCTTCGCATCCTGAACCCAGAGCGCCCGCCGCTCCTTCGGGACGGTGGATGTTTTGACGTCGTAGATGTCGACGTCTGGAAGCTCGTAATTCCAGAGGGCGTTCCAGAATCCGACGCCGACGTCGAGGAAGGAGAGAAGAGCGACCTCGCCTGCGACGCCCGCCTCATCTTTCCAGAGGGCATGATCGGTGTTCCCGTCCGATCGGTAGTTGAGAGCTTTCTTCCATCGCTGGAAGCCGATCGCGTATACGAGCGATCTGTCGTAGTCGTCGAGCATGACTCGGGTCATTAGAACGGCTCCTCTGTTTGTGCTTTCTTCAGGCGGTCAATCTCGGCGGACGCTTCGCGCTTCGAGAGCTGTCTCGGGTCGCCCTGGTACTTGAGGGCGCGGAGGAGCTTCAGTTGGGCGTCAGACGGGCCGTCGCCGGACGGGGCTGGAGCGCCGCCCATGCGGACCACCTTCTCCATCTCCTCGCGAGACGGACGCTTACCGGACGCATAGATCCAGGCCGCCAGACATCGCCCGATCGAGCTCGTTTCTGCGTTCTCGACGTGGGATGTTGCGTTCACGCCTCGATCGGTTTTCTCCTCGTAGGCGTAGCCGGTGGCGGTGGGATGCGGGTCGTCTCGATGCCGGTACACGTCGGCGCGGAACAGGACGGTCGTGTCGGTCATCTTGACGAGCTCGGTGAAGATCCGGCCTTCAGGATGCGCGGCCCAGAACAGGGCGAGACGCTCCTCGACGGTCGCATAGGAGGAGAGGTCAAAGCCCACGGCGACGCTCCTCGGCTCGCTCTTGGATGCGGACGAGGTTCTGGAAGTGTTCGGCCTTGTAACAGGGGAAGCACCAGACCGCCCAGGAGGCCGGTGAGAAGTGGAAGATCTGATCGCCGGCGAGGGGTGCTCCACAGCGACAGCAGGCGCCCGCGGTGGGTTTCGCGATCTCGGTTCGGTCAATCATTGAACCCTCCCAGGTTGAGGCGGACGATCGTGTCGGCGGTCGTCTTGGTCATGGCGGACGGGGTGACGTCGAGCGAGTTGAGGCAGTAGGCGGTCTCGTAAAGCGCTCGGCGAAGCTCGGCGCGATCCTCTCGGAGACGCTCGATGTCGTTCTTCATGCGGAGGATGAGATCGGCGGCGTGATCCATGATCTGCTTCGCTTCGGTTACTGCTCTCTCGATGGGGTCGGTCATCGGATTATCCTTCCTAGTCGGGTTTCCCGACACGGTAGCGGATGGGTGTCGCGACGTGGTGGAGTCGTGATCGTTCGCGTTCCGTTGTGCCTCCCCAGATGCCAGGGAGGGATCGGTCGGGGAAGCTCATCGCATACGCGAGACAGGCTTCGCGGACCGGACAGGCTCGACAGATCTTGAGGGCCTGCTTGGCTTGCGCGGCACCGAGGCGCCCAGGCTGAGGGAAGAAGATGTCGGTGGGCAGGTTCTGGCAGTCGGCGCGGGTCATCCATTCGGGCTGAAGAATGTTCAGCACGGGCGGCTCCACGGCTCCCAACCACAGCCACGGTTAGCGTCATGCCAGCGCCAGATTTCCAGACCCATCGCCAGATTGAGGCGCGGATCGAGCACGTTTTCCCACGGACCGAAGTATGTCTCGAACTCGTCGCGCCAGACCTCGTTCAGCTGTAGCAGACCGTGATCCGGTGAGCTCTTGTTGATGATCCACGATTGGCATCGGGACTCTTGCCAGATCTCCTCCAGCAGGTTCTCCAGCTCTTCGGTGGGCCATCCGACGTCGAGCGCCAGGGGCGCCCATTCTTGGCAGGGGATCGACGGGTCGAGCGCCAGTAGATCGAGGTCTGCTTGAAGGGCGTCGTGGGCGGTGGTGGTGGTCGCCGCGATCGTGGTGGTGGTGGTGGTTGGGGTGCTGGGGACCGGCGTGATGACGACGGTTCGGGGGGTGGGTTCGGTGACGACGGCGGGCGACGTCTGAGGGCCGTCGTCGAGCATCCGGTGGATGATCTCGTTTCCGGCGATGAGGCTCATGAGCGCCATCGCGACGATGACGATGAGGTTGGTGGTTCGGGTGGTCATGGTTCCTCCAGGGGTCGGCTGTTGGTGCCGACGGTTTACCGGATCGGTGTCGGGAGGTGGTGGATCAGGCGAAGAGGGCCTTCCAGGTGACGGGTCCGACGATGCCGTCCGCGGTGAGTTTCTGTTCGGTTTGCCATGCGCGGACGCGGGCCTCGGTCTGGGGGCCGTATTTGCCGTCGTCCGTGAGGCCGAGCGCCTTCTGGATCTCCTTGACCGCTTGACCGGTCGAGCCTCGTTTGAGAGGCCGTCCAGGGTACTTGGGCGCTGTCGGTGCTTGCGGGACGCTGGAGGCGCTCTGAGAGCCTTCTACGAGCCTCTGAGCGATTGGGGTGATGTCTGCCCAACGGTCGGGATGGGTTTCGACGTGAATCCAGTCGTTTCCGGCGCCTGGGCTCTTGTCGACCCAGCCTCGACCGGCTTCCCAGTAGCGGGTCCGCTGGTAGAGGTGAATCCTCTGGATGCCAAGTTCGGCGGAGTTCTCGATCAGCCAGGGCAGAACCTGGGCCTCGATGACGGCGAGACCTGGGCCGCCGTGACGGTCGCCGTAGCCGAGGTCGACGGCGGCGCCGAAAGCGTGAGACGACCAAGCTGTGCCACCTCGGACCGGACGGACGACGTAACAGCCGAGGCTTTTCATGTTCCAGCGGGCGCGGAGCTCGGCGGCGAGGAGGAGCAGGTTCGGGGACGCCTTGGTGAACGGGGCGCCAGGTTCGCGGCCTCGGTTCCAGGAGACGAACGCGGTCGCGACGGTCATACGGTCTCGACGGGCCAGGTGAGCACGATCGCGGCGTGAGTGCCTGAGCTCGTCACAGCCCACAGCTCCTCGTTCGGCGGGATCTCGATCGTGAAGTTCGTGTTGTTGTCGATCTTCAGGCCGTTCGTCGTGGTGACGTCATCGCCACCGATGTAGATGTCGTTCCCGTCGGGGCGGACGACGATCACGCGAGGCTCGTTTACGGCCTTCGAGACGATCTTCGCGGCGGTGACGCCGACGCTGGTACGGGTCGAGATCATTCTTGGTTCTCCTTCGGTTCCTTGTCTTTCAGACCGTTCGACGCGAGTACGCCGGACAGGGCGCCGGTCATGAACAGCACCAGCGGATTCAATGTCGCCCAGGCGGACTCGTCGTTCGGGGACACTTCGAGGGGTTGGACGACGAAGAGCAGGCCGTACAGGAGGGAGCAGACGGCAAGCATGAAGGTAATCGAGAGAGCGCATCCGATGACGAAGATGAGCCGAGCCTTGATCTCGCTGTTGGTGTACTTCCTCATGGGGTGACCTCGCATCGTTGGGCGGTGGGGGCGGTGTCGCAGTTGTCGCGTACACGGTCGGAGCATCCGGCGACGATCCAGATGGCGACGGCCCCGAGCAGGACGACGAGGACGGCGGCGGATCTCATGGTTCGCGGTCGTCCTGCGGTTCTTCCGTCCAGCCGGACGCGATGAGTTCGGCGTACTCGTCGTCGGTCATCTCTCGTTCGATTGTCTCGCCGGTCTCGTGATCGTTGATGGTGATGTTGGGTTTCGTCATGACTGCCTATAACCGTAGATTTTGTAGTAGACGTCGAAGTTGCCGCCGTTCGGTATGAACCGGATGCCGGTGAATTGGGTGCTGTCGGTTTGGATGCCGCCCATGATCCATGAATACCAGTTGTCGTCCCTGCGGACTCCTGTTCCTGTTCCGGTCACGCCGGTCTGTTGGGCTTTGTTGGGGTTGGAGATGTCGAACGTCCAGATTGACCAGCGGTTCAATGACTGGTCGCCGGACGGCCCGCCAACGATTGCCGTGGAGCTTTGGTCGTAATCTTGGAATACGGCGTTCGCTTGGGTCAGGTTCCACCAGTTAGAACGTGAGGCATAGTTGGTCGTCGCAACGGTGCTAGCGGTTCGGAATTGGAATCGCGCATACTGAAGCGTCGACCGGCTCGCCGTCTGAACCACCACGCGATAGTTGTCGTATGTGCTTGAGAACACGCTATTTGCGTCAAGAGCTGAGGTGTTGATGCCGAAACCTTGCGCGATGTAGACAAGGCCACTATTCGTGAGGAATGTGTTCGTGTCCGAGGCGGTGAGTATCTCGCCTGAAGCGAATGTCTTGATTGCCATAGGGTCACCATCCGAGTCGGTTTGTGTTGAGAATACCGAATGTATTCGAGTCCAGGGTGAACAGGTCGTAGATTACGGTCGGGGAGAGGTACAGGGTGAAGTTCGTCTGCCCAGGCACAGCTGAGCAGGTGCCGCCCTCGATCACGAATCGTGTCTGGGTGGTTGATCCTCCTGGCACGTTGTACGTCACCAGAACCGAGCCGCCGGACATGACTGGCAGGTCGTTGAGCACTTTCGTGAGTTGGGTGGTCGTGTTGGCGCTGTCGCTGAACCGGACGTCGGCGTAGAGGGACTCTTGCGACAGGACAGCCGCGAACCAGTCGGTTTGGTCTTGCTGTTGGGCGAGATTGTTGAACAGGACTTGCCGGTTGTAGTTGCGCTCGTAGTTGGACGGGCTTGTTGCGGTAGTCGTGCCGACAGTCGTCGAGGTGAGGTTGATGACGTTCGGATAGTTGGCGTTCGGATACTTGCGGGTCAAACCGTCGTAGACAATGCTCGTGGACGACGACAGGCCGATCGTGAACGTGACGTCGCTAGGCGCGTTGGAGGTGGTGAACTCGATGGTCGCGCCGTCGTAGTAGTAGTTAGAGTTTTCGGTGGCTAGAAGCTCGCCGATGCGTTGTCCGATGGTTGTCGGGTCGAAAGCGTCGGAGACGATCGCTCGTCCGTCGTATTCGACCGGCGGAGGGTACGGCGGGACGAACGGATACACCTCGTTCGCAAGCTTGACGGCCTGCCGGATCGCGTTGGTGGTTCCGATAATCGGGTCGTCGTTGACGTAGTAGAGGGACAGCATCCCGAACGCGTCGACGCCGGTGATGGTGGCGGTGTTGGCGCCGCTAGTGATCTCGTCTTGGAAGGTGACCTCGACGACGTAGAAGAACATGTCGCTCGTGCTGAGGTCGTTCTCAATCTTGATTTGGTCGCCTTCGCTGATGTTGGCGGCTTGTCCGGTGTTATTGCGAACAGTGAAGGTACAGGTGTTGCCGGTCCACGTGTCGAAGTATGAGGTCCGTCCGAATGTGAACGACAGAGATTGAGTGATCGACGTGAACGACGTGGCGCCTACGGTGACTGTCCAGTTGATCGTGCTCATCAGCCGATCGCGTTCGCTGGGAGCCGGTTATTGAGTCGGACGTATTGCTGAAGGGCGGCGACGACGGCGTTCGGGTCGGCGGAGGTGACGGTGACGTTGATTGTTGTGCCGCCTCCCATGAGCCCGCCACGATCGAGCGGGATGACGGCCTCGGGGCCCGCTTCGCCGATCATCGCCAGGGTGGGGCCGGTGACGATACCGCCATCACCTAGGATCGGAATGTTGGGGACGTCGAAACCCTTTCCGCCGATGAGGGGAACCCAGCCTGGAACCTTGAATGAGAGGGCGCCAACGGTGCTGTTCCACAGCTTCGCGACGCCGTTGAACACGGTCTTGAAGGCGCTGTAGATGCTGTCGATGTAACCCTTCACGACGTCGACCCAGTCGCGGACGACGGTTCGGATCGTGTTGAAGATCCGGAGGCCGATCGAGGCGATTCCGTTGAACACGAATTGGACGTAATTCCACCAGACCTCGAAGGCTTTCTTGATGCCGTCGATGATGATTCCGAAGATGCCGAACTTCGCTTGGAGGGCGACGATTGCGGCGATGATGCCGATGATGACGACGGCGCCGGTGGCGACCCAGAGCGCGGAAAAGGAAGCGGTGAGAGCGGTGTTGAGGGCGGCGGTGACTGCTTGGATTGCGTTGTATGCCGCCATTCCTGCGTTGATCGCCAAGATCGCAGTCGCCAGAGTGCCGATAACGAGTCCGAGCGTGACGATGAGGCCGGTGTTGTCGCGGACAAAGTTGCCGAGCGACTGAAGTTTCGGGAGGAGCTTCTCGATGATGGGCAGGAGCGCGGCGCCAATGCTTTCTTTCGTTTCGCCGAGCGCGATCGAGAGGCTCTTGAACTTGCCCTGAGCGGTGTTCGCTTGCTTGGAGGCTTGGTTCTGGAATGTTCCGGCGAGACGTCCGAAGATGGTGTCCGCGTCGGCGCCTTCCTCAATGAGACCGGCGAGAGCGGGATCGAGGGCTTTCAGCGCCTTGAAGTTTCCGTTGTACGCCTTGGAGAGGGCGTCGGAGACAGTGGTGAGATCCTTTCCGGTTCCCGCTGAGATGTCGAGGGCGAGACCGAGGAGATCTTGAGCCTGGGCGACGTCGCCGGTTCCGCGGACCAAGCTGTCGAGCGCGGGCCGGAGCTCGTCGTCGGCGACCGCCGAAGCGATCGACGTCTGGGTGATGAAATCCTCGACGCTTTTCACCTGGGCGTCGGTTGCGCCCGTGACGTTCTGGAGGGTCGTCGCGAGCTTCTGGGCGGCGGCGTCATCCTCGGCGAACGCCTTCACGGCGTCGACCGCGACGAAACCGAGACCGGCGAGAGCGGCGGCGGCGGGGACCGCGGCCTTCTTGATCGCAAACGCGGCCTTTTCGCCGGTGGTCTCCAGCTTCTTGAAATCAGCGATCGCTTTCTGGATGCCTGCCGGATTCCATTCGGAGACGATGGGAAGGGAGATTGCCATTAGCGCCTCACGACTCCTGGGACGGCCTCGATGATGATTCGCTCAATGATGGGGACGAGACGGGTGGTGGCGGCATCCACGTTGCGGAGACCGGCGAACCAGACGAACCGTGACGGCCCTCGACCGAGTTTCGAGGTGAGGTAACTCTCGAAGTCGGGTCGCGCTTTCTTCGGGTTGCTGTTCCGCGTCTTGTTTGGGCCACGGCCCGCCATGTCTGCGATCGCCAGGGCGGCGGTCTTGGTCTGTACCTTGACGACGCCGACGGACTCCCATTCGGCGCCCTGCTGAAGGTTCCGGCGTCGAGCCTTTCGGGTGTCGATCTTCGCGACGACGCCTTTCTGCTGGGACGCTTTCCGCCAGCCGGTCCGACCAGCGTGATCCATGCCGGACAGCGGCGACGACGACGGGATGGTGTCCACGATCGGAGCGACGATCGTTTCACGGACCACGTTCAGGAGATCCTTCGAGATTTCGCGACGCAGAGCAGGGGTGACTTTCTGGAGGTCTCGGAGCGCCTCCTTGAGTCCGGCGTACTCGAATCCGATGGTCGCGGTCACTGTTGGCCTCCTTTCCTGTCTCTGTTGATCGCCTCGATGACTGTCGCCAGATCGTCGAGCTCAAATGGGATTCCTGGAGGCCAGTATCCGGTCGCCGCTAAGACTTCGCTCAGCTGACGGCGGTAGCCTCCTGGGTAGGGTTTACTGATTCGGTCTCCACGACTTCCAGCGTTTCGAGGCGCTTGATGAAGTCGTCGAACATGGCGGGGACGGTAATACCGGCCTGCTTGGTGGCCTCGTACGCCATGAACGCGAGATCCTCCATGCCGATCCCTCCAGACGCGAGGTCGGACGCTTTCCGCTTGAACTTCCGTTCCCAGGTGACGATGACGAACAGGTTCGTTTCGACCTCGTAGTCACCGGCTCCGGTGTTGACTTTCAGCTTCAGCTTCATCCTGACCTCCTAGTGTCTGGAGTCAGGATACTCAGGGGGCGGTGATGTCGCGGGCGCTTGATCCGCCCTTGAACACGGCCTCCACGACCGAGAGCTCACCGACCGAGCTGTTGATCGGCGTGATGCTTTCCAGGTAGCAATTCGTGATGGTGTATTCGGGGTTCGACGCGGACTCGGTGGTGCCCGAGGGCGAGATCACGAGCGTCGACGCGGTTCCCCAGGCCGAGTAGAGGATCGCTTCGACTTCGCCGGCGCCGTAGCTGTTGAACAGGGTGAGGGTGACCTCGTTGTTCTCCAGACCGGCGGTGAACACGCGGGCGGTGCCGCCGAAAGCGGTGGTCTCCAGCGCTTCCTTGGTCAGGCTGATTTCGCATTTCGAGCAGTTGTCGGTGAGGTCGGTGGTGGTGGCGCCGACGGTCAGGTTGATCGTCGCGTTCCCGAGGAAGGTGGTGGTGGCCATTTTTTGTTTGTCTTTCTGTTCAGGAGCGGCGGGCGCTCATTCTCACGGTGAGGTCGTAGGAGGGGATTTCCTGGGTGCCGACGACCGTGAGGGACGGTCTGCCGGAGGTGACGACAATTGAGGAGTTGAAGATGGTGTCCATTGTCGTCAGGAGGTAGTCGGTGGCGTCTTGGTTGCCTGGGGGTGCCGCCAGGATTCGGATGGTGAAGGTGACGTCGGCGACGCTGTTGGTTTGTCCGGCGTTGAACGCATCGAAGGATGGCGGCTCGATGAAGATCGTGAGGGGTCGGGCGTTACGCGGGTCGGTGACGGCGACGAGGCCGAGAGCGGTGATCGCGTTGGCGAGATCGGTCGTCGCGTCGGTGAAGATTCCCGAAGGCATCTCATGCCACCTGGCTCCGCTTGATTCCGAGGAGCTGGTTTACGCGGCCCATCGACATGATCGGCGCGGTCCCCATCCCCTCGAATGTTTGGAAGGAGTCGATGGAGCCTCTTTCGCGGTACAACGATGAGGCCATGAGTACGGCTCCCATCTTGACGGCGTCCGACGGGACGGTCCCTAGCGCGTCGTGGTATCCGGCCTGGACTCGTCGCGCGAAGCACCAGGCGTTGCTTGCGTTGACGCATTGAGTGAGGAAGGCGGTGTCGTTCGCGGTCGCCGACGTGATGCCGAGGAACACTTGAACGTCTGCGGAGGTGATCCAGGTACAGGTCTGGGTCCAAGTGAGCGTCCCGTACGGGTCGACAGGTTCGCGTTCGATGTCGTCGCCGACATCTTGGACCATGAGCTGATTGAGCAGGATGACGTCATCCTGGTACAGCGGGTCGCCGTAGTCGTCGAGGCCGAGGAACAGCAAGGTCGGAACAGCGATCACGACATGCGATCCGTTCAGGGCCGCGTCGCATCCGGCGATCGTGATCGTTTGTCCGACCGCGATGTCGGTCGTTTCGAGGGTCTGGATCACAGCGACGTCGTTGATCCGCTGTTGATGCGTGATCGTGAATGAAGCCATGACCCAGACCCTCTCTGCTCGCGTCGATCAGGTGAGCTTGACGAACTTCGTCGCGTCGACCATCTTGGTCGCGAAGTAACCGCGGAAAGCGATCGTTCGCGACAGGGTGGACGGGGCGTCGATCGAGATGGCGCCCTTCTGCTGTTCCCAGATCTGGTAGCCGGACGGGTCGCCGACGATCACGGTGTCGGCGGCGAATCCGCGATCCACGATCACCGCGAGACCGAACGCCTCGCCGACGCGGTTCGCGCTGGCGGGGGTCTGCGATCCGAACGCGTTCATCGGAGCGGTCGGGGCCAGAAGCGGTCTGCCCGTTGTGTCCGTCAATTTTCCGAGATAGGCGAACATGTTGGGGCTGAGAAACAGATGGGTCGGCAGGTTGCCGTTCGAGTTCGTGAGGATCGTCGACGCGGCGTCGTAGATGTCCGAGATCCACTCGCTCGGCGAGGTGGGGTCGGTCAGAGCGGCGCTCTGCGAGCATCCCGCCAGGAGCTGATCGGCGGCGTAGTTGTCCGTCTCGTAGGCGTACACGCGAGCCATGTCGTCGAGCATCGAGCCGATGATCTCGGGCGAACTCCAATCGATGATCTGCTCGCTGAGAGATGCGTAGCCGCCGAAAGTCAGTTTCGTGATGTCGTACGAGGCGACGGCGTAGGTGGAGGCGGTCAGGCTCGCCAACTGGTTCGCCTGCTGTCCGATCGAGTTGTGAGTGTTGACGTACGGGACGCGGAACACGGCGCCGTCGGCGGGCATGGCGCGAACGCCGCAGGCATCCACGACAGGCCTCCGACCCTGGAAGTTGTTGTAGATGGGGGACAGCAGAACTTCGGGCAGGAACCCGTCGTTTCCGGTCGTGGTCACGTCCGGCGCCGCGGCGCGGAGTTGCTTCTTGACGGCCTCGGCGGCTTCGCCACCGCGGAGGATGCCCGCCATGTATTCGGCGGGGCTGGGCATACGGGCGGGCTTGAGGGCCTGCGCGTAGATGGGATGGGTCGCGACTGCGGCCTCGATCGGGGTTTCCTGGGTGTCCATGTTCTCCTCCTCGGAGTCTTGGGTGATGGGTTGGGTGGGCGCGTCCTCTTCTTGCTCTTCCTCGGGCGCGGACGCGAGCACCGAGTGAACTTGGGCGGCTTCGAAAGCCGGCGTGGTGACGACCGACAGCTCGACCATGCGAGCCTCGGAGACGAGCATCGTTCCGTCGTTCGTTGTCTTGAACTTGACGGGGATAGCGCCGACGGACACGGAGTCCAAGGCGCCCATCTTCAGGAGTTCGAGCGCGTCATCTCCGGCGCGTGTCGGAGCGATCTTCGCCTCGAACATGAGGCCCTCATCGGTGGATGCGAGCGCGGTCACCTTGCCGATGACGCGAGTGTCGTCGTGGAACTCCAAGAGCTTCACGGACGTCGGATCTTCACCAATCGCGCCTTTCTGGAATACAACCGATTCGCCGCCACTCAACAGCGCTTGGGTGTCCCAGGGGACGGCGAGGCCGGTGATCGTCCGCTTCGGTTCGCCGTCGGGGGCGGCGGCGTCGAGCGTGACGAGCTGAGCGGTGAGACGTATCATGCGTCCTCCATGTCGGGGCTGTCGTTCATGCCAGGGGCGCGAACGTCGACGTTCTCCTCGACGCGAACATCCTCCATGATCTCGTTGTCGTAGACGTACTCTTCGAGATCGAAGTGGACGAACCGTCCGCGAGGGAGAATGTTGTTCATCGAGAGCGTCTCTTGAATACAGTCGATGTATTGGCGGGCGCCGAAGATCAACAGATCTTGGCGGGCCTGCTGGGCGTTCGAGTAGGTGAACGATCCAGGGACGCCGATGCCGAGCAAGTACGGCGGGATTCCGGTATGACGTGAAAGTTCGAGCGCCTGGAATTGGCGGGACTCGACGAGCTGAAGCTTCGACGGGTCGGATGAGAACTCTTTCCAGGTGACCGCCGAGTTGAGGGCGCCGACGGCGGAGACGCGACGGGCGTTCGCCCAAGCGGCGGCGAGCTCACCGAGATCCTCGCTCGACATCGGTTCCGAGGTGTCGGTCTGCTGAAGGTATCCGGCGGCGATCTCGGTGGACGCGAATCGGTCGGCGGCCTGATCCAGTTTCAGGGCGGTCGAGATGGAGCGGGCGCCGACGTAGATGAGACCCTGGGTCGGGGCGATGAATTGAACGGTTTCGTTCGGGTCGATTTCGACGCCGTTGAACAGGATCTGCTTCGAGAATCCGAACCATTGGGGTCCGGCCTGATCGAGGAAGGAGACGCCCGCCTGAGGGAGCCATTGGAAGGAGAGCGGTCGTCCGGTGGCCTGGGAGCGCGAGGTGATGAACCAGGTGGCGCGGCCTCGCATCATGAGATCCGTGACGGTCTGCGACATGATGAAGTTCCGCGTCACGGTCGGATCGGGCTGAACCATCCACGGTTCGAGCTCCAGATAAATCTTCTCGTATTCCTCGCCGGTCCATTGTTCGGTGTAATGCTTCAGCTTGAGACAGCCGACGACTGAAGCGATCATCTGGACCGAGCGGGCGATGGTGGGGACGGAGAGGGCGAGCTCTTCAGTCCTCCCGACCGAGTAGCTGTAGAACTCGCCGATCCCCGCCTGGGTCGCGCTCGAAGCGGCGGCTTTCAGAGGAGCAGAGCCGAACGCCGCCTCTTGTTTCCTTCCGTTGAACAGACCCACGAGCCGGAGTCTCCCACGGGATTCGGTGGATGTCTACGAGGGTCAGTATGCCGCCATCGCCGGACGATTCTTGGAGACGGGCCTCGACGCGAGACTGATCGCCCAGACGGCGCATCGGGCGGCCTCGATCGGCCCAGGAGATTTCTGCGATGAGAGCACCGATGTTCCGTTCGTCTTGACGGCGACAGCTCGACCCAAGTGTTCGGCGAGAGTTACCGACCCGTCGTGGGTCACCTTCCCCTCGACGATCATCGAGCGGACGATCGACGTGTATTTCACGAGTTCGGCGTAACCGACGATCTGCGTCCGTTTCGTGTAGGCGGGCGGAAGGTGGATTTCCAGCGACGGGGTGACGGCAAGCTTGAGGAGGGGCTCCTCCATGCGTTGCGCGACTTCAGCCCAGAGGGCGGTCTCGGAGTCGACGACGAACGCGAGCTCGACGCGGACGTTCGGGCCGTCGGCGATCGCTCTGATTCCGACGTACCTGGAGTCGTCGAGGGACGAGTCGACGGCGAGGATTCCACCTGGCGGGATCGGATCATGGGTTCGGCATTGTTCCCAGACTCCCGATGGGAGCCAGGATTGGTTTGCGGCGATGAAGAGGTTCAGGTGGGCGCGGAGGAAGGCGTTCCGGTCGGGCGAGTCGTGGGCAGCTTCGAGGGCGGACATGGTGATCGTTTCGCCGAGCGCCGGATTCGCCCAGGCCCACCATCGGCGATCCTCCAGGTTGACTCCAGGGGGCGGACTCCAGGAGGCGTAGTAGAGGCGCGACGGGCGTTTCATGTCGATCGCGGCGGTCGCCTGGGAGATCAGCCGGAGCATCGCGACCGAGCTCTCGTCTCCGGCGGTGGACCAGAGGGAGAGGAGCGGATTCTTGCGGGCGATCTGGGAGGGCCGGTACGCGTCGAACAGCACCGACGGCGACACGGCCCACAGCTCGTCGACGACGATCAGATCGTTACTCGATCCGTGGGCGTTGGATTCGGTGGCGGCGGCGACACTCCAACACGACCCGTCGGGAAGGTCGGCGCGCATCCGACCGTAAGCCCAAGTGATTTTCGCGCCGAATTGCGCTTCCAGGATCGGGGCGACTTCACGGAACAGAGCGGTCGCTCGATCCAGTTTGTGAGCTGTTGAGAGAACCTGCTGGGGTCGGCCTCGCATCGCGGCGAACTCGGTCACCCACCAGCCGAGAAGCGCTTGGCATCCGACCGTCTTTCCGTTCTGCCGTCCGCAAGTCACCAGGCTCTCACGGAACTCCAGCTCGCCGGTGCCGTCGTGGCGGAGCTGTCCATTGAGAGCGATCTTCTGCCACTCGAACAGCGATCGGCCAAGGTGCCGTTCCGCCCAGGCGGCGACCGAAGGCCCGAAGCTGTGCTCCCCCCGATACGGCGTTTCGATCCGTGGGCAAACCTGACCTCGATCGGATGTTGATCCGTCTCGATGCGAATCGGTTCCGCTCGGTTCCAATCCGAATCCTTCTTGGATAGACGGAGAGT
>Ga0222714_10003750_pt1 | contig 15241 bp, 12 predicted proteins | sample C33_3DmetaG_FD_165048 | JGI IMG/M metagenome (GOLD analysis project Ga0222714, IMG submission 165048) | Estuarine water microbial communities from San Francisco Bay, California, United States - C33_3D | ecosystem: Environmental > Aquatic > Marine > Unclassified | place: USA: California... | reverse complement strand
TCGTAACTATATGATAAGCATACGGATGTGGATCTCGTGCCGGGCTGGCACGCGTCGTGCACCTCCCGCGGGCAGACTCAGCGAAGGAGGATACCGTGCGTAGCGCAGCCCGAGCGACTCTGGTTCTCGCGACCCTGGCGACGGTCGGGGCCGTCGGAGTGCGGGGGCAGTCGAGCCTTTCGCTCGGCTTCTCCACGGGGCCGCTCTTCACGGGCGTCTCGCTCGGCGTCGGCGCGCTGGCCTACGACGCCGGGTCGGTCTTCGTCGGTGCCTCCTTCGGGAGCGCGCACCCCGGCTACGCGTACGGTGGCTACGACGGGTACGGCATCTACTCGAGCCGCGTCCACGGCTCGGCCAGCTGCTGGGACTACGACTACGGGTACCACGCCGCGTGCGTCGTGACCGCGTCGTACTACCCAGCCTATCACCCGTACTCCTGGAGCTACCGGGGATGGGGCGTCTTCCGTCCGGTGCCGTCCCGCTTCGCGTACGTCGGGGACCCCTTCTGGGAGCCGTGGGGCCCGTACTGGGCGTATGACCCCTGGGGGTCGTACTGGAACGGGTACTGGAACGGGTACTCCGACGGGCACTACGCTCGAGGCTGGAGCCGCGGAGGCTACTACTACGCCTACGCACCCCGGCACTTCAGCCGGGTGTACGCCACGCCGCACTACGACGGGAGCGACGCCCGATACAAGGAGAGACCCGGGGGTTCGGCCACCGGGCGCACGGCCCAGCGGCGGCCCACGGCCGGGCCCGCGGCCCCGTCGAGGGCGCAGATCGCGGAAGCCGCGAACGGCCGCCCCAACGGCGTCTCGTCGGTGAATCGCCGGGCGCCCGCCGTGGGGCCAACCACCAGCGCAGGACGGGCCACCGCTCCGGGAGCCCCGTCGTCGCGCTCCGGCGTACGCGCGGGGGGGCGCGCCGACGCACCCGTGGCGGGTGACGCGCGCAGGCCCACCGTCGGTCGCCGACCCGTGGCGGTCGAGAGCACCACACGGGGATCCCCCGCCACCCGACCCGCCTCCGTCCTCAAGCGATCGCCCCCCGCGCCGAGTGCCCGGTCCGGGTCGTCTCGGTCACCGAGCGCGGAGGTGAGGGGGAACCCCGTCGCAGGTCCCTCTCAGGAGCGCCCCGCGACGAGGGGAAGGGCCACGGACGCCCCGCCGGCGCCCGATCGGGGGCGGGCCACGCTCAGTCGTCGTCCGACTTCGGTGCGTTCGGGCGCTCCGGCGGGCCTGCCCTCGGAGGCGACGCGGGCGGCTCCGCGGTCGAACCCGGGTGCCACGCCCGCTCCGTCTCGCGCCCCAAGCCGAGCCCGGACGGCCCCGGGCTCCGGAGTGCGCGAGGCGCCGCCGGCCCGCGCGGGGCAGACTCCCGCCGCGCGGGCACGTCCGTCGGCCGCTCCTTCCCGCGGCGCAACCCAGGCCCGCCCCGCCCCTTCGTCACGTTCGGGACCGCCCCGCGGCGATGCCCGACCCGCTACGAGATCGGGCGCGTCCGGAGCGGACCCCGCACGAACGGCACCCCGCTCGCAGCCGAGCGCGGGATCGCGGGCTCCTGCCCGTCCTTCCGGGCCGCCCGCTCGCCCGTCGGCCCCGGTGCGGCGCCGGCCGGGAGGGCTGTAGCAGAGCCGAGCTTCGTCGTCATCCGTCCGCCGCGCCGCGCACCACCTCGCCTCCGGCCACCACGGCGGTGACGGGGTTGACGCCCATCCAGTAGCAAAGTTCCGCCGGGGTCCGGACCGCCCAGCAGGCCAGGTCGGCCCGCGCACCCGGGACCACCCTTCCCCGGTCCTCGAGGCCCAGTACGGGCGCGGCCGCACGCGTCATGCCGGCCACGGCCTCGGCAGGCGTGAGACCGAAGAGAACGCACGCGAAGTTGAGGGCCAGGAGCGGCGACCCGAGGGGTGACGAACCGGGATTCAGATCCGTGGCGACGACCATCGGCACCCCGGCCGAGCGGAATGCCCCGACGGGTGGCCGCTGCGTCTCGCCAAGGAAGTGGTACGCTCCGGGCAGGAGCACCGCCGCCGTGTTCGCCTCCGCCATCGCCTCCACGCCCGCGAGCGAGGTGTGCTCGAGATGGTCTGCCGAACGCGCGCCGAGCCGGGCCGCGAGCGCCGCACCGCCGCCGTCGGACAGCTGATCGGCGTGGAGTCGCGCCGCGAGTCCGTGGGCCGCGGCGGTCTCGAGTACCCGCGCGCACTCGGCGGGCGTAAAGGCGATCCCCTCGCAGAACGCGTCCACCGCGTCGGCCAGGCCCAGGCGTGCCGCCTCCGGAATCATCTCGCGACACACGAGGTCGAGGTACGATGCGCGGTCGTCCCGGTACTCCGGTGGCAGCGCGTGAGCGCCCAGGAGGGTCGTGGAGACCGTGACCCCGGCCCGGGCGCCCGCGTCGCGAGCCACGGAGAGCATTCGCAACTCCGTCGCGAGGTCCAGGCCGTAGCCCGACTTGATTTCCACCGTCGTGCATCCGTGGTCGACCAGGGTCGTGAGACGGTCCTCAGCCGAGGCGAGGAGACTTTCCCGATCGGCCGCCCGGGTGGCCCGCACCGTCGAGAGGATGCCACCGCCGGCCCGGGCGATCTCCTCGTACGTGGCGCCCTGCAGCCGGCGCTCCCACTCGTCGGCCCGGTTGCCGCCGAAAACCAGGTGCGTGTGGGCGTCGACGAGTCCGGGCGTGACCCACCCTCCCCGGAGATCCAGGGTACGGGTGGCCGAGGTCAGCAGTCTCGCCGGCGCGTCGACCTCGGGTCCGACCCACCGGACGAAGCCGTCGGATACGGCCACGACGGCGTCACGAATGGCGCCCCAGGGGTCGTCGGCACGCTCGACCATGGTGGCGACGTGTCCGTTTCGGATCAGGAGATCACAGGCGTCCAGTGAAGTCCTCCGGTGTGCGTGGGTCGGCGTTGCCGTGGGTTCCTGACCAATCTACACTCCGTGCCGATGCCCGACCTCTTCTTCGACTCCGCCTTTCTCTCGGGAAACTGGGAACGCGACGTGCGCATCGCCGTCGACGCGGGTGGCTGGATCACGTCGGTGCGGACCGAGACGACCCCGCAGGGCGCTCGGCACGTGCCGGGTGTCGCCGTGCCCGGGGTGCCCAACGTCCACTCGCACGCCTTCCAGCGCGCCATGGCGGGGCTCACAGAGCGGGGCTCGCCGACCGGGGACACGTTCTGGACGTGGCGCGAGCGCATGTACGGCTTCCTCGAGAAGCTCGACCCACCGGCCGTCGAGGCCATCGCGGCTCGCCTGTACACGGAGCTGGTGCGTCACGGGTTCACGTCGATCGCCGAGTTCCACTACCTCCGCAACGACCCGACCGGGCGTCCCTATGACGACCCCGTCGAGATGGGGCGCCGGATCCTCTCCGCGGGCGAGACGGCGGGCGTCGGCCTCACGATCCTGCCCACGCTCTATCGAGCGTCGGACTTCGGCGGCCAGCCGCCGGTGGCCGGGCAGAAGCGTTTCACCGCCTCGGTCGAGGAACTCGTGGGCGACGTCGCGGTGCTCGGGGCGGGCGCGGCCGCGGGAACCGTGCGCGTGGGCCTCGCCCTGCATTCGCTCCGCGCGGTGACGCCCGCGGATCTCTCGGTGGCGGTCGACGCCGCGCGGGCGATGGACCCCGAGATCCCGATTCACATCCATGTCGCCGAGCAGACGCGCGAAGTCGATGCGTGTCTGGCGTGGTCGGGTGCCCGCCCGGTCGAGTGGCTTCTGGATCACGCTCCGGTGGATTCGTCGTGGTGTCTGATCCACGCGACGCACGTCGATTCCACGGAGGTTCGAGGCATCGCACGTACCGGCGCGGTCGTGGGCCTCTGCCCTACCACCGAGGCGAACCTCGGCGACGGCCTCTTCCCGTACGCCGAGTACAGGGACGCGGGCGGCGCGTGGGCCATCGGGACGGATTCCCACGTCGGTCGGTCGCCGGTGGGGGAAGTGCGTATGCTCGAGTACGCGCAGCGGCTGGCCACGCGGACCCGCAACGTCGCGGCGGGGCCCAAGGCGCGCTCGACCGGGCGAGTGCTCCTGGATCACGCCTGGAGCGGGGGTGCGCGCGCCTGTGGCCGTCGGATCGGACGGCTCGCTCCCGGCTACCGCGGCGACATCGTCGTTCTGGACCCGAGCCACGCGAGCCTCGTCGGGCGTTCGGGCGACGATCTTCTCGACTCCTGGGTCTTTTCGGGCGACGACTCACCGGTATCGGACGTCCTCGTCGGTGGAACGCACGTCGTCCGGGACGGGCGCCACGTGCGTGAGGGCGCAGTGGCCGAGGCGTATGCCCTGGTCGCGCGGGCGCTGGGCGCGGACACGCCCCAACTGGCGCTCGAACTCGAGGACTGAGAAGCCGGAACGAGCCGGCCGGCGCGCTCGAACTCGTCCGCCCTAGTCGTCCATCGGAATCTGGATCCCCTCCCGACGCGCCGTCTCCCGTGCGATGTCGTATCCCGCGTCCGCGTGCCGGATCACCCCCATGCCGGGGTCGTTCGTGAGTACCCGTTCGAGACGTCTGGCCATCTCCGGCGTGCCGTCGGCGACGATCACCTGCCCTGCATGCAGCGAGTTCCCGATGCCCACCCCACCGCCGTGGTGGAACGACACCCAGCTCGCCCCGGAGGCCGTGTTCACCAGTGCGTTCAGGATGGGCCAGTCGGCCACCGCGTCGGTGCCGTCTTTCATCGACTCGGTCTCTCGGTTGGGAGACGCCACAGAGCCGGTGTCGAGGTGGTCGCGCCCGATGACGATCGGGGCACGGAGCTCGCCGGATGCCACGAGCTCGTTGAGAGCCAGCCCGAAGCGGGCGCGAGCGCCCTGCCCCAGCCAGCAGATGCGGGAGGGGAGGCCCTGGAACGCGACCTTCTCGTGCGCCATGCGGATCCATCGGCAGAGATGCTCGTCTTCCGGGAACATCTCCAGAACGAGCTCGTCCGTGCGGTGTATGTCCTTCGGGTCACCGGACAGAGCGGCCCAGCGGAATGGCCCTTTCCCTTCGCAGAACAGGTCCCGGATGTACGCGGGCACGAAGCCCGGGTACGAGAACGCCCCCTCGAATCCAGCGTCCTGCGCGTACCCGCGCAGGTTGTTGCCGTAGTCGACCGCCACCGCGCCCGCGCCCTGCATCGCGACGATCGCTTCGCAGTGCGCACGCATCGACCCCATCGAGCGGCGTACGTACTCCGCGGCGTCCGAGGCGCGGAGGTCGGCCGCTTCGGCCAGCGACATGCCCGCGGGCACGTACCCGTGGAGCGGATCGTGCGCCGACGTCTGGTCCGTCACGATGTCGGGAGTCACGCCCCGGCGCACGAGCTCCGGGAGCACGTCGGCGCAGTTGCCTACGAGCCCGATCGACACCGCCTCCCCGGCGGCGGTGGCCTCGCGGACCCAGGAGAGCGCCTCGTCGAGATCGTGCGTCATCCGGTCGCAGTAGCGCGTGTCGAGCCGGCGCCGTATACGGGACTCGTCGACCTCGACGCAAAGCATGACGCCCTCGTTCATGGTCGTCGCGAGCGGCTGGGCCCCGCCCATGCCGCCCATGCCGCCGGTCAGAACCCAGCGGCCGCGGAGCGTGCCGCCGAAGTGCCTCCGGGCCATGGCGCCGAACGTTTCGTACGTCCCCTGTAGGATCCCCTGGGTCCCGATGTAGATCCAGGAGCCCGCAGTCATCTGGCCGTACATCATGAGCCCGCGCCGCTCGAGCTCGTGGAAGTGGTCCCACGTGGCCCAGCGCCCCACCAGGTTGGAGTTCGCGATGAGGACCCGGGGGGCATGCTCGTGGGTCCGGAAGATCCCCACCGGCTTGCCCGACTGGACGAGGAGTGTCTCGTCGTTCTCAAGGTCGCGCAGCGACCGGACGATGGCATCGAACGCCTCCCAGCTTCGCGCGGCCTTCCCGGTTCCGCCGTAGACGATGAGCCGGTCCGGATGTTCGGCGACGTCGGGGTCGAGGTTGTTCATGAGCATCCGCAGGGCGGCCTCCTGCGTCCATCCCTTGCAGCTGCGCTCCGTGCCGTGCGGGGCCCGGACGGTCCGGCCCGGTGCCGCGATCGTGTCTGTCGTCATGATTCCAGCTCCTCGGCGATGCTGCTGAACGTTCCCATCCGGATGAGATCGGTGAGGGTATCGAGATCGGGCCCGAGTGCGCGGTCTCCCGTGAGTCTGGGGATACGGGCCCGCACCCGCTCCCAGGCGACCTCGACGCCGCGCCCGCCACGCAGGGGCCGTCTGTACTCGATGCCCTCGGCGGCGCACATGAGCTCTGTCGCCAGCACGCGCTCCAGACACGCGACGGCCCGGCGGGCCTTGCGGGCCGCTGCGAGCCCCATCGAAACGTGGTCCTCCTGATTGGCGCTCGTCGTCACCGAGTCCACCGAAGCGGGGTGGGAGAGGATGCGGGCTTCGGCCAGGAGATCCACGGCGGTGACCTGCGCGATCATGAAGCCGCTCTCCAGACCGGGGTTCGCGCAGAGGAACGCGGGAAGGCCGATCGAGAGGTCCGGGTTCAGCAGGCGCTCGATGCGCCGTTCCGAGATCGACGCGAGATCGGTCACGGCGATCGCGAGGAGGTCGAGGGCCTGCGCGACGATCTGCGCGTGAAAGTTGCCCCCGCTCACCACGGCGCCCGCCTCGGCGAAGACGAGGGGGTTGTCGGTGGCGCTGTTCGCCTCGGTTTCCAGAATTCCCCGCGCGTACGCGAGCGCGTGCCGGGCTGCGCCGTGCACCTGGGGTACGCACCGAAGCGCGTACGCATCCTGGACGCGGCTGTCCCCCTCCCGGTGCGACTCACGGATCTCGGAGTCGACGAGGAGCGCCCTCAGCAGCGCGGCCGAGCGGATCTGTCCGGCGTGTGGGCGCGCGTCGTGAATCTCGGCCCGGTAGGCTTCCGGCGTACCGAGCAGGGCCTCGAGGGACATCGCCGCGGCCACTTCGGCCGTGTCCAGCGCCCGTTCGGCGGCCTTCAGGGCCAGGATGCCGAGGCCGGTCGTGGCCTGCGTGCCGTTAATGAGCGCCAGCCCTTCCTTCGATCCGAGGGTGAGGGGCGCGATGGCGGCCTCGTCCATCCACCGTGAAGCCGGGCCCCAGACCCCGTCCTTCTCGGCCAGACCTTCGCCGAGCAGGGCGAGCGCGACATGGGCGAGGGGGGCGAGGTCACCGCTCGCCCCGACCGACCCGAACTCGGGTACGCGCGGGTGGATTCCGGCCTCGAGCAGGGCCAGCAGCCGTTCGACCAGATCCGTACGGCATCCCGAGACGCCACGCGCCAGGGTGTTGGCGCGCAGTAGCATGAGCGCCCTGACGGCCGACCGGTCGAGTGGGTCGCCCATGCCCGAGGCGTGCGATCGGACGAGGTTGTGCTGCAGCGCGGTGCGCTGCTCCGGCTCGATCGCGACGTCCGCGAGGCGGCCGAAGCCCGTGGTCACACCGTACACCGGCTGACCGGAGGCGACCTTCTCCTCGATGAGCTGACGCGACTCGCGCATGCGTCCTCGAGCGTCGTCGGACAGGGCGAGGCGCACCGAAGGATCGGTCGCGACCCGCTCGACGTCCTCGAGCGTCAGGTTGAGGCCGTCGACCACGACCGCGCTCACTCGCCCGCCTCCGCACGCGCTCGGCGGCGTGCGGCCGCCTCCTCGAACTCCTCCCGACTCATCGTCAGCTCTTCCCCGCGCCAGAAGTCTTCCAGCTCCACGCCGAGGCCGTCGGCGAGCCGGTTCACGTAGTTGTAGTACGCCGTCACCTGACAGATGTCGAGCACCGCGGCGTCCGTGAAGCCCACGGCCCGAAGCCGCTCCACGTCTGCGGAAGATACACGGGCCGGCTCGCGCGTCAGCCTCACGGCGTAGTCAAGCATTGCCGCGTCGGCGGCCCCGACTTCCGCGGCCCGGTGGTCGAAGGCCAGCGCATGCGCCAGCGCGCGCGAGCCGGTGAGCTTACGGAGGCCCGCCCCGTGGTGCGTCACTCAGTAGAAGCAGTCGTTCTCGGCGCTCACGGTGACGGCGATCATCTCGCGCTGGACGCGGGAGAGGGGTGACGGGCCGCGCATGAGGTGGGCGTACATCTGCAGGTGGTCCTGCAGGGACCGCGGATTCAGGGAATGGACCCGAAGGATATTGTCCACGACGCCCTCTTCGCCCCGGAGGCGTCGATAGAGCTCGGCGAGGAGCCCTTCAGCTCTGTCGTCTGGAACGTACGGGATGTGCGCCATGGCGGGGATAATGGTCGCCGAAGCTCCGGTGCGGCAAGGCTTTGCACGCTTGAGTGGGTTGAGTGGCCCGCGCCACATTCGCGCGCCGCACTCCACCGCGCCGAACTCATCGGCCGTGGCGCCGGCCTCCTCGAGGAATGACCGTCACCCGGCCGTGTGGCTGGCCGCGACAATGTTCTGGACGACCACCACCCCGGAAGCCATCTTGAAGTTCAAACTTCGCATTCCCCAAGGAGGACTGCGATGCTGGAGCGATTCTCGACCAGACGCGCGGGCGACGATCGGCGCAACGGATCGGAGCGTCGGGCCGAACCTCGGCGCGGCGAAGAGCGGAGGAGTGCCGCCGAGAGGGTAGGCTCCGATCGACGTGCGGCCGATCGCCGCAGCACGGCCGATCTGCGATCGGGGCGTGACCGGCGTCTCGGGGAGCGCCGTGCGATGGCCGATCGCCGGACGATGGCGTTCGCGCTCGCCTAGAGGAGACCCCGGGCGACCTCGGACACGACCCAGACCACGACCGAGCCCACGATCGTGAGCCCCGCGGTCATGGTTACGGGCTGATCGGCGAGCACCTTCCGCAGGAGTCGGTCGTCTTCGGAGAAGATCTTCCGGACACTGTCCGCAATCAGGTACCCGACGAACGGGGCCGGCAGCAGGATCCACAGGACTTCCATGACTACCGGCCCCGCCTAGCGCGGAGAGGGCGCCTCGGATACGAGACCCGGGGTCCGCACGTCGTTACTGGCAGGTGAGACAGTTGTTGCTGTTGGCCGATCCCAGGCTTTCGAGCAACGCGACGGTCTCCGGAATCGGCGACACACGCGAGACGGGGCCGTTGGCCATGTCCGCGGTGGTCTGCCCCCGGCGGCTGATCGCACGAACGTCACCACCCTGCTCCACGAGATAGAGGATCATCTCATTGTCGCCGCGCGCCGCGGCGTGATGGAGGGCAGTGTAGCCGTTGTGGTCGCGCAGGTTCACGTCCATGCCGACCTCCTCGATCAGGAATTTCACGGCCGGGAGCCACCCATTTTCCACGTGCCGGTGCGCGTTGCCGGCGAAGCCCTCGCCGTACCCCACCCCCGAAGCCGCGTGAATCGCGGACACGGCCGCCCCACCGACGGGAACCGGCGGGAGCCCGGAGGGGTCGGGCTGCGCCGCACTCACGGAGTCCTGGCGCTGGGCATGCTCCACCACCGCGGCCCGGAAGTCACCCGGGCGGGCGCGCACGTCGGCCTCGCGCAGTTCGGCCTTCACGGAGTCGGGCAGATCGGCCCAGATGGCGACCACGGCGGATACCTTCGCCGAGTCGTTCATGACCGCGAAGGTGTCCGCATCGGCGATCCGGTCGATCTGGAATGCCCGCTGCATCTCCTCGGGCGTCTGCCGCTGGCGTTGCTCTGGAGCGCGCGTAGCGATGAACGGATCGGCGCCCCACTGCTTCAGGAGCCGCATCGCCTCCACGTCGGTCGCGTACGCCGCCCGGAGAAACGCGGTACCACCGTTCGTGTCGATCAGTCCGCAGTTGGCGTTGCCGCACCCCGTGTACTCCATGTACCACGGGTGCATGGTCAGGCGGGCGTCGGGGTCCGCGCCTGCTTCGAGGAGGGCCGCCATGACCTCGAGGTACCCGTAATTCTGCTGCTCACGCTCCTGCGGCTGAGGGTAGCGCGTGCGCGGCTGCCACTCGGAGTTCACGGTCGCGAACAGCGGCGTCACGCCGTTTACCGACGACTGGAGGTTCGGGTCGGCGCCACGCTCGAGCAGGAGCATGGCCGCGTCAAACTGCCCGTTGATCGTAGAAATCAGGAGTGGAGACGTCCCGTCCCCGCCGCCGACCTGATCGATGTCAGCCCCCCGATCCAGAAGGGTCCGCATCGCTTCGATGTGCCCCTGCCGGGCCGCGTGCAGGAGCGGCGTCAGGCCGCCCTTGGACGTGATCCGGACCGGCCGAAAACGGCTCTGCGCCTGGCGCCGCGTCGGAGGCGGATCGCCTTCATACGCAGCCCGGCCCGCCCGAACCGCGGCCTGTACCTGCGCCGAGGTGGGCTGCCACGCCCCGTCGTTGGTAAACGCCTTGAGGACCTCGTTGTATCGCCGGTCCGCCTCGGCATCCAGCCGCTGACTCATGCGCAGGTCCTCGCTGCGGGCTGCCTGGTTCGGATCGGCCCCTCCCTCGATGAGCGCCACGATGGCGTCCACGCGGTTCCACGAAGACGCGAAGATGAGTGGCGTCTGCGCCCACTCAGCTTCGGCCGCGTTCGGATCGGCCCCGGCGCCGATGAGTGCGCGCACCACCTCCCCACTCCCCGCGCGCGCCGCGAGATGCAGCGGCGTCGAACCGCTCGGATCCGTAACGGCCCCGACATCCGCGCCGCCGCGCAGAAGCGCCTGCGTCGCCTCGAGGTGCCCGTTGCGGGCCGCCACATGGAGTGGAGTGTACTCTCCGATCCGGGTGGTCGCCCCCACCTGCGCGCCGGCGTAGAGGAGCACGCCGATCATCTCGGTGTCCCCGCGCTCGGCCGCCCAGTGGAGCGCGCTCATGCCGTCGCCCTGCGCGGCGTTGACGTCCGCGCCCTCGCGAAGAAGCCGGCGCACCGTCTCGATGTCACCCTCACGCGCGGCGTCCGCCACCGGCGCCTCGGCGGGCGCTGCGCCGATCATGCCAGCCGCAATAAGGACCCCGGCCACACGCAGAAGATGCGAGCGTCTCATTGTTCGATTCCTCGAGTGCATGCGTTGGATCGACGTGCCGCGGATGCGGACTCGCCCGAAGAGATCAGTAGATCTCCTGGGTCGTCGTGCGCCCGGACGACTTCAGCATGAAGCCGCCGGTGCTGTCACCGAAGCTGTGCATGTCGGTGTGCCCGAGCTCCTGCATGAGCGTGAGCATGACGTTCGCCATGGGCGTGCCGTCGGCCGCCTTGAGGTGCAGGTTGCCCTCCAGGACCCCGTTGCCCTTGCCCAGAAAGACGAGGGGGCAGCGCCGGTGGTTGTGGAGGTTCGCGTCCGCCATCGGCGATCCGAACATCACCACGGACTTGTCGAGGAGGTTTGCGTCCCCGTCCATGGTGGTCCGCAGCTTCTCGATGAGGTACGGGAGCATGCTCACCCGGTACTGGCAGATCTTGTTGAACTCGAGGATCGCCTCCTCCCGTCCGCCGTGGTGCGACGCCGGGTGGAAGGGCCGGTCCGAGCCGGACTCAGGAAACACTCGGTTCTCGGAGTCGCGTCCGGTCTTGAAGGTGACGACGCGCGTCATGTCCGTCTGGATGGCCAGGACCTGGAGGTCGAACATGATCTCCATGTGCTCGCGATACGAGTCCGGAACACCGGCCGGCGCTTCCGGGATCTCACGCTCCTCGCCGCTCCGGTTGTGCGACTCCACCATCTGGATGCGACGCTCGATCTCGCGGACGTTGTCGAGGTACTGCTCCATCCGGGCACGGTCCTCGGAACCGAGCTGCCGGTTGATGCCGCGCACCTCGGTGGAGATCCAGTCCAGGATGCTGGAGCGCATGGCCCGCCGCTCGGAGCGCTCCGCAGGTGTCCCCCCCGCCCCAAACAGCATGTCGAAGGCGACGCGTGGATCGCGGATCATCGGGAGCGGCTCACTCGGGGACGCCCAGCTGATCGAGTCCGTGTAGGCACACGAGTAGTTGTACGTGCAGCCGCCGGCCTGGTCGATGCTCGGGATGGTGAACTGCATCGAAGGGAGCGGCGTGTCCTGGCCGTATTTCCGCGCGTGGATCTGGTCGAGGGACGTGCCTACGAAGAGGTCCGACCCCTGGGTCTGCTTCGGGTGCTGCTGCGTGAGGAATACGGCGCTCGAGCGGAAGTGGTCTCCGCCGATCTCCGGGGCCGTGAACGCCTCCGCCATGCGCACGTCGGTGTTGCTGACGATCGTCAGGTATTCCTGGTAGGGCTCCAGGGAGATGAGTGCGCTGTTGGGCACCATCTCGAAGTCCTTGCCGATGATCTCGGGCGCGAACAGGTGCTGCGTGGCACCCCACTCGTTGCACCCGGCGAGTCCATGCACCTCTTCGATGGCGATGAGGGGCGTGCGGGCCTGGTTGGAGCGCTCGACCGAGCCGCTCATCCGACCCGCGGGGACCATCGCGTCCAGGTACGGGAGCGCGAACGAGCCGCCCATGCCCCGAAGGAAGGTGCGGCGATCCAGGTGCTTTCCGGTGATGAACTCCATCGTCCCGTTCTCCTCGAAGGTGGTGCTTCGATCGGTTGTGCTGAGGTGGGGCCTTGCGTGTTCCTGCTTCGGTCTCGTCAGTGTTGCGGCGCGCCCATATCCGTCACCGCGTCGGACGCCTGCTTCATGCGGAAGGCGTCGCTGCGAACCACGCCGAGGATCAGCGACTGCACGCGGTACGCGCCGTCGTCCTCGGATTCGTCCACGATCCTGCGAATGATCGGCTGGTCGTAGTACTCCACTCGACGCGCCAGCGCGTACGCCATGAGGTTCTCGGTCAACGAGCGCATCAGCGGCACGGGCCGCTTCAGGAGCGCGTCGGCCACTTCCTTCGGAGTCGTGATCGGGGTGCCGTCGTAGAATTCACCGCGGGTGTCGAGCGCCATGCCGTTCTCGCGAACCCGCCACGTGCCGGTCACGTCGAAGTTGTCCAGCGCCAGCCCGATCGGGTCCATGAAGCGGTGGCAGGCATTGCACGTGGGGTTCGCCCTGTGGATCTCCATGCGCTCCCGCGTCGTGAGTCGTTTGCCTTCCTGGGTGCCCTCGGTGTCGTCGAGGTCGGGCACGCCCGGGGGCGGCGGCGGGGGTGGCGTGCCCATGAGCACTTCCATGACCCACTTGCCCCGGAGCACCGGTGACGTCCGGTTGGCCAGCGAGGTCAGGACCAGCACGCTGCCCTGCCCGAGGAGCCCGCGGCGCGCGCCATCCTCGTACTCCACGCGGCGGAAGTGGCGTCCCGCGACTCCCTGCATGCCGTAGTGCGTGGCGAGGCGCTCGTTCACGAACGTGTAGTTCGCGTTGAAGAGCTCCAGCGCGTCCCGGTCCGCCTGCACGAGATGGTTGAAGAACATCTCGGTCTCGGTCCGCATGGCGTCGGCAAGCGTTTCGTCGAAGTTCGGGAAGAAGTTCGGGTCCGGACGAACCTTGTAGAGGTCCTGGAGGCGCAGCCACTGCGCCGCGAAGCGGGTCCCGAGTGCTTCGGCCCGGGCGTCGGCCAGCATGCGCCGGGTCTGACGCTCGAGCTCCCGCTCGTCGGTGAGCCGGCCGGCCTGGGCGACCCTGAGCAGCTCCGCGTCCGGTGGCGTCCCCCAGAGGAAGAACGAGAGCCGCGAGGCGAGTTCCATATCCCCGAGCCGGTAGGCCTCGCCGGGCTTCGCATTCGAGGGCTCGCGCTCGAGGCGAAGCACGAAGAACGGACTCGCCAGCAGCGCCTCGATCGCATCGCGCACGCCACGCTCGAAGCCGGCCCGTGCCTGACCCGTGCGGTAGAAGTCCATCAGACCGTCGACGTCTTCTTCGGACGCCGGGCGACGGTACGCCCTCGTCACCAGGTTCTCGATGATCTGCCGGGCGCAGGCCTCTTCCTCACTCGGCTGCGTCGGGCGGCAGACGAAGATACGCTTGCGGCTGGACGTCTCGGAGAGGCCGGTGGCCTCGTGCGGCCCTCCCACGATGAACTCCTGCAGGTGGGGCAGCGTGGTGATGCCCTCGCCGCCCGACCCGCCGCCGGCCATGGACCAGTCGTGCGGGCGGATCAGGTCCTCGTACGGGCCGTCGGAACGGCGGATGAACGCGGCGGACAGAGCGCGCTGCCCGGCGCGCACGAAGACCGGCTCGGTCCAGAGCGCGCCACCTCCGCGCCCGTCGGCTGCCTCACCGGAACGGGTATACGCCATCAGCGCCACGCGCTCGCCGTCGATGGAGATGTCGATGTCCTCGAAGCGCGTGTTGTCGCCGGAGGCAAAGGCCATCCCGAAGGTGTAGGCCCCGTCGGCGGGGAAGACATGCTGAACCACCATGCCGCCGCGCGTCCCGTATGGTGCGCCGTCGACCTGGTCCCACGGATGCTGGGACTGGTACTGCGAGTTGCGGTAGGTGACGTTGATCGCCGGAGCGTTCCGGTCACCCACCGCCATGCGGCTGATGTCCGACGCCGCGTTGAGGTAGGCCTCGAGCAGCATCGGGGAGAGCGCCTGTACGTCCGCGATGTTGTCGAAGTTCGCCGACATCTGATCGAGAGGGAGCCACTGCTCGGCCTTGACCTCAAGATCCAGCAGGTCTCGGATGGCCTGCTCGTACTCCGGCCGGTTCAGGCGCTGAAAGGTCCGGCGACCCGGGTTCGGGGTGCGGGTCCGCGCTCGGTCCATGGTCCGCTCGAGCGTCTCCACGAACTGCATGAGGGTGTCCCCCTCGGGGGCTCGCGTCCCCGGCGGCGGCATCATGCCCGCGCGCACCTTCCGGATCATCCTCTCCACGACCTCGGCGTTGTCCTCGGCCGCGGCGATGTCGAAGCCCTCGAGCGAGAGGTTGCCGCGCAGGCGCGAATCACTGTGGCACCGCACGCACGTCGATTCCACCAGCGAATTCGGATCGACGTCGGCCGGGACGGTCGCGGGTACCGTCAGCTCGACGGCGGCGGGGCGCGACGAGTCCGGGCCGGCGATTTCGCCGGCCAGCGCGAGGGATACCCCTGCGGCAGCAAGCGTGAGAACGAGCGGCTTCATCCGGGCAGACTCCCTGGGAGGTCCAACACGTCAAGGTACGGAGGTACTGGATCAACGAGCAAGACACCCGGAACGGGGGAAGCGTTGAGGATCGCGGGGGACGGCGGCGCCCCGCCCCGCCGCGAATCCGACGCGCCGGGCCTCTCAGCCGTCGCTCAGGTAATGATCCCGTAGTTCGAGGATCGCGTCAGGCCTGCCGAGCACCGTGAGACGGTCCCCGCGCTCGAGCACCGTTTCGCCGCGGGGAATGATCATCTCGTCGCCGCGGCGGATCATCGCGATGAGGGTACCGTCGGGGGTCGAGAGGTCCCGCAGG
>Ga0222714_10003746_pt1 | contig 15258 bp, 10 predicted proteins | sample C33_3DmetaG_FD_165048 | JGI IMG/M metagenome (GOLD analysis project Ga0222714, IMG submission 165048) | Estuarine water microbial communities from San Francisco Bay, California, United States - C33_3D | ecosystem: Environmental > Aquatic > Marine > Unclassified | place: USA: California... | reverse complement strand
GCGCCGTGGGTCTGCGAGCGCTCATCGTGCGCCCAGCAGGGTCTCCAGCGTGCGCCGGTAGATGTTTTTCAAGGGTTCGAGCGCTGCAATCTCGATGTGTTCATCGATCTTGTGAATGCTTGCATTCGGTGGGCCGAACTCAATGACCTGCGGGCAGATGGAAGCTATAAATCGACCGTCCGACGTGCCGCCCGTGGTCGATAGTTCCGTGGGCACTCCGACTTCCTGGGCGATCGCGCCGCACAGGGCATCGGACAATTCCCCGCGTGGCGTGAGAAACGGATGACCGGAAACCGACCAGTCGAGCGCATAGTCCAGTGAATGTCGGTCGAGGATTTCGCGTACCCGGGCTTGCAGGGTTTCAACGGTGTTCTCGGTGGAAAAGCGGAAATTGAAGTCCACGAACAACTCGCCCGGGATGATGTTCGTGGCACCGGTCCCAGCCCGCACATTGGAGATTTGCCAGGTGGTCGGCGGGAAATATTCGTTGCCGCGATCCCATTCGGTATTGACCAGTTCAGCGAGCGCCGGCGCGAACAGATGCACCGGATTGCGCGCCATATGCGGATACGCGATATGTCCCTGCAGACCGCGCACCGTAAGCCTGGCCGACATGGATCCACGCCGGCCATTCTTGATCATGTCGCCCAGCCGGTTCACCGATGTGGGTTCTCCGACGATGCAGTAATCAAGTCGCTCGCCCGTATCACGCAGCTTGTTGACGACGGTGATTGTTCCGTCGGTGGCGGGACCTTCCTCATCCGAGGTGATCAGCATGCCGATACCGCCGCGAGGCCGGTTCTCGCTCGACAGCAGCTCTTCGAGTGCAACCACGAAGGCTGCGATCGAACTCTTCATGTCGGCAGCGCCGCGTCCGTAGAGCTTTCCGTCCCGTTCGGTGGGGACAAACGGGTCGGAATGCCATTGCTCGAGCGGTCCGGTTGGCACGACGTCGGTGTGCCCTGCAAAGACCACCATCGGCCCCGGCCCGGTGCGAAGACTGGCCCAAAGATTCGTGACTCCGCCACTGGCAATGGTTTCGCAGTGAAAGCCCAGTGGACGCAGACGCTCGATCAGCAATTGCTGGCAACCGGCATCCTCGGGAGTGACTGAGGCGCGTCGGATCAGCGCTTCAGTCAGCGCACGAACAGATGATGTCATGAGGTCGAAGCTTCAAATGTCGAGTTGAGCACTACGTCGGAAAAGCCGACGAGCAGGCGGTCTCCGGCCTCGATGACCGGGCGTTTGATCAGCAATGGCTCGGCGAGCATGGCCTCCATCGCGCTGGCTTTGTCGACGATGCGCGCCTTGTCCTGCGCAGAAAGTTTTCGCCAGGCCAGTCCGCGGCGATTGAGCAGGACATCCCAGGGAAGATGGCGCAGCCAGCGCTCGAGCAACTCGGCCTCGAGCCCGTGCTTGCGATAGTCGTGAAAGCTGTATTCGATGGCGTGATCGCGCAGCCAGGCGCGCGCGCGCCTGACCTGATCGCAGTTTTCGATGCCATAGACTTTGGCGAGAGCAGGAGCTTGCATCAGACGTTCAGCAGGAATTCAGTGAACGACGCACCTCCTGGCGTGTCGTCCTTTTCAGGTTTGCGCTTGCCCGGATCGCTGGAGATCGTCTCGGAGGCATCCGCATTTTCAAGAAGCCACAGCAAATTGGTGGGGGAATCCGCCTGCGCCATTGCTTCTTCGCGCGAGACGATCTCGTCGCGCACCAGTTCCACCAGTGCCTGTTCGAAGGTCTTTGAGCCGGGAGCAAGGCTCTTTTCCATTGCTTCCTTGATCTGGTCCAGTTGACCTTGTTCGATCAGCTCGGCGATGTGGCGGGTGTTCAGCAAGACTTCAACAGCAGCTTGCCGATTGCCTTGCAGGTTGCGCACCAGGCGTTGCGAGACAATTCCCTTGAGCGTGGCCGACAGGTCAGCCAGCATCACCCGCCGGTTTTCCGGGGTGTAAAAGCTGACGATTCGATTCAGCGCATTGTTCGCATTGTTGGCGTGCAGCGTCGACAGGACCAGGTGACCCGACTGCGCATAGGCGATTGCATGGGACATCGTCTCGACATCCCGGATTTCGCCGATCAGGATGCAATCGGGTGCCTGGCGCATCGCATTTTTGAGTCCGGCGCCCAGCGATTGCGTGTCCGTGCCGATCTGGCGCTGGTTGACGATCGAGCGCTTGCTTTCGAAGGCGAATTCGATCGGATCTTCAAAGGTGAGGATGTGACCCGACTGGTGCTCGTTTCGATAGTTCAGCAGTGAGGCCAGCGTGGTGGACTTACCCGAACCGGTCGCACCGACCACCAGAATCAGCCCGCGCTTTTCCAACACGAGTTCATGCAAAACAGGCGGCAGGTTCAGTGCGGCCGGGGCGGGAATATCGATCGGAATGTAGCGAATCACGCAGCCGGGTCCGTTGCGCTGCATGAAAACATTGACGCGGAAGCTGCCGATGCCAGGAAGCTCGTGCCCGACGTTTAACTCATGTTGCGCGTCAAACTCGGACCATTGCGGCCCGGACAGGATCTCTCCGAGCAGTGCGCGAATGGCCTGACCGTCGAGCTTTTGCTGATTCAACGGCAGGGTATTGCCATTGATCTTGATATGGGCCGGCGCGCCAGGCGAAAAGAAAAGGTCGGATGCCTTTTTTTCCGCCATCAGCCGAAACAACCTTTCCATGACCATCGAAAGTTCCTTGCGCGCAGCCCGATCCGGTGTTCTCAGTCTCCGCGCAGCAGTTCGTTGATCCCGGTCTTGGCACGGGTCTTGGCATCGACCCGCTTGACGATCACCGCACAGTACAGACTGACCTTGCCGTCTGCCGACGGCATCGATCCCGGAACGACGACCGAGCCGGACGGAACCCGTCCGTAGAGCGTCTCACCGGTCGTACGGTCATAGATCTTGGTGCTCTGGCCGATGAATACGCCCATCGAGAGCACCGAGTTTTCTTCGACGATGACCCCTTCGACAACCTCGGAGCGCGCACCGATGAAGCAGTTGTCTTCGATGATGGTCGGATTGGCCTGGAGCGGTTCGAGCACGCCGCCGATGCCGACACCCCCTGAGAGATGGACGTTCTTGCCGATCTGGGCGCAGGAACCGACCGTCGCCCAGGTGTCGACCATCGTGCCTTCATCGACATAGGCGCCGACGTTGACGTACGAAGGCATCAGAACCACATTGCGGGCAATGAAGGATCCGCGACGCGCCACCGCTGGAGGAACGACCCGATAACCGCCGCGCGCGAAATCATCGGCGCTGAAACCGGCGAACTTGGTGGGCACCTTGTCATAGAACTGGAGTTCGCCGCCGACGATGGGCCGGTTGTCCTCCAGGCGAAATGACAGCAGCACGGCCTTCTTGATCCATTGGTGGACGACCCACTGGCCAGCGCTTTTCTCGGCGACTCGCAATTCGCCGCTATCCAGAGCGCTGAGCACATGGGCGACCGCATCCCTCACTTCGCCGGGGGCGCTTTTGGGACTAAGGTCAGATCTATTTTCCCAGGCGTTTTCAATAACTTGTTGCAGTTGGTTCATGTGAATTATTGGATTGATTGAACAAATTGGCGCAGACGCTGTGCGGCTTCGACGCATTGTGCCTGCGGTTCGACCAGCGCGAGTCGGATGAACCCCTGGCCTGGATTGTGGCCGCCAGCCTCGCGACCGAGAAAGCTTCCAGGAAGCGCAAGAACATTATATTGACGGTAGAGCTCGCGCACGAAGCCGGTATCGTCGTCTCCGGGTACCCGCGCCCAGAAATAGAACCCGGCCTGCGGCACCGCAGTGTCAAGCACATCGAGCAAAAGCGGGGCGAGGGCCTCGAATTTGGCGCGATACTGGGCTCGATTGTCGCGAACATGCGTCTCATCATTCCAGGCCGCAATCGATGCCTGCTGCACTGTCAGGCTCATCGCACTGCCGTGGTAGGTGCGATACAGCAGGAAAGAGCGGATCAGTTGCGAGTCGCCGGCGACGAAACCTGACCGCAGCCCCGGGGCGTTTGAGCGCTTGGACAGGCTGGAAAAGGCAAGCAGCCTCGGAAATCCATCGCGCCCGAGTTGTTGCGCGGCCTGCAGGGAGCCGAGTGGGGGCGACTGCTCGTCGAGATAGATTTCCGAATAGCACTCGTCTGAAGCAATCACGAAGCCGTAACGATCAGATAACTCGAACAAAAGCTGCCACTCATCGATGCCCATCACCGCGCCGGTCGGATTTCCTGGCGAGCACACGTACAACAGTTGGGCGCGCTGCCAGACCGATTCCGCAACCGTGCTCCAGTCGCATCGGAAACCGCGGCTTCGGTCCTGCTCGATGAAGACCGGTGTCGCGCCGGCCAGCAACGCCGCCCCCTCGTAGATCTGATAAAACGGATTCGGGCTGACAACCAGCGCATCTGCCCGCCCGTCGATCACGGTCTGGGCGAACGAGAACAGCGCCTCGCGCGAGCCGTTGATTGGCAGAACCTGGGACATGGGGTCCAGTGCTTGCAGTCCATGGCGCCGGCATATCCAGGCGGCCATGGCCTCGCGCAGGGCTGGGCTGCCGGCGGTTGCCGGATAAGAGGCCAAGCCGTGCATCGAATCCGCAAGCGTGCGGGTAATCAGCTCGGGTGTCGGATGCTTGGGCTCGCCAATCGAGAGATTGAGCGGCTCGAGGGCCGAATTTGGCGTGACCCCATCGAGCAAGGCGCGCAGACGCTCGAACGGATAAGGCTGAAGCTTTTTTAGAAGCGGGTTCAAGAATGTCTCGCAAGCCTCTGTATTTAAACAGAGTTTTCAGCCTCTTGTGTTTGACTGAGAGGGGAACTGATCCAGTTCTACACGTGGCTTGGGCTTCCAGCCGCTCTTTCGATGTTCGGCAACCACGGTCGTGAAGATACCTCCCCGCACATACCATTTCGCCGTGATCCGCATGAATCTCGGCCGAGTTGCGCGCACGACGTCGTCCAAAATGCTGTTGGTGACAGCCTCGTGAAATGCGCCTTGATCGCGAAACGACCACATATACAGCTTCAGGCTCTTGAGTTCGACGTTACGCTTATCCGGGATGTAGTCGAACACGATCGTGGCGAAATCCGGCTGACCGGTCAGGGGACACAGGCAGGTGAACTCCGGAACCTCGATATGAATCTGGTAATCGCGGCCCGGATTGGGATTCGGAAAGGTGTCGAGCTGCTTGTTTGGGACGGAGGCCATGACGGATTGACCATAGCGTCGTGCGCTATGGGATTCGATGAGGTTGGAGGAACTCGACACGCCCCTTGCCGGGCGCGCGCTAGCGAGTGATGTCGGGTGATATTATAGGCGCGACCAAGCCCTGACCGCGGCAGGCGGCTCGCCGTTGTCAAGGCTTTTTGCATTTCTGCCCGTCCGTTCGGCGCATCAAGACCAGGTCCCCAGGTGCGGCTCAAACAGATCAAGCTTGCCGGATTCAAATCCTTCGTCGATCCCACCGCGTTCGAGGTGCCGGGTCAGCTCGTTGGCGTCGTCGGCCCGAACGGCTGCGGCAAGTCGAACATCATGGACGCGGTTCGCTGGGTTCTCGGCGAGTCGAAAGCCTCCGAGTTGCGCGGCGAATCGATGCAGGACGTGATCTTCAGTGGCTCGTCCGAGCGCAGGCCATCCGCGCGTGCTTCGGTTGAGCTGGTGTTCGACAACTCGCTTGGACGAATCGGAGGCTCCTGGGGAACGTTCGCGGAGCTTTCGGTCAAACGGGTTCTGACCCGGGATGGGCAGTCGACGTACTTCATCAACAATCAGGCGGTGCGTCGCAAGGACGTGCACGACATTTTTCTGGGAACTGGCCTGGGCCCGCGTGCATACGCCATCATCGGGCAGGGCATGATCTCGAGGATCATTGAGGCGCGTCCGGAAGATCTACGGGTGTTTCTGGAAGAAGCCGCGGGCGTGTCCAGATACAAGGAGCGCCGCCGTGAGACCGAGAACCGGCTGGCCGACACCCGTGAGAATCTGACCCGCGTCGACGACATCCTGCGCGAACTCGGGTCTCAGATCGAAAAACTGGAACGCCAGGCCGAGATCGCACAGCAATATCGCGGCTACGAGGCGGAGCGGGACGCCAAGCAGAAGATGCTCTGGCTGGTGCGGCGCGACGAGGCGCTTGCCGAGCGCGCGCGGCTGGCTGAACAGTCAACGGCAGCAATCAATGCCCTTGAGGAGCACACCGCGCAGATACGGGCGCTGGAGGCTGGGCTGGAGCAGTTGCGTGCTGCGCACTACGCGGCCGGCGACGAGGTGCATGCCGCGCAGGGGCGCTTTTACGATGCCAATGCTGAGGTGACCAGGCTCGAATCCGAAATTCGCTACGTCCTGGAGTCGCAGGGACAACTCGCTGAACGAATCGCATCGCTTGACGAGCAAATCGCCCGCGCGCGCGCGGATCGCGACCAGGCGCTCAATGACCAGCAGACCGGCGGTGAACAACTCGAGTCGGCGCAGCTTCGGGCCGAGGAGCTTGCCCAGCGAGTCCTCGAATCTTCCGAACAACTTCCGGTGATGGAGAACGCAGTTCGCGATGCTCGTGCAGCGCTGGACGAGGCGCGCTCAGCCGCGCTTGCCACGCGGCAAGCGATCGAACTGTCGGCCACCCGCGAACGGGCGGCAGCCCAGGCTCTCGACAATGCTGAGCGCCGCAGTGAACGGCTTCGGTCCGAAGGTGCTCAAGTACAGGCCCCCGAGCAGGATGAACTCGGCGCGATGCGCCTGTCGCTGGAAGCCGCCCAGGCACAGGAACTGGCCAGCGCGGCGGCACAGGAGCAGGCCGAACTGGTCTGGCGCGACACGGACGCTGCCAGGGTGCCGGCACAGCAATCGTTGCGCGAAGCGGACGGCAAGCTTGCGCAGATCGAGGCTCGCATCGCCGCGTTGAAGCAATTGCAGGAGCGTGCGCAGAGTCAGGGCAAGATCATTCCGTGGCTCGCCAAGCACGGACTCGACTCTCTTGGCCGGCTTTGGCAGCGACTGCGTATCGAAGACGGCTGGGAAACCGCCATCGAGGCAGTGCTGCGCGAGCGCGTCGATTCCATGGAGGTCGGCCGTCTTGAGCATGTCGCCGGTCTGGTCGAGAGCGATACTCCGCCTTCCAAAGTCGCTTTCTTTTGCCCGGCGGCCACGGCCGTGCCACAGACCGCTGCCGGATTGCGGCCGCTGGTCGAGGTGGTCCGCTCAACCGAGGCCGGGTTGCAGGCGTTGCTGGCCGACTGGCTGTTTGGATGCTATGCGGCCGACAGTCTCGATTCGGCCGTGGCGACGAGAGCCGGCTTGCCGGCTGGTGCGCGGTTTGTCACCAGGGCCGGGCATGTCGTGTCAGCGATGTCGATCCAGATGTACGCGGCAGACTCCGAGCAGGAAGGGGTTCTGGCCCGACAACATGAGCTCGAACATCTGGGGCGGGAGCTGCGCGCCCAGCACATGCTCGCCGATGAGGCGCGCGCCGCGGTTGCGCGGGCCGAGTCGGCGGCGTCCGAAGCGGTGGCACGCCTGAGCGCTGCGCGCGACGAACATAATCTTGCGATCCGTCAGTTATCGAGTTTGCGCCTTGATGCGCAACGCCTCGAGCAGCAGATGGAACGCGCCAATCAGACTCGCGGTCGGATCGAGCACGATCTGGCCGAGGTCAGCCATGTGATTGAGGCGGCTCGCGCCACCATCGAGGAAGAGGCGTTGGCGTTCGAGCGGCTGGACCAGGAGCTCGCTGAGCGCCAGCAGGCAGCCGAGGAGCTGGCACAGGCGTTCGAGAATGCCGAGCAGGCGTTGTCGGCCCGGCGAGACGCTTTGCGACAGCTTGAACGAGAGGGGCAGGAAGCCTCGTTCGCGGCCCGTGAGATTCAGGGGCGACTCGAGCGGGTCGCCGCGCAGATCGAGCAAGCCGGACGACTCGAAGAGCAAAGTCGCGCCGAGCGTGAGCAATGCGAGGCGCGACGAGCCGAGTTGTCAGACGCCGCGGCCCGACAGGCGCTCGATGCCGCGCTGCAAGGCCGGGTTGGTGCCGAAGAATCCCTGAACGCCGCACGCCAGCGCCTTGAGGAGCTGACCCAGTCGCTGAAAACCCGGGATGAAGATCGGCTTCGTCTCGAACGTGAGCAGGCGCCGATGCGCGACAAACTTGGCGAATTGCAGTTGCGCGAGCAGGCGGCGCGCCTCAATGCCGAGCAGTACGTTTCGCAACTCGCGGAGGCGCAGGCCGACGAGGCTGCGCTGCGCGCCGGATTCCCGGAGCCACAGCGGGCCGCCTGGTTGCAAGGGGAGGTAACGCGCCTGGGCAACGCGATCAGCGCGCTAGGGGCGGTCAATCTGGCGGCACTCGATGAATTGACGGCTTCTCAGGAGCGAAAGGGCTTCCTGGACGCGCAAAATGCCGATCTGACCCAGGCAATCGAGACGCTCGAGGATGCCATCCGCCGGATCGACCGAGAGACTCGGGACGTGCTGCAGCAGACCTACGACAGTGTCAATCGCGACTTCGGCAAACTCTTTCCCGAGCTGTTTGGCGGTGGCGAAGCTCGTCTGATCCTGACCGGAGACGAGATTCTCGATGCTGGCGTGCAGGTCATGGCTCAGCCGCCGGGCAAGCGCAACACTTCGATTCATCTGCTGTCTGGCGGTGAGAAGGCCTTAACCGCCATCGCACTGGTTTTCGCGATGTTCCAGCTCAATCCGGCGCCGTTCTGCCTGCTCGATGAGGTCGATGCTCCGCTGGATGATGCGAACACCGAGCGTTATTGCGACATGGTCCGACGCATGTCTGATCAGACGCAGTTCCTGTTCATTACCCACAACAAGATCGCGATGGAGCTTGCCCAGCAATTGATCGGTGTCACGATGCAGGAGCGCGGTGTTTCCAGAATCGTCGCGGTCGACCTTGACGCGGCGGTGCGCGTCGCGCAGGCCGCGTAAGGAGCCTTGGGCATGAGTTCGCTGGAGATCAGTCTTGCACTGCTTGCCGGAGCCGCAATCCTGGCGGTCGTTGCTTACAACGTGTGGATCGCAAGATTGCGTCGCACCGCTGCGTCCGCCAAGGCGAGCGCAGATCCGGTCGACCGGGGGGAGCCGTCACTGTCGCTTGATGAGACGGGGCGGTCGCAGCACGAGGCCTCCGATCCAGGCGGACTGGGGCAGTTCGGCCAACGCGCGCCTGTCGCTCTGGACGAGCGGGTCGACTGCATCGTGGAGCTTGAGCTTGCCTCCGCACAGTCCGGCGAGAGGTTGTTACTGCTGACTCGCTCGTTGCGCCGTGCCGGCAGCAAGCCGCTCTGTGTCGAGGGCTTGCCAGCGATCCGGTCAAGGCCGGATTCCGAATCCGAACCGCATCCGGCAGGCGCCGGGGCGGACGCGGATGCCGCTGCGGCCTGGCAGGCGCTTGCCGGGGCTGAGCACTATCGGGCTGTTCGTGTTGGAGTCCTGCTGGCAAACCGCAGTGGCGCTCTGAATGCGATGGAGTTCTCCGAGTTCGTGGCGGCGGTGCAGTCGCTGGCTGATCAGCTGTCGGTGCTGGCCGACACGCCAGACATGGGAGCCGTATTGGCGCGAGCCCGCGAGCTGGATGAGGTCTGCGCGAACCTGGACGCCCAGATCGGCGTGGCGATCGATTGCCCCGAGCCGCTCGGCGTCTCGGATCTGGCGCGGCTGGCCACGGTTTGTCAGTGTGTCGAACGCGGTAACAACCGCCATGCCCGCCTGGGACCTTCCGGTGAGGTCGTCTTTTCTCTTGCCCTGGCGGACTCCCCGAACCGGCTCCAGTTGCTGCTCGATGTGCCGCGTGCGCCAAGAGCGCTCGATCCTTGGCAGCAGATGATCGACTGTGCCCGGATCTGTGCTCAGCAACTCGGGGGCAATCTGGTCGACGATGCCGGCAGGCCGCTTCCCGACGCTCAACTGACGAGAATCGGCGAGCAACTGCAGATGCGCTACGCATCGCTGGAGGATGCCGGATTTCCGGCGGGAAGCGCTCTGGCTTTGCGTCTGTTCAACTGAGCGTTGTCGATGGGTATTTCCGGGCAGCCTGTCGCGGAACAGGCGAGCGAACTGCGCGAACTGCTGCGTCGCTACAACCACGAGTACTACGTTCTCGATGCGCCGACTGTGCCCGATGCTGAGTACGATCGGCTTTTCCTGCAACTGCAAGAGCTTGAGGCGAATCATCCGTCGCTGGTGACGCCGGATTCGCCAACGCAACGCGTCGGCGGCACTGCCGCGGAGGGGTTTTCCGAGGTTCGACACGTCAGGCCGATGCTTTCGCTGTCGAATGCCTTCGACGACGACGACGTGATGGCGTTCGACCGTCGGGTTCGGGAATCGCTGGGCAGTGTGCTCGATGGCACCGAGCCGATCGAGTACAGCGCTGAGTTGAAGTACGACGGACTGGCGATTAGTTTGCGCTACGAGGATGGCCTGCTAGTGCAGGCGGCCACGCGCGGCGACGGCAGCACCGGAGAGGACGTCACCGCCAATGTGCGCACGATTCGAGCGATACCGCTGCGTCTGCGCAACATCGCCGGGCGACTGCCTCCCGCGCTGATCGAAGTTCGCGGAGAGGTGCTGATGTTTCGCGAGGACTTCGCCCGCATGAATGAGCGTCAGAGGGCGGCCGGCGAACGCGAGTTCGTCAACCCCAGGAATGCGGCCGCCGGTGCCTTGCGCCAACTTGATCCGACGATCACCGCAACGCGTCCGCTGCGTTTTTTTGCCTATGGTCTTGGGCGACTTGAGGGCGAGAACGAGCCAGCAAGGCACTCGGAGCTTCTCGACTGGCTGATGCGGCTGGGCTTGCCCGTCGGTCAACGGGCGCTTGTCAACGGACCACAAGGACTGCTCGAGTTCTATCGACAGACGCTCGCGCTGAGACCCACGCTCGCGTTCGAGATCGATGGCGTGGTGTACAAGGTTGACCGCCGAGACTGGCATCCGCGAATCGGCTACGTCGCGCGGGCGCCGCGATACGCACTCGCGCACAAGTTCCCGGCCGAGGAGGCTTTGACTGAGCTGCTTGATATCGAAGTGCAGGTCGGTCGCACCGGCGCGCTGACGCCGGTCGCGAGGCTGCGGCCGGTGTTTGTCGGCGGCACCACGGTGTCGAACGCGACGCTGCACAATGAGGACGAAATCGAGCGCAAGTCACTGCTGATCGGCGATACGGTCGTCGTGCGCAGGGCAGGCGACGTGATTCCCGAGGTGCTTCGCGCGCTGGTGGAGCGCCGCCCGCCCGAGGGCAGTGAGGAATTTTCCAGCCGTTATCGACGCTTTGAGATGCCTGCGCACTGTCCGGTCTGTGGATCGGTCGCGGTGCGTGAGCAGGGCGAAGCGGTTTGGCGGTGCGCGGCCGGTTTGTATTGCAGCGCCCAACGCAAGCAGGCCTTGTTGCACTTCGCCCAGCGCCGCGCGATGGACATTGAGGGGTTGGGGGAAAAGCTGGTCGATCAACTAGTCGACGCCGGCCTTGTACGCACCCCGGCGGACCTGTATCGACTCGAGCTTGCGACAATCGCAGGCCTGGATCGCATGGGCGAGAAGTCCGCGGCAAATCTGCTTGCCGGGATCGATGCCTCGCGAAAGACCAGCTTCGCACGCTTTCTGTATGCGCTCGGCATTCGTCATGTTGGCGAGGAAGTTGCGCGGCAACTGGCACAGGCATACCCCGACCTCGATTCGCTGATCGCCGAGGACTGGGCCGGTTTGCTCGAGAGCAAGGCGGTGGTCCAAAAGGAAAACGCGCGTCGACGGGCACGAGGGGAAGCGCTCGAGCCTGTGCCCCTCGAAGGCATCGGTTCGGAAATCGTCGACAGTCTGCGCAGTTTTTTTGCTGAAGCGCACAACCTCGAGGTGATTCGCGAACTTCGCGAGGCTGGGGTAGCCTGGGAAAAGCCGGCCGAGGCAGGCAGCCAGGCTCTCGCCGGATTGAATTTCGTGCTGACCGGGACCCTGGAGACGATGACTCGCGAACAGGCGGCGGAGCTGATCCGCAACCATGGGGGCACGGTGGTTGGCTCGGTATCCAAGAAAACCAGCTATCTGATCGCCGGCGAGGCGGCCGGAAGCAAGCTCGACAAGGCTCGCGATCTTGGGATCACGATCCTGGACGAGCAAGGGCTACTCGCATTGATCGGAGACAGACGATGAAGATCGGGATCATCGGTGGCAGCGGCCTTGACCGCTTCGGGGACATGAAGGCGGTGCGTCGCCAGTCGGTGCGCACGCCCTACGGTGATCCATCCTGTCCGCTGACGATTGGCGAAATCGACGGAATCGAACTGGTGTTTTTGGCCAGACATGGCGATGGACATGCGATTGCACCGCACGAGATCAATTACCGGGCGAACATCTGGGCGTTAGACCATCTGGACGTCGATTCGGTGATCGCGATTGCCACGGTCGGAGGCATCGGTGAGCACCTCGGCCCCGGGACTCTGGTACTTCCCGATCAGATCATCGATTACACCAGTGGTCGCGCGGCGACGTTTTTCGAAGGCCCTGGCCAGCCAGTCACTCATATCGACTTCACCTGGCCGTATGACGAGTCGGTGCGCAGACTCCTTGCGGCAGCGGCGGCTGAGCTTGGCGAGCCTCTGATCGGGCAGGGGACCTATGGCTGTGCGCAGGGCCCGCGACTGGAGACCGCCGCGGAGATTCGCCGGATGGCGCGCGATGGCTGCGATCTGGTCGGAATGACCGGCATGCCTGAGGCCGCGCTGGCGCGTGAATTGGGGCTGCCGTATGCGATGCTCGCGGTGGTCGTCAATCATGCCGCGGGAATGGGCGACAGCAGTCAGGGTATCTCCCTCGAAGCGATCACCGCGACCCTTGAGGCAACCATGCTGCGGGTGCGCAACATCCTGTCGGTGCTGGTGCGGCAAGCGGCACCAAGGAGCAGCTAACTAGCTGCGCACCGCGGCGATCAGATCGGTCTCCAGCGCCAACTGCTCGCGAGGGTCATGCAGTGCCGGGCTGTCGACCAGGAACAGATCCTCCACGCGCTCGCCCAGGGTCGAGATTCTTGCGGTGTATAGGTTGACCTGGTGTTCAGAGAGCACTCTGGCGATCCCGTACAGCAGTCCGGTGCGATCATTGGCCACCACCGAGAGCAGATGATGCTGGCCACGCTCGTCCGGTCGTAACTCGACCTTGGGTTCGATCGGGAAGTAGCGGGATCGTCGTGACATCCGCCCGTGAACCGGGGCAGAAAGCGGATCCTGGCGCTGCAGCTGCTCGGTCAGTTCGACCTCGACCAGCGAGAGAATGTCCCGATAATGCAGATCGGCCTGGGGCGCGATGACCAGAAAGCTATCGAGTGCATAACCATGCCGGGTGGTGTGCACCCGGGCGTCCAGGATCGATAGATTCTTGCGATCGAAATAATTGCAGATGCGGGCGAATAACGCCGGCTGATCCGGCATGTAGACGACGATCTGAAAGCCTTCGCCGATTGGCGCCAGTCTGGCCCGCACGACAGGGATCTGGCTGTCGACATGGCGATGCAAGGATCTGGTCTGCCATGCCACGTCGTTCGCGTCGGTACGAAGAAAGTAGCCAACATCGAGCTGCGTCCACAGCCGGGCGTAGTCGTTTTCGGCCACCGCATACAGGTTGAGCAAACGGCGGGCCTCGCGTCGCAGCTCGTCGAGTTGCTCCGAAGCCCGGGGCGTCTCACCGTCCAATGCGCGCTTGGTTAGCTGATAAAGGTCATGAAGCAGCTTGCCCTTCCAGGCATTCCACACCTTGGGACTGGTTCCGCGTATGTCGGCCACTGTTAGCAGATACAGCGCTGTCAGTCGCTCCTCTGTGCCGACCAGACGGGCGAAGCGCTCGATGACTTCAGGGTCGGCCAAATCCTGCTTTTGTGCGACCTGCGACATCGTCAAATGGTGCTCGACCAGAAAGACGATCAGGGCAGTGTCCCCTCGCTCGACGCCGTGCTGACGACAGAATCGCCGTGCGTCGACCATGCCTAGCCGCGAATGGTCTCCGCCGCGGCCCTTGGCAATGTCGTGAAAGAGCGCGGCGACGTACAAGCGCCATTGGCGCGGGAAGTTCGCCATCAGCTGGCTGCAAAGCGGGTATTCGTGCGCATGCTCTGCCATCGCGAAACGCCGCAGGTTGCGAACCACCATCAGGATGTGTTGATCGACGGTGTAGACATGGAACAGGTCATGCTGCATGCGACCGATGATCCTGCGAAAGGTCGGCAGATAGCGACCTAGCACTGACCACTGGTTCATTCGGCGCAGGGTCCGCGTGACGCCACGCGGCTGTTGCAGCAGCGACATGAATAACTGCCGGTTCTCGGGCTGCGCTCTGAATGAGGCATCGAGCCGCATCCGCGCGTGCCAGATTGCGCGCAGGGTTGCCACCGAGATCCCGGCAAGTTCGGTGTGTCTAGCCAGGCAGATGAATGCCCGCAGGATCGCAGCCGGGTCTCGTTCGAAGATTGTCGGGTCGATCGCGTCCAGCAACCCGTTACGGTCCTGAAACTCCCCGTCGATCGGTTCCGGCGCGATGTCTCGCTGCGAGAACAGTTCAGTTTCGAGGTTTTGCAGCAGGATTGTGCTCATCTGAGTCACCTGCTTGGCCGCCCAGAAGTAGCGTTGCATGACCGCTTCGGAGGCCCTTCTGGCGCTACCGCCGCTCAGGCCGAGAAACTCGGCCGCTTGCGCTTGCAGGTCGAACACCAATCGATCTTCGCGACGTCCTGCCAAAATGTGCAGGCAGGCCCTGATTCGACGGATCATCCGCTCGCTGGCGCGAACCGCGCGCAGTTCTGCGGGCGTGGCCAGTCCACTCTTGGCCAGCTCTGCCCACCGCCAGCCGAGCCCGGCGGCGCGGGCACTCCACATCACCACCTGAAGATCGCGAAGACCGCCAGGGCTTTCCTTGGTGTTGGGTTCAAGGCTGTACGGAGTGTCCTCGTACTTGACATGGCGCTGCCGCATCTCCAGCCATTTGGCCCGAAAAAAGGCCTGCGGGTCGATCTGTGCGCGCAGTCGTTCGGTCGTGCTCTTGAACAGCGCGCGGCTACCGGCAAGCAGTCTTGCCTCCATCGCGCTTGTCTGAATCGTGATGTCGCCGGCCGCTTCGCGCACGCACTCCTGGGCGGTGCGCACGCTGTGACCAATCTGCAATCCAACGTCCCAGCAGGCACCAACAAAGGCCTCAAGCGCTTCTCGCATCGACTCGTCGGGTGCGCGCTCCAGCAAGACCAGCAGATCAACGTCTGAATGCGGGAACATCTCTCCCCGACCAT
>Ga0222714_10003745_pt1 | contig 15259 bp, 1 predicted proteins | sample C33_3DmetaG_FD_165048 | JGI IMG/M metagenome (GOLD analysis project Ga0222714, IMG submission 165048) | Estuarine water microbial communities from San Francisco Bay, California, United States - C33_3D | ecosystem: Environmental > Aquatic > Marine > Unclassified | place: USA: California... | reverse complement strand
TGACCATTGGTGAAGGCTACTGAATACGTAGTCGTATTCCAGTTTGAGCCATGCAATTGGAAGGTAACTTCAACGGAATCAAGTGCATTTGGTAAGCTGGTCCAGTTGAAATGGTATGGGGCTACACCCCCGAAGGTGTTCACCACCACTTTACCATCGCTTCCGCCAAAACAATCTGGCTCAACACTGTAATGGTAGCTGTTTACTGCTGTGGGCTGATTAACCACAACATCTATGGTGCTTTCACAACTGAAACTATCCGTGACAAATACCGTCAAGGTGTCCGCACCTACGTTCAGTATGGTGGCCGTGGTATCTCCATTGCTCCAGTTGAATGTGTATCCACCATTCCCTACTACGGTCAATGCGACTACACCATTGGTATCGCCATAGCAATTCGCGTCCGATACAGCGGCTTGCAAAGAAGGCAATGCGCGTACGTCAATGCCAATCGCTTCAGAAGTTGAAGCACATCCGATTGAATCCGTAATGATCGCCGAATAACTATAGCTTCCCACGGCAAGTACGCCTGTATTCAACGTGTCACCCGAAGTATTCTCCTCTGTGCCATTCAAGAACCATGCGTACTCCGAGAAGCCGCCGGGAACTTGCAAGACCACATTCCCCATTTGACCATCACAGTACTGCAAAGTATCCGATGCAGAAACGGTGAGGTTTGGAACAGGTTCAGGGTTCACAAGGACGAACACACTATCAGTGGAAATTTCACAGTTGTTACTGTCTACAAGTGTGACCGAATACCATCCAGTGGTGTGAAGGGTCAAGCTGGCACCCGTTTCACCCGTATTCCAGACATAGCTCATGTTATTGCTTAGAACATCTGAACTTCCTGCTTCTAAGATGTCTCCTTCACAAACCGTCTCTGGTGTGAGTCGATTCAGAACAGGATTAGATGGATTCACATCGGTAAATGAAATACCATCCACAGCAATTTCTCCATTTGGTCCGCCAGTTCCGGCTTGTGCTTTGAGGCGGATCTTGACCGTATGACCAGCAAATGCTGAAAGGTCTGCTGTATCCAGGACCCATGCATTTGTTGCAGTGGGCGTTTCACGCATCCAAACCGTCGTCCAACCTGTTTCACCCAAAGTGACGTCCTGAACTTCCACTTTCAGGCTGCCCATTTGCTGGTCTGAGTTCGCACCCAAAGCCACCACATTCGTATACATATGGTAGTTAAATACTACGGCAGGTTGATTGGTTCCTAGAAGGTTGATGCATGGTGAAACTATGGCAGCAGTTTTATTCTCATCCGTGCCCGAATATGGATTGAATAAAAGGTATCCGCCGTGGCCATCTGAGGACGTCGCGTCTCCACTTGGGCCACTGAATTGTGTATCGGTGGCGTCTTTATGAAGAATCCAATCTTTAGGCTGCGATCCATCATTTGCCCATGGGTAGAGCAGTGAATCCATGATTGACTTGACTGCTTGGTAGCCAGTAGCAATGATGAAGTTTGTGGCTCCCCATGCTACGTCAAAATGGTCTTCAGAAGGCACATACCGCACTTCTGTACAATTTTCTGCGCCTGAGCTATAAACCAATGATTGGTCTGTAGATGCCAGAACTCGGCCATTCAATCGGAAGTAGACATCTGGTGGTACATTGATGGAAACCGTAGCAGTGTCATAAGAAGGACAACCATTTTCTGATAACGCTTTCAAAACAAATGTTTCACTCTTCGTAACCAACTGGGTCCTCGAGGTATCCCCATTTGACCAGAAGTAGGATGCAAATGCCTTATTGGTTGATAGACTCACCGTATCGCCCAAACACAGTGTACCCGACAAAGGCAAGTCACTTGTTATCTGCATGGCTGACGTAGAATCTACTTGAATGACAATCGTATCAGACCAAAGAATACAACCGGAAGCAGCGTCCGTGACACGCAACAATGAGGTCGCGGTTGTCGCTACATTGATCACGGTGGTATCCGGAATCTGCGAACCATTCACATACCAGCGATAGGTATCGTAAACAGGTGCAGTGTTCAACGTAGAGAAGTCACAAACTCGAATGGTATCCACCGCTTGGATCTTATCAATTCCAAGTTGAACGTTCGGTCTCCAAGGAGAACCGTTCGTATTACTTGGGAACATACAGTTGTCCGCATTGATGTTTGTGTGTGAACTCAATGTCAATTGAACATTGCCATATATCTGGTGCTGCAGAATTTCTACAGAACTCGGAGGATTGACCCCGTAATCGAAGCAAACCTCTACCAAGATATTTTGAGCTCCGTCCCATTTGAAATCATTGGTGAAATTGTGAATGTTCCAGGTCTCTCCAACAGGGAAGTAATTGTTTATGGAGAAGACTTGTTGCAATCCCGTTACCCAAGAAGACAGTGAAGATTGTCCCGTATGACCCATGGAAATACTCATCGTGTTCAATACCGAGGATCCCGCATTTTGAACATATAGCGACAAGCTATTAATATTCGTATTCTGCGTCAAGCCAGCTTGATACAACTCTGTAGCACGAATGATGAATTGAACCTTTCCATAACGCTGACCAGCTCCATATGGGTGTGGCTCTTGTGATGACCAAGAGTTTGAGGTTGTTTCATTTAGACCTAAGACTGTAGTCGTCACCCCTTGCAATGAAGCACCTGTCGCTGCATTTAAATTGCTCGCATAAACAACAGGAGGATAGATTACATACACACGAGCGGAGTCGCTATTGGCACAGCCAAAGCTGTCCACCACACTCAAGTAGTATGTTTCAGACTCAAATGCTTCAATCGTACGAGTGGAGTATTGATTCGCACTGACTGTGAGTGAAGTCCAATTGTAATCCGCAAATCCTGCGCCCGCATCCAAGGTAACAATGTCCCCAACACACATTCGAACCTCGTTGTTTCCAAGCAAAGTTGAACCAGGTTTTGCGATACTACTTGTAATTGAAACCGCAGGGGTTGGGTGCGCCGTAATGATACTAATTGTATCCTGAGCGGTACATCCGCGATCATCTGTCACGGTTACCGAATAGGCACCAGGAGAAAGTTGGCTAATGGTTGACGGAGCATTTGGCACACTTCCGCCACCAGGATACGTCCATGTAATAAAGTAACGGCCCGAACCACCAACAACGTCCAACTGAAGGGAGCCATTGCTTTCTCCTTCACAATTCTCGTCGGACTTCAACAATCCGAGATTAATAGGCGCATCTTGCGTAATCTGAACGCTATCTACGATAGTTTCCACCACAGTAGATCCCGAATATTTCTGAACGGTAAGCTTGTACCATCCTGCATACAAATTTGAAATCGTGTAGGCGCCTGAAGTCAATTGAGAATTCGGGTTGTTGATAGTGTTTCCGTCCAAAGAAACCCAAGAGTACTTATATGGACCTCCCAAAGGATGTTTCGCCGTTGCTTTTATTTGCGCCGCGGAGGGATTACAAGCAGGGTTGCTTGTAATCTCGAAGGCCACACCAAATTGAGGAGTACTCAAATCAGATTCAATGGCACCTAAATCTGAGTTTGATCCTACAGGATTCGGACGATTAGTGCCAAACAAATCCTGTTGAGGCATATTCAAGTATACCGGATTGTTTGCCGATCCTGGATTCAACCATGGGTTGTGGTTAGCTGCGCCAAGTGCCGAACTCATAACGGCCAAACTAAAGTCACCTTGTCCTGGATTCTTTAAGTAAACTGGTTCAACTATCATGGCTGAATCCGTTACTTGGCCTGTAACTCCCGGTGTCGTCAGGATGCTAGTGCTGGAGACACCCCCTTGAATTAATGAATTCTTAATGTTGACGTCACAGTCAGCACCTGCCCAACTATAGTTCCCTTGATCGATAATGATGTTGTAACCCGTTTGGCCTCCAAGAATTGAATTATACAGGTTTAACTCCGAATTATTCGTCAGGTAGATCGATGAGTTGGCATTTGTTCCAGTATATCCCGCTCTACTCAAGTTTTTGTAGATCGTACTATTCACGAAACTCACATCTGCAGAATTCTGAATATTCACACCTGCTACCCAACCGCCCTTGTTGAATGCAATCAATGCATTCTCAAAGACAACACCTTTATTCGCGCCATTAGAAACATAGACAGCTCCCCATGAATCTGAATTGACATTGGTGTTGGATGTGACTTTGAAGTTCTTAAGTGTCAATTTTCCTGAACCCCATGAATCAATTTGAAGTGCTGAAGCTCCACTCCAACCCGTGTTTTGGTTGTCAAAAATATTCATGCCACTTATGGTCACATCCCCCGACATGCCTCCTTGAATGCCCACTCCAGCAGCCCATTCACTTGAAGTGTTATCAAAGACATTCACATCCTCCCAATCTAGATTAGCAATGTTATTCAAATAGATCCCGGCTCCTCTTGGTGCCGAATTTTTGAATACATCTACATTTCTCAGGATAGCAGACTCTTCAATGAAGATACCACCGCCTTGATCCGAACTATTGTTATTACGAATCTTAAGATTCTCCAAAACATAGCCCCTTTCAAAAAGCGCTAATCCTCCTCCGCGATTGCCTCCCCACCAGTTGTAGGAGATTGCATTTCCTCGGGTTATGGTCATGCCGACCAACCGAACAACATTATTTGAGGTCGAGTCTGTCGAACCATTGAATCGAGCAGTCAAAACAGGAGCCTCATCTGATCCATTCAATATGACTGCATCAATATGGCTAGCTTGCCCATCAAGAATGAAGCGAGAAGCTATGGTAATTGGCTTGGCGTATTGCCAATCATAATTTTGCCAAGCATCACCCAATTCCAGATTTTCATAATACGTACCATCTTCAATAATTATGGTATCCTGATCACACGCCAAATCATAGGCGAGTTGTACAGATTTCAACGGCAGTAATTCAGTTCCGGGATTGGAATCATTACCAGTTGTTGAAACATACCAACGTTGTCCAAGTTTGGATTCCAAATCCAATGAATCCACCACAGTACAGCCCGCTCCATCCGTTACTTCGATGTAATAACGGCCCGCTGATGCATTGTTCCTGGTGTAGCTCCAGTTGGAATTGTTTAGGCTATTGAACTGCCACCCATCTATAACAGAGCCCGAGCTATTCTTGACTTCGAATGAATGTGACCACCAATTTGTTGTAAAGGGCGTGCCGCCTTTTACATTACCAAAATTGAATCTACCAGAGTTGCTGGAGACAGCTTCACAAACATCTTTAGTTGTTAATATCTCAAATGTCAATGGGTTGTTCAGATTATATGAATTTGAAAGTGTATCTCCACGATCCAATGCAAAAACTGTTAGCGTATACAGACCCTTTCTAGGAGCAATTATAGAATTGCTTATTTCAAAGAATCCAGACGGCCCAGCCCATTGCACCAAGTAGTTCTTTGAGTTAAACACCAATGCATCCAAGCCATAACCACAAGCGTCTATTTGGATTGCGAAGTTGCCGACTGATAAAGGGCTCTCAAATGCACCTGCATCAATTTTGGAACCAGCTGGGTTCGGACGATTTACGCGTGCCAAATCCAATGTCGGTGATTGATAGTTTGAACCGTTTAACACATGAGTAAGTTCCCCAAGTCCAATTGCAGGTGAAGTATTCTTGAGAGTGCCATTTGTATTCAACGAAGCATCCGAAGTATACACGTTCGTGGAGTCAACTGTTTGCGCCGAGTATTTAGAAGGCAAAATGGTCGACTGGCTAGGCATCAATGAATTTAATGCGGTAATGCTTCCTGAACCTGTAAAGACATTCGATCCTGAATATTCAACAATTGAGTTCAAGATTAGAATGTTAGGAGACGCATCACTATGTATGAACAGATTTCCATCTCCAGCCTGATTTTCTGAAATTGTAGAATTTCGGATGGTTATGGCAGGAGATGCCCCATTCCAGGTGCGGAATAATCCATGATTCCCCCATCCAATCGTATTTCCAGAAATCAGCGAATTCGAAATTTCAATCTTTGAACTTCCGGCAATCTTAAATATTCCCTGGGTTGCGTAATTATTTACAATTTCCGTATTAATGAAATTCAATTTGTCGTTCCATTCTGTATAAATGACCCCTCTAGAATCTTCAGAAGTTGATCCATTATTGTTTCTGATTTTCGAGTCTCTAATTGTGAGCTCTAGTTGCTGGCCTTGCATATGAATTGCCGCACCTCCATAATCTCTACAACAGGTCAATGTATTATCACGAATATCGACATGTTTGAATACGAATGAGCCCGAAACGTTCTGACCCGTATTCTTGACAGTAATGGCCCCCTCCTCACTAGATGAGCTTTTTCCTTTTATGGTGAAACCAGCAAGCTGTGATACGGTTGAATCATGTTCGCCAATCAACCTCACGACATAATCCAAGTTCGCAGACTTGATAACGGTTGATGCGATGGCTTGTGGATTACCTAAGCGGACATAATCACTGTAAAGCTTGACTTTTTTATTGAAATCAATAGATTCAGTGTAAACGCCCGGCAAAACATAAACTTTACCCCCTGCAGGCGCCTGATTAATACCATGCTGAATGGTTTTGTAAGGGCTCGCCAAACTTCCGTCTCCAGTTGCATTACTTCCCGTTATAGCGACAAAAATGGGTTCATCAATACGAACACTATCACGTCTTTCACAACCCGTATTCGTGACACTCAAAACATAGGTAGCAGGTGAGGTCACCAACAACGTGTCATTTCCACCAATTGAGGTAGTTACTCCTGACTCAAACCATGAAAGCACCGATCCACTCGTATAGTTTGCTCCCAGCGTCACAGTGTCTCCTCCCAACAAATCCAATGTTCCGGAATGATTGACAATCTGACCGACCGGAGAATTGTTAATGTTTATAGTATAGTTCGATGACTCCATCTGACAAGAGGTGTTGTCCGACTTGTTCAACGTTGTCGTCACTTTCACTGTCATGGAAGATGTGACCTTCAGCGTGCGAGCCGTTCCAAATACCGTTCCCGTGTTAGGATCCGACCAACTGTAGGCATCAAAGCCTTCAGGAGCCCAAATGGTGATGCTATCACAATGGGCTTCAACTGCATTCAGAGCAACGGCACTTGTTGGGAATTCCAATATGTACTTCTGATCATACCATTCATAACCCCAGCGTTCCCATTGGCCGCCCCAATTAAATTGTACACGAATCCTGGTGTCATTGTTGTTATTGGCTTGATTTCCGTTCCAATTAGTGTATGTAAATGGATCTCCATTAACCCATTTCCAAGAACCGTTTTCAAAATAGGCACCACAAAAAGCTTCACCATACCAATTTGGCTGTGCATTAATAAAGCCATTGATGGCTGCTTGCTCATTAGCATCATTAATAACCCAGAGGTGTCCACCTAAGCTCTCTGCATATGCTTTTGCTTGCGTCCAAGTGTGCTGTTGAGTGGTATTGATGTAGTAATGGTGGCCCTGATGCTCGCCCAAGTACTTAATGTCAGCGCTAATGGTTTGTCCTGAATATGTAGCTGGCGCGCCTGTTGAAACCACCGGTTGCATTTTCACATCTACTACAATCGAATCCTGAATAATACATCCAGAAGTATCCGTTACCGTTACTCTCCATGTTGCAGCACTTCCAACCGTGATCTGGGCAAAATTGGTTCCATCCTGCCACAAATAGGTATCCGTAGGATCCGTTGTCGCAGCCGTCAACGTAACCGTCTCCCCGTTACAGAACGTAACAGGCCCACTAGCAGTTACCGTCAAGTCCGGAAGACTATTATTATATCCTACCACCAATGTGTCGGTGAATTGACATCCTTTCTTGTCTGTTACTACAATTCTATACGAACCTGGATAAAGGTTACTGTATGTGTAGTTCGCGCTTCGCTCAGAAGAATTCTGATCAGTCCAACTATAGCCAAGGCTATCCAAATCCAAGTAATCAATTTCATACTTGTAGGTGCCTCCTGTAAATGAAGAGCCTCCAGAAATAGAGAACTTCAGCGTTCCATCGTTTCCAGCAAAACAATTGGCTGATAGACTATTATTGGTAAGAACTATTGGGCCCGCCGTTACCACTTCTGCAGAATCCGTCAAGCTGGTACTGCCTGCTGTTACGGTAACATAGTACATGCCAGACGTCAATCCTGAAATCGAGCTTGTCACCTTTGTCCCCCATGCCGCATCGCCCTTCTTTGTCCACGCAAAAGACTTTGCCAATGCAGTAGTGGCCCCTGTAGGATCAATCAACTGAACAGTAATGGAACCCGAATTAGTTTGGCATATTCCATTATTCACAATGGTAAGTTTCAATCCAGGAATTCCAACACTCTGAGGAAGTTCTATAGGACCGATTTCAGGATTTGATCCGGAAGGATTCGGGCGAGAAGCATTGTTTATATCCACACTAGGTGAGGTAAGTGTTTTTGAAGTAACAATTGTCGTTCCTGATGAATTCGTATATCCATATGATCCTGTTGAAGTTCCGCCACCGATAATTGAACTGTAGAGCGCTGGTCTGTAGTCTCCATTTGATGCGTCGACAAAATGTGGCTCTGTTGTTTTGACGCCTTGAATATTAGAGAGTACTGATCCTGAGCCACATTCATTTGAGAGTGCCAATGCACCCCCAACTAAGTAGGAACTGCTGTTAGCAATGACATACTTGTCGCCACAACCTCTACCTAAAACACTATTTTTTGATCCGCCTCTGCCAACAATGCTATTGTGAAGGCGCAACTTTACTTGGTCCCATATAGAGATTTGACCCGAATTGGATTGATTCGAAGTGTTATTGTATATCAACGAGTTAATTAAACTCACTTCGTCGCCGCCGTAGTTGTTGATTACAAGACCGGGAGATGGCCCATTAGTCGAGAGATTATCAACAATTTCAAGGTTAGAAATTTTCAGGTGGATACCACCTTCCGTGCCTAATTCCATTCCACCATAGTCAGGGGCAATATTTCCTTTTACAAGAATGTTTTTCCATGAAGTGGTGTGATTTCTCAAATAGATGCCGCCTGTATGTTGAGTGGCACTATTGCCTATCACCCGAATATCAGAGACATAGGGTGTCGAATTAAGCATGGCTCCACCCCTATACTTCGCGGTGTTGCCTTTGATAGTGGTATTCCGAACGTAGATGTCACCTCCCATTGTAGTATGAAGGCCCCCTCCTTCTTCACTCGCGGTATTATTCTCGAAGACTGAATTGGTCACAACACCATAGAACCCATGACCCCAAAATGCAGCGCCTCCGCCATATTTGGAGTAATTGTCTTTAAATACACAATGATCAACTTTCAAGCACGTTACATACACCGAAAGTCCACCACCAAAGTTCCACCAAGGGGTGCTGTTTACGTTTTCAGCATTTTGCACAGTTAAACCAATAAGTTGTGAGCGCACAGTATCTGTGTTGTTCCAACTCCATGAACGATAATATAAAACCGCATTACCATTTGACTTACCATTCAGTTTTACCGACGAAATGTGATTGGTATCGCCATCAATTACGTAACGACTTGCGATGATTACAGGCTTATTTACTACGATGGAATCTTCATAATAGCTGCCGTCTTCCAATATGATCGTATCAGAATCACAACTCTGAGAAACTGCATATTTAATAGTAGCGTATGGGCTTATGGCATTACCTATTCCCGCGTTTGATCCAGTGTTCGAAACATAAATAGTTCTTTGAGCCTTTGACAGTATGTCCACTGTGTCATACACATAGCAACCTGTAGCATCTTCCAATCTTATGATGTACTCTCCTGCTGTTCTGTTGCCAATTGTCTGAATATTCGTTGGGCCATTCCAAATATTATTCGACCAAACCTCCGAAGTTCCAGAGAAAACTCTCAGATAATAATCTCCAAATCCCTGTTGGAAAATTGTACCCCCATTCATGTTGCGTACCTCTATCGAGCCGCTTGAAGAACTTACCGCTTCACAAACATTCTTTACTAGAGAAATATCAAACGATAATGGATTGTTTAGTACATAACTCTTGGTAATTGTGTCATTACGATCAAGGGCATAAACATTTAACACATACGTTCCTTTTACTGAAACTGAGATTGTCTCATCGAAAGAAGTATATCCATTGGGTCCACTCCACTCCACTAGATAATTGGATGTATTTAGAATATTGGGAGTGATCAAATATCCACAAGATGATATCGTGACATCGAAATCACCTTGAGATTTGACATTCTCAAATGCGCCTGCATCAGGGTTTGATCCCACTGGATTGGGCCGGCTCTGGCCTTTCAAATCCAATGCTGGACTCGCAAAGTTTTTGCCATTTAAACTTACTGTCGTCCGCGCGTTTCCAATTGCAGGTGAATTGTTTTTCAGCGCTCCACCCGTATTCAAAGATGGCGAAGCATATACGGTAAGACTGTTAGTATCAAGGGTGATATTGCTACTAGTAAAGTATGATTTATTGGTGCCTCCAACTACTGAATTCGTCAAATACATATTGTTGTTTGACCCATATGCATATAACCAGTATTGCGACATATCCCCATCAAGAACCGAATTCACAAAATGGATTTCATTACTTGACCCGGAAATATTAAAGATGTTTTGCATGTCCTCATGTCCGTCAATAGTGACATGATTAAACGAGGCATCAATATTCGATGCGTCAAACTCAAATAGGTTGTCTCCACCCCCACCGATGAAGGCGTTATTGATGAATCTCACATTAGAGTTTTCTCCAAACCTTAAAATTGTATTCCAACGATCACTATTAACCCAACTTACGTTTTCAAAATCAACAGTTGAGCTACGCAAATACCCTAACCTGTGAGAAGTATTCGATGGTTCGCCGTTATTTTTGAACCGAACATCTGTAAACTTGACGTTTGAGCTGTATTCAACGTCCAATGCCACTGCTGCATTACAGCATCCCTGACCTTGGGCTTGTTTTGCTCCTGAAACTATGATTTTCTCAAAATCAATATCTGCAGAGCTAGAAACAATTGAAATCGCTGATGAACGATCCCAAGAGCCGCTGTAGTTTGCTTGATAATCTTTAACCGTGAAACCAATCATTTTCACGCTTCCTTCATTCAAGCCGTATATATTGACGCCACCATAAGAACTGATATTAGAATTGGAAACAGAAGTTATAATTCCAACAGACCCAGGTTTAATAGTCGTTGTATGAAGGGCATTTGTGTCTCCCGTTCTCAAGACATCAGAGGCAATTGTTAAAGGCTTGTCGATTAATATGCGCTCGTCATAGGTTCCAGGAAGGACATACACTTTTCCGCCAACGGATGCTTGATTTATACCATGCTGTATAGTTTCATAAGGATTGCTTAAAGAGCCATCACCTGCAGTATTGCTTCCAGTTGTTGAGACAAAAACAGGGGCATACAATTCAACACTATCCCTAGTAGTACAACCATTTAATGTTGCCACCAGGGTATGGGTGCCTACCGTGTTGCTAACTAAAGTATCATTAATGCTAGAACTTTGGCCGTTTACCAACCAATTCAATGATGCTCCTGTAGGATAGTTAGCCTTCAGAGTAATAAAATTGGAACCTGTTAAATCTGTAGTTCCACTTTTATTTGTAATAGAAATCGATGGACTTTCATTGATAGTAAGTTGAACTGAATTGGAGTTGTAACTAGTGCCATTCCGAATTCCCGCAACGGAATAATTCCCGGATGTCGAAGCCCAGATCTGATTTGATACTGTTGATAAGACCGTTGTGCTGTAGTCCATGAATAGCTATCAAAACCCGATTCAGTCCAAAATAATACGCTATCACATGCTGTCTCTGCATTCTGGGCTACACTTAGGCGTGAGTTGTCAACAAATGAAACATAAAATCTTCGGTTATCTGAGTTCTGACGAGATACCCAATTTCCGCCCCAACCAACCATGTAGCAACCGTAGCTATTGCTTCCTGAATTGTTGTTATCCCACTTGGTATATGTTATTGCCGTCCCTGTATTCGTATTAGTCCAAGCGTTTGAAGTACCGTCCAAATAGATACCAATCCATGGCTCAGGATACCCTACCAATGAAACCGTCCTGGACTGAACATAGCTGTTTTCGGAGTCATTTTCTGGGACCCAAAACTCTCCTCCAATACTACCAATTTGCGAAAGTGAAGATGTCCATGTATACTGATTTTGAGAAAGATATATGTGTTTTCCGTTAATGAAACCTATATAAGTATAGCCAGATATCGCATCTCCATTATGTAAGTACCCTTGGCCTATCCGAATTGCTGGTAAATCGAGAACCACCACCGTCGCCGTATCAATAACCGGGCAACCATCCGAGTTTATCGAAGTCAAGGTATAGGCGCCACTGCTTGTAACCGTGGTACTGTTTCCCGTTGCGCCGTTGCTCCACAAATTCAAATATGAATTTTGTCCAGTCAGCGTAACAGAGCTTCCGCTTACTACAGTATCGGCACTTGCTGTTATGGAATTCGTATTTGGATTAAATACCACTTGTACGGTGTCATAACTCAAACAGAAATTCCCATCAATCATGGTGACGGAATATTCACCCGCGCTGGATACGGTCACAGAAGAAGAGGTTGCGCTTGTATTCCAAGACAAGAGTTGATACCCCGAATTTGCTACAGAAATGGAAATATTTGAACTACATCCCACAATGGTATCCGTCTTAGCTGGCAAAGCCATTTTGAATTTTGTCAACGGTCTATAATTCGCTGACTTATTTCCAGCACCATTATTACCGACCAAAGTGGTACTCGTGTTGTTCGCCTGAACAAATCGGCTCAAAGTTGACGTTCCTTTCACCAATTTGAAAATAGGGTTCACATCCGTACTGACATTGAACGAATTAACTCGGTATGACACTTGAATGATTAGTGAACTTGTACCATCCCATATTTGATCGTTTATGTCAAAGTGAATCTCACCATCAGTAGAGCTCGGGTTTTGCCAATAGTTATCATAAACAATCTGACTTGAATTCAAGGTCACCCAAGAACTCGGCATTGTGGCATTCCATTTCAATGAGATTTTGAACTCTTCCAAGGATCCTCCTGAATATGCTTCCTCAAAAACAAATCCAATTTCATCAATAGTAGATCCCGCTGAAAGGCCTCGGGCCTGCAAATCAGATACCGAATAATAGTACTGTTGAACATTCGATTGTCGGTATCGACCAACCGGGGCCAACCAGTGCTGATTGTTCTTGTTCAACGCCAAGTTCAAAACACTTGGATTTGGTCGCGTTAAAGAATCTGATACTTCTCCAGAAACCCAAAAGGATTGCGGATAATCGGAACTATAAATTTGTACTTGGTCTGTGGAAATATTCAAAAGGGCTGGTTCAGTTTGGGCACTGTCTCCATTTGCAAGAATTTCCCGCATGAAATAATACCCCTTGTTTTTAGCATAAAAACTTTGGGCATTTCCTAATTTTGAGGCCGTTAGATTATTAGACACCCCAGTGTAAAACCATTTATAAACAGATCCTTGGTTTATTACGTCCGGAGTTAAATGCAAGGAATCTCCTGAGCAAGCCGCTGTTGCGGGTGACCCGTATTGATCCAATGCTGTGTAGGATGGAAATGCCAACACCTCCAAAGTATCCGAGGATCTCAAGTCGCCATTTTTATCTTGAGCCGTGAAGTAGAAGGTTCCTACCCCATTCCCATTTGAATTTTGAGAAGATTTCCAAATTTCAAAATTGTAGTTGTTATTCCAAGAATTATACCCAGAGTTCCCTCCAGTCGGACTAGCTAAGGTGATGGGTACTAATGAAATGTTACTCCATGAATCCGATGAGAAACCGAACCCAGCATATGCAAAAAATTTCAATTTACCTTGTTTAGAGTCTTGCCAAGGCGTTTTTGAGAATTTTCCTACTGCCCCATCTCCGTTTATAACCTGAATAACTGGGTGTTCTGTGTGAGGTGGGTTTGAATTATTTACTCCATATGATTCTTTGGCATTCCAGCCAAAACCCTCCCTAGAAATGAGCGCATAATTAGTGCTAATTGCAATGATCTCTCGTCCATAGCCATTGTCACCATACCCATATTGTTTTAGCCACGATTCAGTGCCGGAACTATTTAGTTTTACTACAAATTGATCAACAGATTGATTTTGCTTTTGAAAATATCCGGAAATAATAATATCACCTGAACTATTAACTTCAGCATCGGTCAAACCGGACCATTGGATTGTAACACCTGAAGGGCTGTACGTCCATTGAGAAACGCCGGAGCTATTAAACTTTTCGATAATACCGATTTCATTAGAAATGGGATTGTGCTTTCCAAGTAGATACAAATTACCCGCTCCATCGACCTTCAGATTGAATATCTCAGAATTTTCGGCAAATGAAGAATTAAAATGAGAAATGGTGTCGCCAGCCGAATCTAATTTCCATATTCCCTTATAGTATGTCCATGAGGATGAGGCTTTCCCATATCGTGCACTTACAAAAAAACTCGTACCAAATTGTTGAATATCATAAAATTCCCAGAGTGGACTGTAAACGGAAGAGTTCCAATTATCAAACTCCTTTATTGAGGTCACAGTGCCTGTGGAATTAGCTTTCAAAAAAACTGCACGATCGCATTGGTTGTTTCTACCAACCATGATCAAATCCCCGGTTGAGGTTTCCACCATTCCGTTCAGTGTAATTCTTGGCAACGAGCAATTCGTTGTTGAGAGACTCTTATAATGTTTTGTCCAAACAGTATCGCCGTTAAAATCAAGCTTTGCCAAAAATGCATACGCATAAGAATTGTATGTTCTTGAACCATATGCGAAAATGGCATTACCGGTCAAATGGATCCCCTTGAAACTTTCAACTTGGGACGTCGGGGCGACAAACTTCGACCAAAGGGTATCTCCTGTCAAGGAATTCACTTTAATCAACAATCCATCTCCATTCGAATTGCTCACATTCGCAAGAATGAAAATGCTTTTACTTGTCGACTCATATTCAGCGCCGACTATTTCGTGATTCGAAATAGTTCGGGTCTCAATGAGTTTTTCAAACCGTTGTCCTAATGCCGCCACCGAAATCAATCCGAAAGCAAGGCTAAATATTGAACGGAAAAGAAGGCTGTTCTTTTTCATAATAACGTTGAATGAAGTCAACAAGTAATTCTTATCAATAAATCACGAAATTCTCGCGGAGTGATTTTTCTTCGTTAAATACCTCAATCGTGTACATGCCGGGAGGCAAGCTTTCAGGATAGAGGTCGATGAAGGTTTCGTTGATGCTTGTTACGTACCGAACGATGGTTCCCGTTGCATCAAAGATTTTATAATCAAATGACTGCAAATCAGGGTTTTTGAATA
>Ga0222714_10003744_pt1 | contig 15260 bp, 31 predicted proteins | sample C33_3DmetaG_FD_165048 | JGI IMG/M metagenome (GOLD analysis project Ga0222714, IMG submission 165048) | Estuarine water microbial communities from San Francisco Bay, California, United States - C33_3D | ecosystem: Environmental > Aquatic > Marine > Unclassified | place: USA: California... | reverse complement strand
TCATTAATAAGGACTTCCCTTTTTAAATTGTTGTACTGGTAGATATACAGCTAATGCTGCTTCATCAAAATCTATTCTTAAAAAACTTGATCTGACGTGTGCATACAAATATTTTTTTACTGTCTTTTTAGCATTACTTACTGTCTTAATACCATCGTAGTTTGCATTAATCTTTGTTGTAGATTTTACTCCACCATCAGCAAATCTTTGTAAATTTTGTAATAATCTAAATCTCTGTATTGGTGGTAGATAATGAAAATTCATACCCATAAAACCACCTGGTATTGTTTCCAATGGTAATACTAATGGAAACGTATCATAATATGGTAATTTCTTTTTATACTTAGGATCGTAGAAAAACATATTTAATCTTCCAGGGCTTGGTCTACCAATTAATTTACCTGAAGACATTAATTTTCTAGCTGTAATTCTATCACCCAAAGATGATACAGTATTTCTGTACCAATCAGCACTCTTTTGAATACCACCTTGTTTATCTACTAATGGGTCAAGAATTGATGGCATTATAATCTTCCTTGTACAAAACCTTCTGGTATTATTTTACAATATTTTGTTGTCTTACCATTATGACACCATTTATATCCTTTAGTGTGAGTATTTTTTAAGTTTTTACCTTTCATTGATTTACTAATATTTTCAATCCATTGTTTGGTAAATATTCTTTTTTTTCCTCTCAACTGATTAACTCTTTTCTCTATTTGTTCAGGTGTTTGTTTTCTACCCAAATTAGCCATTCTACTTAATTCTCTTACAAGTTTTTCTTTTGGTAATCTTTTAATCAAACCTAACCAAGCAATTTTATCTTGGTAATGTCCATATTTTTTAAAATAATTCTTATGATATTCAGCGTGTTGTTTTACTGATACTTTTATTGTTTTATTAGTTCTTATACGCTGACCATCTTTAAATTCTATTATATGATGTATATGTTCCATATGTGTATATTTATAATAAAAAAGGCGCCTCTTTCGAAGCGCCTTTTAAAGTAATTAAGTGGAGAGAATTTTACTCCTCTTCTGCCAATTTACTAAAATATGACATTGTATCGTCATCATCACTAGCAGATGGAGCGACTTCACTACTTTTCACAGTACCATTGTTTTGAGGCGGGAGGTCCGTATTGTCAACAGTTCCTGCGCTTCTTATACCCGTAATCGTCCTATTCAGTTTCTCTTTGAGTTCGTCATAAGATTTAAAATTACTAGGGTCTAGGAAAGGCTTTAGAGCGTGTTGTGATTTCCAAATCTCTTTGATTCTTTCATCACTTTCAGCAACTTGCGTTACTGGCTCAAATTCAGATTTATCATAATTCCAATAACCATCAACTTTTCTAATTTTTAGTTTAAAGTTTGCACCTTTCCAAAAATCAAATGGGTTAACTGGTTTCTCATCTTCAAATGCAGGTTGCATAGCTTCTGTAATTTTATCAAATATCTTTTTACCAAATTTGAATAAAAATATTTTACCTTCATTCTCTGGATGCTTTGGATCTGATACTATTAATATATTTGAATAGTAAGATAGTTTTCTTTTTCTTTTTCTTGCTATCTCTTTATCACTATCTAATCCTGTATTCCATAATCTTGTATTTTCTTCTGACACAGGGTCTTTTTGTCCTAATGTCGTTAAAGAGTTTTCAATATACCAACCACCTTTGTCTTGGAATGCGTGTGACCATACTCGTTGCCAAGGTAAGTCTTCGCCTTCTACTGCTGGTAAAAATCTAATAACGGCATAACCATTACCAGTTTTATCTAATTCTGGTTTCCAGAATCTATCATCTTGGTATTTTGATTTGTTTTGTTCTTTGTTCTCTGAACCGAGATTTGCCTCGATGGCTTTTGTAAGTTTGTCAAAGTTACTTGACGACTTTTTTAACGTTTCGAAATCCATATTTTATCTCCTTTGTATTTTCGTATTCGTTGTATTTGTGTTACCTGTTTAATCGGTATCAATTATTATTTATACGACTTTTCCATTCTCTATAACCTTTAATCCACTCTCTATCAGACAATGGACCTTTATCACCTAAAAGTCGTTTCCTTACTATCAATAGAAGATCAATCTTCCAATCAATAATTCTTATTAGTTTGTCAACTATTAATCTTTTCATAATTATACTATCTTCTAATATATCACTTTATTCCAATTTTGTCAAGTGTAGTTTGAAAGTCTATATATTTTAAATTTCTTACATCTACCCAATCATCTACTGGTTTACTAATGTTATCTTTACCATTATTGCCCTCTGGATTTACCTTATAAAATTGAACGTGTGGATATTCACAAAATAGTGTTTTCCATTGAGTCCTCCAATTGACAGATGGTATCGGTTTGTTCTCTGGTAGTCCGTAATACTTTGTGCCTTTGTACATATTGTTAATTTGATGTGTATTACTTTCTAAATCGTGTCCTATCAAATAGACTTCTTTTACATCTTTGTTTTGTATAAGAGCTACACGACCTGATGTTGCGCCAGCGGCGTAACCTCTATCTCTTTCGCCTGGTACTAAATCCTCTAATGTGTGCGCCTTATCATTGTCTGTTACCCAAGTGATATTTAAGTTTGTATGATTAACTTCTTTTTGTGTTAACTCTTTATTCTTTTTTAAGATATTTACTTTACCAGCAAGATTTGATCCGTGTATAACAAACATCTGTCTATCATCTTTTTTATTTTCATTGATAGCAAAATTTTCTTTTTTTAATTTTTCTAAATCTTCACCTTGAACACCACCATACTTCATTTGTTCATACATCATACCTGGTACTGGAACCCAATTTCTCAACCAAGTTTCATTGTTTTGACAATAACCTGATTGATATATCTCGTGCATTATACCGTGATCTACTGCAATCAAAACATCTGGCGTAAAATCTCTATACAAAGCATTACAACCATATATCTTTCCATATGACTTTAATTTGATTAAATCAAAAGACTTTCTACTTTCACCATTACCTATACAAAATACTCTACTTGCCATTGTTATCCTTTTTTACAAATATTTCTTTTAATATCATTTTACATTCTGTTTCGTTAAATCGAATAAATGGTTTTAATCTTTCAATTTTATTAGCGATTTCAGGCCAAACAATCTTTTCTTTAATTTCTTTATTAAAATTTTGCACATACGACAAGAAGTGCTCAAATACAACTGCGGTCTGATAGGATATTTTTTTCTGAAGAAGCAATCGTAAAAATCTTGGATGCTGGCCATCACCAGATTGAAAACCATCATTAAAAGAAATATTACGGATACTAAAATCATCAACAATGCAAACGCAGTCACTTCTAAAATGGTAGGTAAATGCTTCCTTACGTTTTTTATAATCCAAGTAAACATCTTTACCATCGTTTTGTAAAAGATTTCCAACCCATTTTTTACTGTCCGATAGAAAGTTTGAAACAAAGAAATCAAGTATATCATTTTGTCCATATTTCGTACTTAACTTATGAAAAAAGTATCTATCCTTTCTCTTTGTAAAACTATCAAGTGTTGCATTAACTTTTCCTCCATACTTTATATAGTCATAAGTTTTTGATGTAAAGTGTAATTTAACACCCAAATAAACTTTATATACATCAAACCCTCCATACATACATTTATAAAGGTAACTTACCCGCTGGTGGACTATTTAACATTCTTAAATCTGTAGCCTCTACTTCTATCTTTTCTTTTAATGATTTACTAATTAAGGAACCTACTGTACCTGTGTCTAAACTATTTTGTTCACAATACCATATAACAGCGTCCATATATGATAATCTCTTTTCTTTTACTATTTTCTCTATTATTAAACTAAACTCTTTACTATTCACTTAAATACCTCCAACTGATTGGGAAATGTTCTTGGCAACACTTATGTATTTGATGTGTTACCATTTGTGTTTCAACCTGTGCATCTGGTTTATTTCTTAAATTACAAGTTCTCGCAAAAGCATATAATGTTCCAGACCATATCCATTCTGTCATCATATTTTGAGGTAATACCATTCTTGCCATCTCTGGCGCAATATCTTTTTCTAACATATCATTATATAATTTTTTTGATTTTTTTATATAGTCCACTATATCATAAGGTACTTCCTCATTACTTGAACCTTGTTTTTTGTTTTCTGCTTTCTTACGCCACATAAAAGGTATATAGAATTTTGGTTCTTCATCTACATATCTTCTACTTACTTCGTTCCAAACTAAACCAACTTGATGTTTTACAAGTTGTCTTGCAACAAATACGGGTGCTTCTATTCTAAATTGTAAACTGGCGTGACCGAATGGTGACCAGTGATTGTGTTCAGCTAAATACTTAATTAACTTTTCGTCTTTGTCTTCAAACTTATCTTTTACTTTTGAAAATGAAACTCTGGCAGCGTTAACTACCGATAGATCACTTCCCATTTTATCAATCAATTGTACTTTCATAATTATATTTTTTCGGCGGGTGGGGAGCCTTGCCTCCCCAATAACAAGGTACCCGCCTTGTGGTAGTGATGATAGGATTTGATACCTATAATGCCAGTCTCCCAGCCCTCAACAGAGTGCGTCTCTTTTCGCCACATCACTAATTACATTATACCACAATTAGGGTACTTTGTCAATAGTAATTAGATTAAAAATAAAAGTAATCCGATTAAGACTATACTAGGTACAGCACATAATAGTAATATACTATTGTTTTTAACTTTCTTAATACCGTAAGTGATTGTTTTCCACTCACAATAATTGTATGGCCACATATTACTTAACTTGGCCATTTAGATGAGGAAAGAAAGCCTTTACTGTATTTTGGTATGCTTCAGCAAAAGGTTTACTATTTTTTAAACCTTCTTCATAAAGTTTTTGACCAAAACCTTGGTAGTCTTTCATTACATCACCAGACGTTACAAACTCATTGAATTTTTTTGCTGTTTCAATGATGTCTTCTGCTGACATAGTAGGAGCTTTAAACTCTTGTACTACTTGTTCACCGTCTTTTTTGATTGAATATTCAAACTCTTTTACTTTAGCTTGAAAGTTGAAGTCTGCTAATTGTTTAGCTAGACCTAATAGATCGCTTCTGATTTCAAAAGCGTTTTTTGTTGTGTTTGCCATAATTTACTCCTTTGTTTGTGTTTGTGTGTATAGCAATATAAAGTTATTTATGTAACTCTATTCTTATAATATAACACTTAATTATAATTTGTCAAGTGTTAAATTTTATTTATTTTATGTGTTGCAATAAATTCACAATCAGCTTCAGTAGCAGTTAAACCAACCATTTTATCCCATACCCAAATATATGAGTAAACGACTTTATCGTCTTTTACCATACACTTTTTACCAAAAGATAGTCTTGGTTCTTTTATACTACAAGCAGTTATCAATAAACTTGCCACAAATAATATTATAAATTTTTTCATTTTTTCTTTCTATCAGTATTATGTATCGTGTTTTTTTGTTGCTATAGCTGTATCAAAAGTATGAAACATTATACATCTTTCTACACCTGATGGTACATCTACTACTGCCAATGATTCATTTCTATTATTAGCATAAAACGTTACCATAAAAACAGGTTCGCCTTCTGGTTTAGATGATTCTCTACCCAAACTAATGGCAACCGCTTCAAAGTCATTTAATTCTATATAACTATCAACAACACTTGCTTCGCCACAAACAACTGGTAACTGTCTCCAATATAAACCTTGGTTGTCTTCTCCATTTTCGTGGTCAGCGAATACACTTGTACAGAATAATACTATTCCTAAAATTAATTTTTTCATTTTCCCCTTTAGCTGTTAAGGTCGCAAGTAGGAAGTTTAAATCACCTTTTTAATTTATGTCGTACTTTTGACTTTGTCTTTATTTTGTTCTTCGTAATATTTATAAAAGTCTTCTATTGATTTCATTAACTTAGGCATATATTCTTTCTTTTCTTTGATATAAGAAGTTACAGATCCATCTTCAGCGGCAAGTAAGACTACAACTTGTTCTATTTCCTTACCAAACATTTCCTCATACATTTGAGCATAAGCAGAACACTGCATAAAATAGTTTTCTATCCAGTTTTCTTTTCTTTCTGAGTTTGCTGTTTTGAAGTCTATGACAGATAATTTACCGTTATACTCAGCAACGCAATCTACTTGACCAGCGATTGTGAGTTTAGGACTATACATTATTGTTTCTAATAAATGTACGTTATCTATTTGATCTACATAAGGTTTTAATAATCTAAACAAACCTAAAGGAAGTACACCTCTTTCACTTGGTGTTAAACCTTTGATGTATTGTTCAACTAAAGTATGTGTTGCTTTACCTCTACGAGCAGCTCTACCCATTTCCCAATCAGCAACTTTTTCGCCAATCTTATCACGCCACGCTTGTAAATCTTGTTTCTTTTGTATACCTAAAACAGTTGTTACAGAAGGATACGCTTTACCGTCTATTTCGTAAAACCTAAATCCGTCTATTTTTTTACCAACTGTTTGAGGTAATTTTGATTTATCTAAATCAATAAAATTAAATTTTTTAACCATAATATATAATATATCACACTTTCTTTATTTTGTCAAGTTTAAATACCTTTTGACATCATCATATTATCTAATTCGTCTTTTGTAGGTTCCTGATTATTATATTTGATGTAAGAGTATTTTTCATAATGTGTTTTACCATTTTCATCACGGAAAGCACGTAAAAACTCTTTTCTATTTTCTTCAGGATTTTTATAAGAGCAATGCACCCACCCACTATTTTTATCTTCAGGTGTCCAAAACTCCAGTATCATCTGATCATAATCTAAGTTCTTATCAATCCAATGTGCCAATTCTTGGTTTGAAATACCATATATCTCAAAGTCCGCTGCTTGACCTAATGTATGCTGCGAATTAACTGATGAGCCAATTCTTGTACATAATTGTGCTGATCGGAATCCACTAGATACTGTTACTGGCATACCGTAATGGTCACGGACTGGTTGTAAAATGTTTTCGCATAATCTTTGTAACGCTTCAATTTGTGCCTCACTAGGATTATTATTAATCCCCTCCCTTTCGGCAGTTTGTGATTTTACTAACTCTCTAAGCGTGAAGCTTTTGCTTAATTTCATTTAGTTTATCCTTTGCTTTAAGTTTAAGTTTTTTGAGTTCTCTTAATTGTAACCAACTATAACTTGATCTATCATTATTTCTAACTTGTTCAACTTCATTTACTTTACCTTTGAGCTCTTTATGTTTTGCTTTTATGTCTTGTGCTATCATATTAACCTCTTGTTAGTTTTAAGATTTTCTCTATTTGTGCCTTAATAATTGGACCTCTATTTGGCCAATGTATATAAGGTTCGTCTGATTTTGATAAGTTGTATAAAAAAGGTAATACAATCTTTTCAATATCTTTAAATCTTTGATTAATTGTTTCTTCAGTTATCTCTTTTGTGACTGTTTCTTTTTCAGCAACAATCTGCATTATCTCATTCATCATAGATTTAATATCAGATACATCTGATTTGACTTTTGATAATTCTATATTTGAATTTTCTAAAACACTTGGGTCTATTGTAGGTTGTGTTTCTTCTTTTGGTACATTTGAAACAGGTGTGATACCCCAATCTTCATTGAGATCAAACCCACGCATATAATCTGGAATATCGTCTGCCATTATTTTTTACCTCTAATTCGTTTTCTGTGTTTTTCTAAAACACGTTCTGTTTGGGATTGTTTTATGGTCTTTTTTCCATATCTTTGTGCCAGTGGACTTTTTGGATGCGCCTCTGCAATTCTACTTAAATTGTCATTCCATCCACGGTCTGTTTTGTGACTTATACCTGAAACTCCACTAACAATATTTATTGATTTGATTATCTGTGTTATATGTTTATTTTTCTTTAAAAAGTCTTCTTTTTCGGCGATTGTCATATAATCGTCATATTCTTTTTTAGTTTTTTTATTAAAAAATGAATATAACGGCATTAATTTTTCCACCATTGTAAATAAATTAAATACAGACGTGAGTGCCATTTACCTATTTTTTGAATTAATTTATTGAACATTAGGTTTTAGTGGGTCTTTTTCAATGTAGTTTTTTATAATTTCTAATTGATCGTGGTACTTCGCAATCATATCTATTTCTTTTTCAATCGTTTCTATGATGTCAGGGTGTTCACCTACTCCAACAGGATTGTTTAGAAATGCTTCAACATTCATTGTATGTTTTTTTATATGCCCTTTTGCGTGAGCTTTTATTGCATCAATCATTCTACTTCTTATCATAACTATTATCTCCGTTTCTATTTTTTTAATATACGCCCATAGTTTGGCCAACCAAACTTCTGAGGGTCTTCATTTACATATCTCCATCTAACAACTTTGCTGTCAGGATTATATTCGTAAATTTTTTGTTTACTTATCTTTTTTTTAGTTTTCTTTAGTTTCACTGTCTTTTAGTCCTTCTCTTAATATATCTTCTTCTGTAGATGTGTATAGTCTTAACATACCTCTTTCTGAAGCCAATCTTTCGTCTCTTGCTCTTTTTGATTGTTCTCTACTTATTACAATTGATTCATCTTCTAATATCATTCTCTGCCTTTTGTTAGTTCATTTATCCATTGTTGTTCTGTCATAACATTTTTTAATCTCTTAAAGCTACCTTTTCCTTTTTTAGGTTTAACAACTTTAGATTTGTATTTTGGTGTTCTGACTTCTTTTGCAATTGGATTTCTTTTAAATATCATATCGTAATTATCTTTGTATTGTTGTGTAGATATTCGACTTCTACCATCCCACTTACCTGGCATTCTCTATACCTTTTTGATACCATTCGGGTATTATCGCTGGAGCTCTCCAAGTAGCAAATCTTTTCTTTTTCATAATATAATAATTTCTATAACTTTGTACTACATCACCAGGTACTTTACACTCATCTGGCATCGCTGGTGTTGCGTCTCTTCCTTTTACATTAATTTTAGCATTTTTAGGTGGTGTTTTTAATAAGTCGCCCAACTTTTCAATTGTTAAATGTGTTTTACCATATCTCTTTGTGTACTCATCACCAAGAGCCATCATATGTTTATACAACCATATGTAATTGTAAGCACTTTCCATAACCCAAATACAACTAGGGTGTTTTAACCAACCAGCACCATACAATATATTATCCATATTTGGATTAGGGTGTTTATATGTAGTTCTCTTTCTACCTGTAGCAGATTTACCTACAACCATTTCACCGTCTTGTACTCTATGTGCAGTACATAACATTTGAGCAGATTCTAAAATCATTTTTACTACGTGTTTATCACACGAATATTCTGCTGCTTTGATAGGGTCTTTATCTAAATAAAATATATTCATTTATCTATTGCCTCTTTCAAAGTCTTAGATATATTTAATTCTAAATGACTATATTTTTGTGATAATTTTTTCCACACGTTAGACCAATAATTTTTAGCCCATTGTGACTCTGAATTTTTACAAGCTTTTAAAGCATTGTCAATTCTTTTTATGTTTTTAGAGTTTAGTATTCTATTTAAATCGTTTATTGTTATCATATCGCTTTTCCATTATATAATATATCATAATTAAGACTGTTTGTCAACCCTTAATTTTTGTCATTCCAATCATAGATTTGGTCAAGTTTTACTTTGATTTCGTCTGGTGACATATCCTTAAATTCACCCATAGTAGTCATCAATTTCTTATAATCTCTTTGTTTTTTACCTAATACTTGTAGTTTCTTTTGTTGTCGTTCTAATTTACTTTTAATATCTTCTTCATTTTTGGCTTGTGTAAGTTGTCTTTTTAAACGCCATTGTCTTAATGATATGTTTGCGGCGATTAAGAGAAGTACAGCAAGTGGGTCAAATACAAATATTAATATAAGTATGACTATTCTAACTGCCTCATCAAAATGACCTTGAGCTTCTTTACCGTATATCAATTCAGCGACATATTTTATAGGACCGACTTCTGCCTCTATCTTATCTTGTTGTAATTGAAGATTTGCTTTTTCATCTGATAATTTCGCAATCTCATCACTTGCGTTTTTAATTGCGTTATTTAATTCAGTTCTTTCTTCTTCTTGTTTCTTTCTCTCTTTTAATCCTCTAGTTGCATATTCATTGTTTAAATAAACTTCAATAGACTTATCTAATTGAGTTAAAGTTTTTTCTGCTCTATCAATTATATTTTGTTGTCTTACTATTTGATTGTCTATTGTTTGTACTTTAATCATATTACTTGAAGTTGGTTTGACTTGATCTAAGTGTGCCTTTGACAAGAAACCAAAGATACCCATTGATGTAATGAATATTAAAACTATGATTGCAGTAAACAAATATGCTTTTAAAAGTTTAGGTACATCTGACTTCCAATTTTGATATAACCAACTGGCGGCAACAAGTTTACCTATCTCTAATGCTGTACCCATTGCAATAATTGGTACAACTGCTCCAGCAAATAATGTTGCTAATCCTATGATTGAATAACCAGCAGCAATAATAGAAATACTAATGGCTGATAAGAATGTAAGTAATGTTAAAAACATAGTATTATTTATTGATTAGTGGGTTTATCTTTTTTAACTTTTGAATCTTCTTTTGTTTTTATAGGTAATTCACTTGATAATTCTTCTTGTTCTCTTATAGAGTCTATTATATAATTAACACGTTCTGCATAATCAGGTGTTGTTGAATATGCTTTTAATGTTTTTACTAAAACTTTTGAATCTAAAGGTTTATTTAATATTAACATCTTATTTCTTGTTTCTCTAAATTCTTCATATGCTGGGTGATTATTTAATAGTTCTACAAAATATTTTACACCTTGACATTTAGTAGGAAATACTCTAACTCCCCAACCTCTCCATTTAGTTCTACCTTCTAGTAACATATGTGGAACAGTTTTATCATAAGTTCTAATACCAAATAAATTATTACCTTCTACAGCAAATCTACTTGTACCCCAACCAGATTCTAATACTGCCTGAGATACAATCATTTCAATAGGTACCCTTTCAAATCTTGGTGTCTCAAAGTTTACCCAATCAACACACTTACGTACAGCTTGAACAAATTGCATATCGTTTGTATATTCAAAATCAGGTTCTTGTAAACCTAAATTGTTTGCCCACTCTGTATAATATTTTTCTATATCTTTTTTTAGATAATGTTTTGTAATGGGATTAGGAAAAAACGTACCTACAGAAAAAAGTATAATGTGGAATAGTAATACACTAATGACTATTTTAAATGTACTTAAAGATTTAATTTTTTTTAACATAATATTCATAACCTGACCACTCCTCTCCCTCACTATCTTTAAAAGATGGTATTTTTACCTGAAAAAATGTTAAACCATTTTTTAGTTTTTCAACATTTTCAAATATCTTTTCTGCTTGTTTTTCTGTAAAATTATCGTAGATGTCTTTTGACCAGTTACCTGTATAATATAACTTTTGTGTTCCTGGTAAATTTGATGGTTTGTTTAGTTCTCGTATTTGAATTATAGCTTCACCTATTTTTTCTCTAAGATAATGGTCTAATTCCTTACTTTTCTTTCTCACTTCACTCATTATATATCCCTTAATTAATTATAGATTTAAACCAATTTCTTTTAACTTTGGTCCAAAACTATAAAATAGTTTGTTATGATTACCTGAATCACCTAAATTTGCCATTTGGTATAGGTGTACCATTTCGTGTCCTAACGTGTTCACAAATTCTTTTTTATTTCTATAAAAAGGTTGCATTTGAAGTCTATAAACTCTTGTACCTTTTCTTTCCCATTCTAACACTTCAACATATCCATAACAGTATTTCTTTTTATCTCTAATTTGTTTAATCTCAATTCTATTAAAAGGTGAAAGTTTTTTTTCAAATACTGATTCATTAATAATTTTAAAATATTTTTTAATATCTTTATACGTGGTTTTGTATTCAGATTTTACAGATAATTCCCTTTTTAAAAGTTTTTTGACTTTTAATTTTTTATCTGACATTTGAATCTCCTTTAAGTTTTAAAATATAATATAATAAGTATTACAAAGAAAGCAAAAAGATATTCCCACACACTTATATTGGTAGTAAATATATCCATTTATTTACAGTCGTCTTTTATAGAAGTGTCTTTTAATAAACTACACTTATATTCTTTATCGGCCTTTAATCTTAAATCAGCGGCTACACCGTCTAATATTGCTGGTAAATAAGTCTGCATTACAACAATCATTTCTAAGGTAAACTGATGCGCTACCCTTTCCATTTCTTGTTCAAACAGTTTATTTACATCTACATTGGTACCATTTACTTTTGATTGTACCACGTGGCCTATAACTGCTTTATTGTATTGTTCACCAGCATTTGCTGTGTTGAAACCCCACATCAAAAACGCAAATAGAGTTCCTAATAACGTAACTAATGTAATCAAGTATCTCATAATATAATATATCCTCTCTTTGTTAATATATTTATATAATACACTAAAAAATTGAGTTTGTCAACTGGTATTTTGGTTAAAAAAGGTAGTAAAAATAAGGGTTTTAAAGAAGAACAAAGGGTGAACATTAATTGTCACACCCTTTATTCTATTGATTCGTTAAGGTTTAACGAAATTATCGTTCCAACCAAAGGCTTCTTTAACCATATCTGCAGTTAAACCTTTGTAAGTTTTGTTTAATGATTTATTCTTTACATCTATTAAAACTTGTGCTTCGTCTTTGTGAAGACCCTCTAGTATTTGTATAAACATAGTTTCTTTTCTTAACTTGTTTAACTTAGGATCTGCACCTTTAACAAAGTGCCATAAACGTTTTGCTTCTACTTCTAATAAAGTATGTTCTGTACCAATCGGAACATCATTTTCCATAAATGGTGGTGTTCCAGGAGGTAAATCCCATTCAATTTTAGGATCGAAACAACCTTTTAATAATTGTTTTACTGCAGGACTAGCGTGCTGTCTTAAAACTTCTATTTTTTTAGGTTTGTCTTTAGCGTTATTAACTTTTGTAAAGATTTCACTAACTAATGGTTTTCCACTGCCTCTTGTATTAGCAATGGCTTCCATATTCTTTTTTGGAATTAAGTTAGGGTTTTGATCGGCCATTTTATATTCTCCATACGTATGTTTTCAAAAATCATTTATATTTTCAATCAATGATTTCAATTTATTCTCTATAAAGTAAGTCAACAGTAGCGATCTGTTTGGTACAGTATAGTTTTTATACTTATTCAGTATATCATTATATATAAGACCAGGAATCTCTTCCAAGTCAATCAATTTCTTATTTCGTTCATAATACTTTTTAGTTTCTGAACCTAGAGGTATGTTTTCTATATTCGCCCATTCCTCTAATCTCTTTTTATTTATAGGTCTTTGTTTTTCGTTAGTTGTAAATATATCATCAGGTGACAGTATATTAGGTACACCATCTGATCTATCACCCTTTATAATTTGTTCGTGTAAATATTTAATTGGGTCTTCACCCTCTACAAACTTCTTTTGTATAGGCGCATATTGTTTTACATTTGGATATTTCTGAAGTTGTATGAAGTCTTTATCACCAGAAACAATCATAATCTTTTCTTTACTATGATTTTCTTTTACAAGTACAGCTATAATATCATCTGCTTCCACTTTATCAATATGTAATACTATGTAAGGAAAGTTTTTAGCAATTTCTTCTCGTATCTCACTTATTAATTGAAATAGACTAGTCCAATCTTTTGCTGATTCGTCTCTACCTTTTCTTCTTGCGTGTTTATAATATGGAAATATATCTCTACGCCAAGGATTGGAACCATCAGCACATAATACTGGTATTCCATAATCTTGTTTGAATTTAAGATTGTAACCTCGTATAGAATTAAGTACCATATGTCTTAACATATCTTTATCTGGTATTTCATCTAACTGACCTCTAGTATGAGCCATCAGATTTGAAATCAGTACTTGGTTTAAATCAACTAATATCATATTGGTAGTATTGCGTGACTTTGTACTTGTATAGACCAATCTCTACAAATATCCATCACTCTTTTTCTATTTTTAACATTTATATTTTTATTTTCAATTAAGGTTTCAAATAATTTATCTACGTTAGAACCTAATTGTAAATTAATATGTTTCTTAAATTTAAATTGTTTAAATTCTTCAAAGGCATTTACTACGTGATGTTTTTGAAATGGCTGATTTAGTTCATACCAATCTTTATCATAAAAAAACTTCTTAACACTATCAGACAAGTAAGGTGTAATAAACTTTTTATTGTTTAGTTCAGCAACTCTATTATGCCATAGATAACCAGCTCTATTGTTTTCTGAAAAGTAAATATCTCTAAACTCATCAAATTTAGATTTAGATTTTCCTTTTGTATAATGTAGAATAGCCTTTTTACTAATACCATAGTAACCATCTGCTGCCCAACCACTTAATACTTCAGTTTCTTTTATTTCAGGATAGACATATAAAAAAGGAAAACAACATTCAAAATGTGTTTTCTTTTTACAACCAATTGTTTTTGCTAATCTAATAAAATCAACTTCTAAATTACCTGTAGGTATTTCAATAACTTTACATTTGACATCAAACATATTACATACTTCAACTGCTTTATTTGAATCATAAGTAGGTTGATTATCTAAATGAAACGTATATGCTGTGATTGATTTATTTAATCTTCTTGCCGCAAATAATATAGATAAACTATCCACTCCTCCAGAAAGTAAAATAGCGACTTCCTTGTCGCTACTTGTTTTATCTAATTCATTTACTAATAATTTATCAATCATTTAAATATTTCTTTTTGTACCATTTGTGAAAATCTTTGTTTTGGTCAAATATTAATTGTACTTCAAAAGCTGGTACTTGGTCACTTCTAATACAATCAGCAACATTTTGCCACTCTTTCTTTTTATATTTTACTAGCTTTAAACTCATTCGTGTTCACCCCCTGGATCATTAGCGTCTAATGGTACTTTATAAGGATTACCTTGTTTATCTCTAGCCCAAGTGTAAGCTCGTTGTCTACCAACGCTGTGATAATCATTAAACTTGTATTCTAAATTTAAACTTTTTCTTGTAAATATAATTCCAGCAATTACTAAAACGTGAGCAACTACACTTGTTGTTAATGTAATACCATAATTTAAAAAGTTCATTGTCATTTGAGCAAATATAAATGCCCAAGTTGTTGCTAGTATAGTAAGTATTTGAAATCTTGTAACTTTAGGTAAATTAGATTTAAATGCTTTATCTTCATTAAATA
>Ga0222714_10003741_pt1 | contig 15268 bp, 14 predicted proteins | sample C33_3DmetaG_FD_165048 | JGI IMG/M metagenome (GOLD analysis project Ga0222714, IMG submission 165048) | Estuarine water microbial communities from San Francisco Bay, California, United States - C33_3D | ecosystem: Environmental > Aquatic > Marine > Unclassified | place: USA: California... | reverse complement strand
GTCACCATTCCTTAAGGGATAAATGGTTAGAGTCACTTTTTCTCCCGGTACCAGGGTGTTTCGTGTCCAGTCTCGACGAACAAGAACATTTGGGCTGCGACCTTCGATGCTCCATTCAATTACTTCGCCGCTTTGTTCATCTGTCACAAGTAATTGTATCCAGGTATGAGGGTTCACCCACTGGAACTCTCTAACTTCACCGGAAATATTAATAGGGTTGCCTCTATCAAACATCTCAAAACTATGGTGAGCAATACTTGTCAGGGGTAGGCAGATAGCGAAATAAATTATGTATTTAAGAAAAGTTTTCATCATTAAATTTCCTCGTATTCTTTAGCGGGTATTGGCAAAAGTTGTGGGTAAGGGAAAATTGCCATCATGCATTCACGATTACAGGGTTGGCTATTCGCAGCGAAAGTATCGTCAGAGAAAAATATTAAAGACAAAACGAGCATGCTAATAGGGCTGTTCTTCATGTCTTTTCAGTCTCTTGGTTTCTGGATTAAAGGCATTTTTAATTTAAGTTTTCTGCGAGTCCACCGGCGCGTTGTCCATCTTCATCAGGGGCATCACGATTATTTTCTTCGCAATGATACTCCCGAATACGCCAAGAGGGTCTTTTGGAATAAACTATTTCTTGAACCAGAGGTTCTCTGAAAGCAAGAGGGTCTGAGATAACCATTTCAACATTTACTGTGTCTTCATCAATAAATTGCCAGCGTTCAACAATGTACATTTCTTCACTGTGGGGCAAACCTCTACCGACGGTCGTAATGGTATTAAAACCAACGGTATCAATTACAAAAGTATCACCTTCCCACCAACCAATCGAATCTCCCTGATAGGAAGGATCAAGCTCGTCAAACGGTAGATGTTCATTGCGATCCAGATAGACACGTCTTACCTGGCTTTCAGTTTCATAAATAATGGTGACGCGACCAGGGCTGAGCAGAATTTCAAAGGGGTAGGGGTAGGTCATGATGCGTGGCATTCCTTGCCATCCACAAGCAGCAGTCCCTACTGCTAACTGTGACAAGCGCTCCTGCTCTCTATCGTAGATGAGCCTGTACTCATCAGTCAGAATTTCAGCGCCAACTGCTTGTGGAGGAGGGGCGTTTGGAGCATTTGGGTCAAGTCTGGTAAGTCCTGCACGTTTCAGCCGTTCATCAAGCGTATTGTCATTCATCCATACGCCGGAGAGATCAAAGTTGTTTTCATTAAGCTGGGCATAAGCACTGTAATCAAACAAAAAGATGAATAATAAAAAGCAATTAAGTGAGATTTTTTTAGCCATGATAGTAAAGTACCGTTCCATCTTCTTTATGAATTTCTAGGAATGTTCCGCCGGCATTGCCATCTTTAAGAGGATATATGAGTACACGAACTTTTTCCCCCTCTACCAGGGAAGTCCGCTTCCAACCATTACGTGAAAGTATGTTTGGACTGCCACCTTCCAGACTCCACTCAACTTGTTCCAATATCTCACCATTATCATCTCTGGTATCTACAAGAACATGAATGAAAGTATGTGGATTGGTCCATTGAAAAAGAGTAATTGTTCCATCAAGCCACATTTCTGACTTGTCATCGAACATGGCAAAAGAGTGGTGCGCATTTATTGGTAAAGAAATAGAAAAATTTATAAATATTACCGCAATGACAATACGTAAATTCCTCATTGTGCCAGACCTCTAGTTATTCTTGTTATGGATTAATTATATGGTCGATAGATCGTAAGACCAAACAAATGTTATTTTAACCCAGAACTTACATATTTGAATGCTTATTGATAAGGGTTAGGTCCAAGGATATGATGAGGCACAGTTATATTTAAAAAATTGTAAGTCTTCAGGAATAGCAACTTACTATATAAATTTGATGGCTTAAAAAACATTAAGTGTTATCACAAAAGATTTTTTGATTTGTGGTTTTTAATTTATCTTGATAAAGCATTAATATGAAAAACTCTAAGAACTATGATAAAGGGCAAGACTACGATCCTACCAAAGATGAAACTTTTGATAGCGTTTTTGAAGATTTTGCACGGCTTCGTAGTAAATGCCCTGTAGCCCACAGCAACGAATTTGATGGGTTTTGGGCGCTGTCCAAATATGAAGATGTTAAATCGGTTTTGGATCAACCGATAGCGTTTACAACCATGTATAAAAATGTGGTGCCTGTGATGTCATTAACGTCTCGTCGACCGCCTTTACATCTTGACCCTCCCGAACACACACCTTACCGAAGAGCGCTAGATCGGGTATTGAGTAAAACTCGAGTTAATAGCATGCAGCCTTTTATTCGTGAAAGTGCAGCGCGATTGATGTCAGAGCTGGTTGCTAAAGGTGAAGGTGATTTGGTCAGTGAATATTCACGGCGTCTGCCAGTGGAGGTTTTTGGCGAGTGGTTCAGCCTCAATGTGGATCAAATAAATGTTTTGCAGGCCACTTCTCAGGCCTATGTTGATGCCTGGGAGGCTGCCGACCTCAAAGGCGTACAGGCAGCAGGTATGAACCTTACCAGAATGGCTGAAGATCTGGTTGCTCAGAGACAAAAGGAGCCTCTGGATATTGAAAAAGATCCTGTGAGCTCTTTGCTGGAAACAAGGTATGAAGGCAAGCCATTTCCTTCAGAAAAAATTGTGGCATGCGTGAGGCAGATTCTGGTTGTTGGTCTGGTGGCGCCGCCCATTGTGATAGGCAGTATTGCCGTGCATTTATCGCGTGACACTACCTTGCAACAAAAACTTCGGACTGAGCCAGATCTTATTCCGGCAGCAGTGGAAGAATTTCTTAGGCTGTATACCCCTTATCGAGGCTTTGCCAGAACTTCACGAGAGACCGTTACTATTGGAGGCAAGGAAATTACACCGGATGAACCGATTGCACTTTTATATGCGTCAGCGAACAGAGATGAAGATGTCTTTGAAAATCCCGATGAATTTCAGCTTCATCGTCCAAATATAGCTCAACATTTAGCTTTTGGTCGTGGACCACACAATTGTGCGGGTAGATTGCTGGCTATATCTGAACTAAGCATTGCTGTTGAAGAATTACTAAAGCGTACCCAAGGCTTTGAGGTTTGTGGAACAATTAAAATGTCGGGAATGCCTGAAGTCGGTCCTATTTCAGTCCCGATGATATTTGTTTCAGCTTAATAAGCTGTCATAAAGTGCTATTGAGCTTATGATTAATGCATCTAACATTGATTAGCTATAAAAACTAAAAAATAACAATAGAGAGAGTTGATTGATAGTACTGAGATTATTACTGACTTTTGTTATTCAGACATGCAAAGACGTCTCTTGTGGTTTTAAAAACCGGATTATTCATTGCTGCAGGATAGTCTTGCTTGTTGCCCTGGGTCTATTTCTCTCAGCTTGCAATAATGATCCTGATAGCGGTGTCGACGACTATGACAGACTGGTTGTTGCCATGCCGACTCTTGGTGAATCCACTTTTTTACCCTGGAACGGTAGTACCGGCCGCAAGCTTTATCTTGATCCCATGTACAGTTATCTCATTTACATTGAGCCTGAAACGGGCCAGCTAATCCCTGGAATAGCACAGAGCTGGGAAGTCTCTCCGGATGGTAAAACGCATACACTTTACTTACGTCAGGGTCTGCAATTTCATAAAGGCTGGGGCGAACTGACAGCCACAGATGTTAAGTTTAGCATTGAGCAGATGATTGCCCCTGAAGCGATCGCCGGCCCGTCATCAGTTTTGCGAAGAACCATTCGAGAAGTGCGTGCACCTCACCCATATACAGTTGAAGTTGAATTATCCATTCCCGATGTCGAATTTATAAGGGGATATCTGACCAACGGGCAAAGTGTCATGATTGTGTCCAAAGCCTATGTTGAATCAGTGGGGCAGGATGAGGCCAATAACCAGCCTATCGGGTCAGGTAGTTATGAAATGCTTGAGTACGATAAAGACGTATCAATTACCCTTAAGCTTAGGGAAGATAATGAGAATATATGGCGAACATCTCCTGATTTTAAGGAAATACATTTTCTGGCTGCCCCTGAAGAATTCACGCGTGTAGCAATGTTGAAAACTGGCGAAGCCGATCTGGCGCCGGTGAACTTCGACTCTATCAATGTCATTGAACGCTCCGGATTACAGCTCACATACGTTCCAAGAAACTGGACCCCCGTCGTTCGTCTTGGCGGTTTGACCGAGAGATATAATAACCCTGATGCCCCATGGTCGAATCAGTTGGTTCGCCTGGCAATGAACTATGCTATTGATAAGCAAGTCATTATTGATTCGATATTTCATGGGCGGGGGGTTGTTGCCGGAACCGATACGCCATCACTCGGTTTGGTTAACATTGAGGGTTTTCCCTATGATCCGGATAAAGCCAGAGAGCTCTTGCGCGAAGCCGGTTATCCACAGGGTTTTTCAATGCGCTTAAAAACTTTCACCACCAGTCCCGGAGCAGAATTACCTATAGTGGCTCAGGCGGTGGCGCTGTATTGGGAAGCGGTGGGAATTAAGGTCAGTATTGAGCCGACTAATTGGGCCGGTTTGCGTAGTGCATGGATTACCGGAAATGCTACGGATGTCGCCTGGACCCATCGAGGATTTCCTTTCACTACACCATTAGCCGGTCTACAAACGTCAAATTATTCAGATAGTCTGTTTTCAACGTTTGCCGACAATACGACAGATGATTATCTAGATCGAATAGGTGAAGAGCTGGACTCAGATCGGCGGCAAGAATTAGTGATGGAGCTGGCAAACTACCTGCGTGATATGGGCTCTATTGTGTTTATAGGTCATATTGATGAGCCTTATGGTGCAAGCAAAAAGGTTGGACGCTGGCCGACGATCAATGAACAAACGACAAATTTGGACATGATCGAGCGGGCAACTCTGGACTAGAGTGATGATTGGCTATCTCATTAAACGCCTGGCTGAACTCATCGTCGCGCTATTAATCATGAGTTTGTTGGTGTTTAGTCTGGCTCGTCTAACCGGCGATCCTGTTGCTTTACTTTTAAGCGACTATGCAACTGAAGAAGAGCGTAGTGTTTTGACTCAACAACTCGGCTTGGATAAGCCTCTGACTGAACAGTATGCAATATTTATCAAGGCTGCATTGCAGGGGGATTTCGGTAATTCAATAAGTGGTAACCGGCAGCCTGCCATGGAACTCGTATTAGAGCGTTTACCTGCCTCGCTGCTTTTGGCTTCAGCTGCAATGATAATTAGTTTGCTGGCAGGTGTGCCCATGGGTGTCATTGCGGCAGCTCGAAGGGGAGCCAAGACAGATATCCTGATTCGAGTATTCACACTGCTTGGACAATCCATCCCTGTGTTCTGGTTGGGCATGGTGTTTATTTATTTCTTCAGCGTGCAATTGGGTTGGCTGCCGACATCCGGCTATGGCAGTTTTTCTCATTTGATACTCCCAGCAACATCCATGGCGCTGTTCACCATTGCAGCGATAACCAGACTCACTCGGGTCAGCATGATCGATGCACTTTCCAGTGAATACATTAAACTCGCCCGAATTAAGGGATTGCCTGAACGTGTCATTATCTGGAAACACGCTTTACGTAATAGTCTCATACCCTTAGTCACCTATATGGGGACCTTCTTCGCAATGATGATTACCGGTGCAGTTGTTATAGAAACCGTTTTTTCCTGGCCGGGAATTGGGCGTCTGGCTTATCAATCTATTCTGGACAGGGATTTTCCGGTAATGCAGGCGGTAGTGCTGACTACGACCCTACTGTTTATGCTGGCAAATTTCGTGGTTGACCTGATATACGTCTGGATTGACCCAAGGATTGAACGATGAGCCTAAGCAATCAGAAACCCGCCTTGATCATTTCAGCTGGTATTTGTGGACTTTTAATAGGTATTGCACTGTTTGCCCCCTGGCTAGCACCTTATGATCCGTCAGCGGGTAATTTGCTGGATCGCTTAATGCCCCCTTTCTGGCAAGAAGGGGGCTCTTCGCAATATTTACTTGGTACGGATGTGTTGGGTAGAGATATTCTTAGCCGGCTGCTTTACGGAACACGAATTTCCTTGGCAGTGTCTTTAATTTCGATTGCCATTGCAGCAGTCATTGGTTCGACACTCGGTATTATTGCCGGTTATTTGGGTGGATGGGTAGAGTCGATAATCATGCGCTTGGTGGATATTGCCGTGTCATTACCAGCAATTCTTTTAGCCTTGTTATTCGGTGTGCTTTTTGGTCCGAGCTTCAGCAATATTATAATTATTATCGGTTTCTTATTGTGGTCACAGTTTGCCCGAATGGCCAGGGGAGAAACGCTCAAGGTCAAACAAAGCGACTATATAGATTTGGCCCGAACAGCAGGCTGTTCATCACTCGATATTATGTTTCGTCATGTACTTCCCAACGTGGCGGCCTCACTGATTATTCTGGCGACACTGCAGGTAGGTACCGTTATCATCATTGAAGCATCACTGAGTTTTTTAGGGGTAGGGGTTCCACCGCCAACCGCGGCCTGGGGGTCAATGATTGCGGAAGGTCGCTCTTATGTGATTTCAGCATGGTGGATTGCAATGTTTCCAGGGGTGGCGATCATGTTCACAGTGATTGCAGCAAATGTTCTGGGTGATGAACTGACGGATTTGATCAACCCGGCGCTTCGGAATGAAATAGGTATCTAGGTGAATCAGCTAAAGACCCCGAAAACTTTGTTAGAAATTCTTGATCTGAAAGTTGGTCTTAAGCACAAAGATCGGGTACTTAATATTCTTGATGGGGTCAGCTTTTCCATCAAACAAGGCGAGTCTTTGGGTATAGTAGGAGAGTCCGGATCCGGCAAATCCACCACAGGCCTATCGGTTCTGCGCTTAACGCCCCGTTCCACCCATCCATATACAAGTGGAGAAATACGCTATAAAGGACGCGATATTCTGGCTATGGATGACGGAGAGTTGCAGAAACTGAGGGGTAAGGAAATATCCATGATTCTCCAGGACCCCATGACCTCTCTGAACCCTGTTTTGCGGATCGGTGATCAGGTTGCTGAAGCGATTCAATTTATTGGTAGTCCTAGTGACAGGGATAAAACTGACAGTGTTATTAATGCACTTGAGCGAGTTCAAATTCCCGCACCTGAAACTCGTGTTGATGCCTGGCCTCATCAATTAAGTGGTGGTATGAAACAGCGCGTCGTCGGCGCCATTGCGTTGGCATCCGAGCCAAAGCTGCTGATTGCTGATGAGCCTACCACAGCACTCGATGTTACTGTCCAGGCACAATATCTTCAATTACTCAAAGATCTTCAGCAAAAATTTAATATGGCCCTGATGTTTATCACTCATGACTTTGGTGTGGTGGCTCGTATGTGCGATCGTGTTTGCGTGATGTATGCGGGTCAAATTGTTGAAACTGCGCCGGTGCAAATAATATTTGATCAGCCTGCTCACTGGTACACAGAAGCCCTGATTGGCGGAGTGCCAAGCCTTGATGGCAAGCTGGATAAACTGACCTCGATAGCCGGGGCTCCACCTAAACTGGGCGAGAAGACTCAAGGTTGTCGCTTCAGTGCCAGATGTCCTAACTCGAAGGATAAATGTAAAACTCATGAGCCCGAAGTGGTTCAGTTATCTGATTCACATGAAGTAAAGTGTTGGTATCCGCGTGAACAGTAAAGCACTTGTGAAACATAAGCTTCAAACCAAGCAGCTTGAAAAATATTTCTCCATTAAGCGTGGAATAGGCAAGGCTCCGCTTATAGTGAAGGCTGTCGATGGAGTATCACTCACAATCCGGCAAGGTGAAACGCTGGGGCTGGTTGGTGAATCCGGTTGCGGTAAAACGACTGTTAGCCGAATGTTGCTGGCCTTAGAGAAGCCCAGTGGAGGTCAGGTTTTTTTTGATGACAAGGACTTATATTCACTTTCTAAAACAGATCTTGGTTCATTCCACAAAACCGTACAACCGGTTTTTCAAAACCCTTATTCCTCTTTAAACCCACGCATGCGAGTTAAGCACATTGTCGGTGAACCACTGCGTGCGCTTACCAATATGAAAGTGAACGAGCGTGATACACGAGTGATACAAGCACTGGAAACTGTTGGGCTGGATGGTAGCGATGCTCAAAAATTTCCTCATGAATTCAGTGGTGGGCAACGACAACGTATTGCGATTGCTCGGGCACTGGTGTCTAAGCCTGCCATTATTATCCTTGATGAAGCTGTTTCATCTCAGGATATTTCCATTCAGGCGCAAATTTTAAATCTCTTGAAAGACCTACAGGGCAGTGCTGATTTGGGTTATTTATTTGTCTCTCATGATCTGGCAACAGTGCGTTATATGAGTCATAACATAGCAGTGATGTATCTGGGTCGGGTCGTTGAATGGGCTGAAAGTGAAATGTTTTACCAAAATCCACTGCATCCTTATAGTAAGGCTTTACTGGCTGCATGCCTGTCTCTTGATCCTCAGCAGGAAAAACAGCGCATGATACTTAAAGGGGATGTGGCCAGCCCGTTTAACCCACCTTCTGGGTGCAGGTTCCATACGCGATGCCCAAAGGCTAAACCTGAGTGCAAGGTAGTTGACCCTCAGCCGCTTGAAGTTGAACCGGGGCACTGGGTGGCGTGTATTCTTTATGAATAAGCGAAAAAGGATGAATTAAATATTTTAGGTCACCACATGAAAATAGCGTTTATTCAGAAAAAAAGTACAATGAAGAACAGGCGGTTATGCTACAGAATTGCATAAATAGCATAAATCATAATTAATAGGATGACGCTTTTAGCAATCGGTACCTGATTACTGTCAATTAGATAAGAGGAAAAGTGAAATAGGGCTATAAGTATTTAAATGGAAGATATTCTCCATTACTAATCAAATAATAATCATAAGAAATGATTTGAAATACCAGGAGTAAGATATGAAAAGTAGATACATAAGCTTATGCATAATTTGCGCTGCAACCATGGCGAGCTCATTATTGGCCCAACCTTCTGAGCAGGATATAGCTCGTGAACGTGAAGAGCGGGCGGCTATGCCTGATACAACAGGCAGCGGACCGTATGCTGCGATGAAACAAAGCGCACCCATGTTGATAGATCATGTTATCTATCGACCGGCTGATGTTACTGCAATGGGTAATACTAAACTGGGGCTTTATGTTTTTGGAAACGGCGGCTGCACCGATGATGCTGCCAGTAGTCGAATGCATCTGCTAGAAGTCGCTTCCCATGGTTATCTGGTAATTGCTCCCGGCAGGATATATTCAGGCCCCGACGCCGTTGAACGTGATAATCCAGATGAAACAGGGCTTGATGGCACCAGACCCGAACAATTGGCGCAGGCGATTGATTGGGCGCTCAGCGAAAATGTTCGTCAAGGCAGTCCTTTTTTCAATCGAATAGATCCTGAAGCAATTGCCATTTCAGGCTATAGTTGCGGTGGTGTTCAGGCCTTGCTAAATGCAGGTGATCAACGTGCAGATACTATGGTTATTATGAATAGCGGTCTCTTTGTGGACGGGAATACAAGCATGGCCGGCATGGAGACCAACAAGGAGATATTACAAAATATCCACACGCCAATTCTCTACGTGCTCGGTGGCCCTTCGGATATTGCTTATACAAATGGGATGGATGATTTTGCTAAAATTGATCAAGTCCCTGTTGCTGTTGCCAATATCGATGTAGGCCATGGGGGTACTTATTGGGACGCCAATGGTGGCAAGGCTGCACAAGTGGTTGTCAATTGGCTTAACTGGCAATTACGCGGTGATCATGCTGCAGGGCAAATGTTTCTGGGTGAAGCATGTGGCCTGTGCAGTGACCCGAATTGGAGTTTTGAGAAAAAACGCCTGGACTAGAATAATAATCGGAAAAGGTATCCTTATATTTAGCTGAGCCTTGGTTCAAATGATTTTTATTTAGGAAATGAATGCTGCATTGATTGCAGCATTCATTAACCCTCTCTTTTAAAATTCCGATTAAATAACTACTAGTCTTCCGAGCATTGCTCGTTGAACTCTGAGGGCTGCATTCGTACACCCAACTCAAGTAAATCACAGGAATCAAAAGCTCTAGCAAAAGGTTCCGGTTGATAATTGATAAATCTTGAAGGGCCAAGATTCAAAGCTTCAGCCTTACTATTCATGGTGTATGGATTAGTGCTCATATTCCAGTCACCAGTGTTGATGCGTTCTACAAGTGTATTAATTGCTGCAATCGATTCTGCTGGAGAAAAAGCACAGTGACCTGCAGAATTAACGTAAAGCTGACGTAAAAACGCAGCACTTCCTGCCCGGGTTACTGTTTCCTGAAAAGCATAAAGTGCAGAAACCGCTGAAATGTTATCGCCTATATTGTTCAGAGTTAACACTGGGATAGTTAGCCCTCCATGCCATACTTGCGGCGCAATCCAGCTTAGTGCCTGTGGATCTGCTGAAACTCTCGGGGCTTGCGCAAGCTTGGTTAAATCGCTCTCAATGTCGAGACCTGCCTGCCGATATAATTCATAAACAATATCGGCATTCTGCAAACTTTGCAGAATTTCACGGTAATTAACTTCCGTGTTAAATGAGATGCTGCCGCCACCGCGTCGATTTAACTCATTCCTGCTGCTCATTGCCTGACCAACTGTGGGTAATGGTGATCCTGCAAGGCTGTCATATAAACCTTCTTGTAAGGCATCAAGGTCAAACGGGGCTGGTTGTTGTTTAGCTGGGTGTGACCAAGTCGGGAGTTGTGCGATAACAGCAGCGAGTGCAATTCTTGCCCGTCCTTCTGGCGTTTCCTGTGCCCTGGCCAGTGCCTCCAGCCAGGCTGGCCGGGTTGTCGTAGCGAAATCATCTGGAATATCCATCACTTTCAATTCGTCGTTATTTTCAGCAATTAGGACCTTGGCTATAAAAAGCGCATCAAACTTAGCATTCCAGATGCCTACTGCACCTCCTAAGCCACCACATGCCAGCAGGGCTCCATCAAAACGATCAGCATATTTTTGTACTATTGCAGCACCAGTATGCGCCCCTAGTGAGCGCCCGTAGAGAAGGGTTTGTTGAGGACTGCCATGTAATTGATTATATATATCCAATGTCGTCAGATGGTTACCGGCGGATGCTTCTACATCCCAGCCGGTAACAATTCTGGTGACTCCTGCCATTGCATAACCCAGAGCAAGTAAGGCCTGTGATTCCTGAGATTGAAATTGAGTGAGAGCATAGTCAAGACCGATCAGTAATGTGCCATTGAAATTTTCCGGGTAATCAATTCGATACACAGTACCGTCGGCAAGAGCCCCGGTATCCGTTCTAACAGAAGTGTCACCAGATTGACTTGTGGTTTGAGCATGACATAGCGTTATGAACAAGCAGCCAAGCCATAATGTAAAGAAGCTATATATCATTCGTTTAAGTTTCATATTTATACCCAGATGTTTTTTCTAGAATATAGCAAATATTTCTTTAAAGTCTGCTATGTAAATAAAAAATGACATTAGCTTGACCAAATTGCTCATTAACCAAATAATGATCAAAACTATAAGAATAAAGCAGGATTTGCTATTGGAACTTTATGGATTCATTCCCGGTGAATACGGATTTATTCCTAATCAAAAGCCTGTGGAGGGATAGCAGTGGAATCACAAGATGATATTTCCGAAAAATCGCTTGAGTCGACAAAGGCGTTTTCCAAAACTGAGCGTATCTTTCTTGTGATTGGCTCCCTCGGCTTAGCACTTGCTGTGCTAACAGACACGATAGCGGTGATAGGTCGACATTTGAACATTGCTTTATTGGGTTCTATTGAAATTGTTCAGGCATGTATTGTTCTGTTGTCATCTGGAGCCATTGTTGCTGCTACAAAATACGGCAATCATGCTCGAGTACGAATTTTAACCGACAGGTTAAAACCAGCCCATGCTATGAGGCTAAATTATTTTACTGCGTTCATCAGCACTATCTTTTCTTTTTTTATGGCAGTTGGTTGTGCCTGGATCATTTGGGAAGTATGGACAGAATATGAGCGCTCGGAAATACTGCATATTCCATTGGTATGGTTACGATTATTATTGTTGCTTGCACTGCTATCAGTTAGCGCTTATTTTTTATGTAGTCGCTTTGGTGAAAGTAAAAAATGAGCCCGGAACTCATTGGCGTTTTGGGGCTTGTCCTGCTACTGGTCGTCATCACCATGGGTGTTCCGATTGGTGTTAGTCTAGGGCTGGTAGGCCTAGCCGGTATTGCGGTTATTATTAGCCCTGAGGCTGCACTGATTAAAGTTGGTGTGGTAAGTTTTGATGTGGTCAGTCGCTATGATCTGGGCGTATTGCCACTGTTCTTGCTGATGGCCCATTTGTGTTTTGCAGCGGGTGCCAGCCGAGATTTCTTTGATGTGGCTGCACGCTTTATAGGACACCGACGTGGCGGTTTGGCCTTGGCATCAGTCGCTGGTTGCGCGGGCTTTGGAGCAATTAGTGGTTCAAGTTTGGCCACGGTGGCTACCGTTGGTTCGGCCGCTTTGCCCGAGATGCGAAGAGCAGGTTATGATCCAGGGTTTGCCTGCGGGGCTTTGGCGGCTGGAGGTACATTAGGTGCGCTTATTCCGCCGTCTGGGGCGCTGATAGTATTTGGTATTATTGCCGAGCAATCGATTGGCAGATTATTTGCAGCCGCGATTGTACCTGGTCTTACTCAAGCCCTGTTTTATATGTTTGCAATCTCCTTACTCTGTTATTTTAGGCCTGCGTTAGGTCCGTCAAGTAAGCGCGTCAATATGCGAGATCGGTTCCTGAGTTTAGTAAAAATAATTGATATTTTCTTTTTAGTTGTACTTGTTATTGGTGGTTTAACGGTTGGCTGGTTCACTCCAACCGAAGCGGCATCTGTTGGTGTCGCGTTAGCCTTGATATTGTGTGCAATTCGAGGTGCCTTGCGTTTTTCGGTTTTAGTTACAGCCTTTGTAGAAACCCTACGAACAAGCGGTATGATCTATCTCATTATTATTGGGGCGATGCTATTTGCGACCTTTATTAGCATCACGGGGATTGCCGAATTCATGTCAAATCTGGTTCTGGATCTGGATGCGGGACCGGTCACAGCCATTATTGTTATGGCCTTTCTATTTTTGGTATTGGGCTCATTTCTTGATGGATTGGCACTCATGTTGTTGGTTACTCCCATATTTCTGCCTATTGCTGTCGAACTAGGCTACAGTCCCATTTGGTTTGGTATTTTCCTGGTGCGCGCGATGGAAGTAGGATTTATTTTGCCGCCACTGGGGCTCAATGCATATGTCATTCATGGTATTGCAAAAGACATTGAGCTAAGTGCTATTTTTAAGGGTATAGGGCCTTTCCTTATAGCTGATGTGCTACATCTGGGTTTGATTATCGCGCTACCAGTTGTGGTTTTATGGTTGCCTAGCATAGTGGGAGTTTAAAAATGCGCAGACATCTTTTTATCATCACTGTTTTATCTATTGGTATGCTGGTGGGCTGTTCATCGGATGATGATTCTGCTGATGCAGACTATCTCTTGACCTACGCTACACCTTATCCTTCGAGCCATCCCTTTAGTCTGGCTGATCAGGAATGGATGAATGCGGTTATTGAACAAAGCCAAGGACGAATAGCTTTTAAGCCTTACTGGGGAGGGCCTGTTCTTAATTCAGATATGAGCATGTTAGAAATTCGTCATGGCGTTGCAGATATCGGCTTGATTTCACCAATTTATGTCAAAGGAGGCACCCATTTAATCCGTGCGCAGGCTGGCTTTTATGGTGGGGTGAGATCTATTGAAGATCAGGTCTCAGTTTATGATTGTTTAGCCAAAGCCTTCCCTCAGTTTGACCGTGAGCTGGAAGGGCTTGTTGTATTGGCCGTACAAGGCGGTAACTTTCCAGCGATAATTACAAGAGATAAACCCATTACCTCGCTCGAAGACTTTAGTGGTATGCGCTTACGAGCGCCTTCCGAAACGGTTGAAGTCCTGCGTCAGTTGGGTGCTGACCCAGTTAATATGCCTATGGGCGAAGTTTATTCGGCTCTGGCCAAAGGGGTAATTGATGGCGTTGTCGCTCCAGGCGATACCATTTATAGCTTGCGTTTTTCAGAGGTTGCCAATCACTTCACCAATATTCAATTTAGCCGTGGTGGTTATCCGGCACGCGCTATGTCAGAAAAAACGTGGAACAACTTACCGCCGGAACTGCAGGAAATTATCATTGGAAACCGTGATGTCTGGGAATCATCTTTATCGAGGCTGCTTATTATAGCCGAGACGCGTGGACTTGAGTTTGGTCAAGAAAATGGTATGCAGTTTCATGATTTTCCATATCAGGACCAAATGGAATTCGATCAGTTATATAACACAGCTGCATTACAGCAAGCTTTATCTATAGCTGATTTAGGCATTGATGCCGAGCCGGTCTTTCGATTTGCTCAGCAAATCTTGGCGGCTGGATCTCCCATAGATTGTGCGCAAGGCGCTCAATGATTATTTTCAGAAACGCAGCATGGAATTAACTCAGGAAAAAGAATGAACACAGAACAAACTAGCCCTGACCGACCTTTGGAGGGATTACGGGTTATTGATCTCACTCGTGCTTTAGCTGGGCCATATGCAACTTTGTTGCTGGCAGGGTTAGGCGCCGAGGTAATTAAAATTGAAGATCCTCGCGGTGGCGATTTAGCCCGTGAAAACAGTCCGTATATTGGTCGAGATGGCGTCGTTGTCGAACAAAAATATGTAGACGATGTGTCTGTTTCACACCTGACTCGCTCTCGCGGAAAACATGGTATCTCGCTGGATTTGAAGCAGGCAGAAGCTAAACAGATATTTATGGACTTGGTGAAAACGGCTGATATCGTGGTAGAGAATTTCACAAGTGGCACGGCAGATAGATTAGGCGTCGGCTATGAAGCATCTAAACGACAGAACCCGGGTATTATTTATTGTTCTTTAAGTGGTTTTGGTGCGACTTCTGCTAAGGGGGACAAGGCAATGGATATTATTATTCAAGCACTGTCTGGTGCAATGTATACCAGTGGCGCGGCCAATGAGCCTCCAGTGCGAATTGGTATTCCAATTGCAGACATGTTGGCCCCTGTGTTCGCTGTGATCGGTATATTATCCGCATTGGAGCAGCGTCATCGAACAGGCAAGGGTCAACAAGTCGATGTTTCGATGTTAGGTGCCTTAACCTCGTTTGTATCGATTGAAAACTGGGCAGCCATGGAAGCTGCCGGTATGGAAACGCGCACTGGATTAAGTGTCCAGCGTCTCTCTCCCTTTGGTGTA
>Ga0222714_10003739_pt1 | contig 15272 bp, 19 predicted proteins | sample C33_3DmetaG_FD_165048 | JGI IMG/M metagenome (GOLD analysis project Ga0222714, IMG submission 165048) | Estuarine water microbial communities from San Francisco Bay, California, United States - C33_3D | ecosystem: Environmental > Aquatic > Marine > Unclassified | place: USA: California... | reverse complement strand
ATCCGCCCGACACAAATCCGACGTTGAACGTTGAATTTCCGGCGGTGTATTTGAATGCCCCGAACCATGGGGAAAGGAATCGTTGCGCATAGGTCAACGACACCTTTTTCAATGCCGGAAGGAAATTCCATTGGTTGCCCGCCAATCGTGCGCCGAACAACGTTTGGTTCAACGGGATGTCATCGGCAATGGTTAGGGTTGCGAATTCCGCGCCCGTCGTGTCGTACTGCACCGCATAACGTGTCGCCGTTGCGCGGTTCCCGATTTGCTCAAACACAAACCGCCCGTTCGACAAAAACAAACGCGCGTTGTACAACGTCGCCAATTGACGCAATACCTCGAAATCCGTCGTGCGAATGATGTTGCCGTCGTCGTCATACGACGTGAACAATCCCGCATCAATTGCCGTCAAATACAACGTGTCGTCCGTTGTCGAATACGTTTGATTTGATTCCCACCAATCAACCGATGTTTCCAAAAACGCGTCGGTTGATGTCCACAAATCGGTCAAACCGGTATCGGTCAACGCATTGATGATGACGTCCGTCACGCGCGTCAATCCGAAATCATTTTGCGTGATGTCGTTCGCGGAATCGTAATCGATACCATTCAACCGATTCAATCCGTCGGTCGCGGTGATTTCATAAATATAGGGTTGCGACGCGTCCTCAATCGTTATAAGGTCTTGCACGATCCAACCCGCCCAAAATAATCGGTAAACAATGCCCGACGTCAATCCCAACAATGCGGTGACGTCCGTCGTCAAACATGACGGCGATTCGATGGTTCCGCCGTCCGCTAAAACGCGGGCGGTGAATTGTCCCGTTGCGACTTGAATCGGTGAATTGTCAAAATATCGTTCACCCTGCAACAATTCAACGACCGCATCGCGAACGCATCCGGCCGCCTCAATCGTTCCGCCGTCCGCCAACACGCGTGCCGTGAAATCGTCAACGGCGTTTTGCGTTGTTTCGCGGTACACGACAACACGAAATCGGTTCTCTTGGTACCCCTTTAACGATTGAATGAATGTTTCAAATTGCCCGTCGTTAGAATAGGCACCAATGCACAATTTCGAACCGATAATCGGTGAAACGATGTCATCGGTTTCGCCGGTGTATTCCAGTTCAAAACCGCGGGAATCGACTTTGAAATCATACGTCGCACCCAACCATGCGGAATCGTGGATTTCAATTTTGTACGAATCGCCGTTGTCGGACGTGAATTCGGATTTGAAACGTATCGCCATTTTAATATCCGCGGTATCGTGAACGTTCGCGTGTTGCGCGTTCTTGTGACAATAGGATGTCGGAACCTTGAATGCGTCCCGTGACATTTATATTTTGCGCGCCGCCGCCGTTCATGAATCCATCCAGTTTGTCCAACGGGATCACCGCCTCCGGTCCGCGGCCCTCGCCAATCATCGCCAACGTTGGTCCCGTAACAATACCGCCCTCGGCCATCATCGGGATGTTTGATTCCGACGCCGCTTGCAATTTTGCCTTAACGCCCGCACCAATGGCCAACAAAGCGGCACCCGCGGCCAATGCAACGTAGGGGTTCAATGAAATCGTCGCCATTTGCAATGCCAACAATCCCGCGCCGTATTCGACCAATATTTGACCCAACGTCGACAACAACCCCGCGAATGATCCCATAACGAATGAACCCAAATCCGCCATCGTCGCTTGCCCCGCCGCCATTGCGCCAATCATTTCGGACATGCCGACAATGGTATCGACGGCCATTCGGTTCATCGCCCCGGAAATTGCATCCGACATTTGCATCGCGGCAATCTGCATATTCGCAAACCCCTTCGGTAATTTTTCAAACACGGGGGGGTCCTCATAATCCTCCCACGTTATTTCCTCCAAACCAAGGGCAAGGGGTTCGATGCTATTTTTTAATGTTTTGTCGGCAGATTTGGCCATTTCCGTCATGAACTGACGTTCCAATGCCGCAAGTCGTTCGACCTCATCGTTTAGGGTGCGAACCTTCTTTGTCGCATCATCCGCATCCTCACCCAATCCCTCGACACCGGTTGGTGATTTGGGTTCGTCGCCGACCTCCTCCAATGGCGGAATCAACGCCTCCATCTTCGCCTGCAAGTCGGCCGTGGATTTTGTTAACCTTTCAAGGGACCGCGTTTTGTTTTCAATCGAACTATTGGTTTGGTCAATCGCACGACGCAAAATCAATTCGTCGTCGTAGGTGTCGCCACCGGCGCGTTCCAAACGACGCAAACGATCCAATTGCTCCGTCCGTCGTTCCTCCAACAATAAAATGTCGGCGGACAATTCGGCGGCGTCCTCCATGCGTTCGTTCAATACCTTTTCGACGCCCGCCAATTTTATTTTCTGCGTGAATTGTTTGTTCAATTCCTCCTGCGCCTTCGCAATATCCTCGACCGCCGTTTTTTCCTTACTCAAATTCCCAATGTAGGAACCAAATTTGGTGTTGAATTTGTCGATCAACGCATTGCGCGTTTCCTGCGAAATGTTCTCGCGTTTCAATGTTTCCAACAATACGTTCGCCTCCGAACGATTCTTGATCAACATTTTCGTGTTGTCATCCAATGCGGACGATTGCATGAACAACAATCCACCAATGATTCCCGCCGTTGCCGTGAATGCCAACAACAACGGATTTGTCGCCATCAAAATGGTTTTGAATGCAACATACGCACGGGTGATTGAACCAATGCCCAAAATCATCGGACCGATTGTCGCCAATGCGATACCCAAACCAATCGCAAATTTCTTGATGTTCGGGTTCATATTGTTGAACGCCGTGACGACTGATGTCACCGCCCCAACCAATGGTCGGAATCCGACGGACATGATTTCGCCGATTTGAATCAACGCACCCTCCGTCGCCGATTGCAATGCCTTCATTGAACCGAACAACGTATCGTCCATCATCTTGGCCATCGCCTTTGCCGCACCGCCCGATTGTTCAAATGATTTCGTCAACGGGTCCACTTGGTCAATACCCTTTGACAAAACCAACAATGCGGATTGCGCCGATCGACCAACCTCGTCCTTTGCGTCGGCCAAACCAATGCCCGCGTTTGCCAATTGTTTGATTTTCTCGGTAACGGGTTCCGAACCCGCGCCCAATTCCGAAATGATACGACGCAATGACGTTCCCGCCTGCGAACCCTTGATGCCCGCGTTGGCCATTACCGCCAACATTGCCGTCGTTTCCTCGATGGACATGTTCGCCGAATTCGCAACCGGCGCGACGTATTTCATCGATTCGGCAAACTTTTCCATGTCCAATGCGGACGTTGAAAATGATTTCGCCATGACGTCGGTGACGCGGCCGGTTTCGGATGCATTCAAACCAAACGCACGCAATGTGGCACCCGCAACCTCCGCCGCCCGTGCCAAATCCGTTTGTGCCGCCTGCGCCAAATACAATGTCGATTCCGTAACCTTGTCAATCTCGCTTGCCGTGAAACCTAATTTGGCAAATTCGACTTGCAATCCCGCAACCTCCTTGGCCGAAAATATAGTTGACGCGCCCAGTTTCTCGGCGTTCGCCTTCAATTTCATGAACTCGTCGGCCGTTGCGCCCGAAATGGCCTTGACCTTGGCCATCTCCAATTCGAAACCTTGGAATGTGTTAATTGATACGGCACCCAACGCAACCATTGGTGCGGTGATGGATTTCGAAAGGTTTCGACCAATCGATTCCATTTTGCGACCGGTCCGATCCATTGCGCGTTCCGCCTTATTCAACCCCCCAAGCAATGGGGCGATGTTCGCGAAAAACCGAAGGTTGATTGACGAAAGATTCATTTGCCGCCGAATTTTTTATTTATTGCGTCTAAAACCTCCCCGCGCGACCATACGCGTTTCGGTGCTTGTTTTTTCATTTCCCACGGGAACGTCATCAAATCCTTTGGCTTGATGCGCTTTTTCGTATGTGGCGCAATCGTCACCGATGCAATCCACCGGGCGCGTTCCCAGTCGCCGCGGTATTGCCTTTCTAATTTTTCCGAATACCCGTTGGACATATTTTGAAATTCCCGCGGGGTCATATCGTAAAAATCCGACGGCCTCAAACCCATTTGACCGAACGCGTACGATTCCAATGTGTCCCACGTTGGTGGTTCGGAATCGCGGCCGCCACCGCGTTGGTCATCTACTTTTTTTCTTCGCTTGAAAATTGTTTGTTGAATGTTTCAAACGCCTTTTCCAAAATGCTATTGTCATCATCCAAAAAATCGCCGATGTCATCAACGGATAAACTAAAGGGCATTTTTTCCTTCCGTGCGCCATCCTTAAAACCACACCAAACCAATTTGATTGCGTGATCCAATGTGATGTTGTTTTGCAGGTTTTGCAAACCCGCCAATGTGGTTCCGGTGATTGCCGTGAATTCACGCAATGCATTGAACCCGAATCGGACGGGATATTTTTTGCCGTTTATCTCAATAAATTCAACCATAGAAAAAAAATAAGGGGGGCGGCGTTATTACCGCCCCCACAAATTTACGCATTAGTTTGTTGATTCAGCCAACGCGCCCGTGCCTTCAAAACTGAAAGACATTGAAACGTTGTCCTCCATTCCCGCCTCTTGGTCCAAACTGGTCAAGTAACCTTGACCGGAATAGTACTTTTCATCGGTAGTGGTGGAGCCGAATTTCACATACAATTTGGTGCGACCGGTTAGATACGCCCACAAATCGGAATACCCCTTTGCGCTTGTGATGTTGTAAGTCACCAAACCATCGCCCGAAAGGGACCATGATTTTTGACCTTCCAACAATTCGCGCCAACCGGCAGAGTCCTTGTTACTGGTGTCGCGCGTTTCCATTGAAACGGAAAGCGAGGCACTTGTGCAACGACCTACCTCGTCGTAAGTAACGCCGTCGGTGCTGAATTGAATCAGCACATCGGTTGCGTTCATGATGCTTGTTGATGCCGCCATGATTATTGTTTAATTTTAGATTCGGATTTAATTTGAAGGAACCCGTGTTCCTCCAATTGTTTGGCAATATGTTCGGGAACCATTACGCGTGAACCTGCCCGAACAACGCGATTGTTCATGATTTCCCAATCCTTACCAAGTTTGACCTCTTTCATTTTATTTAGGATTTAATTACTCGAAACGTCAAATCGACCTGCGATCCGAAGGTACGTTCGTCCTCCGAAAACAAATCGCGTTCGCCGTCATATTTGCACGATTGAACAACCACCCCGCGGATGGTTTCATTCATGCGGACGAACGCGGTTCGTACATATCCAATGGCATCTTGCACATCGGAATATTTCGTCGAAATCAATGTGATTCGTACCAATACGTCATCGACGTGTGAATCGCTATCCTTTGACATTGATGTTGTGACGTTCACAACCTCATAAATGGCAAACGGGGACGTTTGCCGTTGCGCCCCAATCACCGGGAACACACGACCATCAAACAACGAATTCAAATTCGTGTCCGTGTCGAACTTATATTTGATGACCTTACCAATCATGACAACACACGATTGAATGTTTTTTCAATGTACAATTTCGCATTGTGCGTGAAATAGGCCACGACCTGCGAAATTGTTTGCGCCTTTGCGCGGTCCGCAAATCCCTTGTTTGCGCCCTTATATTGTGAACCGCCACCATCGCGTTTGTTTCCGCCAATGAGGCCGCCATAGTTTAGGAAATGCGCAAACCAACCGCCCTTTTCGGGATCCTTGAATGCGCCCTTCACGATTGGCCCAACCCAATATCCGGTCGTCAATCGTGAATTGCGTGTTTTTGATTTACGAATGCCGATTGAATTTTGCAATTGACCCGCCGTGATTTCGGCATACAAACCGCCATTGCGATATACCTTGAATTCGCCATCCTTGAAATCGGTGATGTTCGATTTCATCGCGTCGCGTGTGATGAACAACGAACGACGTTGAATGTCGCCCAATTGTTTTGCATCCAATTTGTTTCCGAACTTTTCCAGTTCCGCAATAACGTTTTGGAATTCGCGTTGCAATTCCTTTGAATCGATTCCGATTCCGGACGCATCGCCACCCTTTGCCGTGTAATTCCGTGCCATCAATCGGTAATTTCCGTGGTTATACGCATGAACGCCTTTCGTGCGTCCTCATTGATGATGCTTTGGATTTTGTAGGTGTTGCCACGATACACAATCCGCATTTGTTCGTTCAAATTGGATTTGTAACGAACAATGAAATCCACCTTTTTTGTGGCGACAATCTGATTGCCCTTTTCCGCCTCGTTTCCGCTTCGTTCCTCAACCTTCGCCCAAACATTCGCAAGGGTGGAAAAATCAACGTTGTTTTGCCCAAAAAAATCATCGGACACGCCACCAATATTTTGGATGTCGGTCACGACGCACGTTGTTGTTTCCGTTTCGCCGAAATCGTTTGTGACGCGCGTTGTGTATTCGTCAACAAATTCGGTCGCGTTTATTTCCGCCGCCGAAAATGTTTGAATCGTGATGCGCTGATCAAGGTCCCCCGGATTCATTAGAACGTAAACACGCGAAACGGGTTCCACAAATATTCGGATGCGGTCGGCAAACGCTTGACCGAATCAATCCGATTTTCGTACATGTCCGCAATGACCAACAACATCCCCTGCCGCAATGGTGCGGGGACATCGGATGCGGACGAATAGCCAACGACATATTCAACAATCACGGCGTTGGTCGTGTCTTTCGTGCTAAACCACCCATCCTCGGAAATGATTCGCGATGGTTGCGAAATCAAATCTGTCCGATATTTATTGGTGGCAATCGTTTTTTCATCACCCGCATCGTCGATGTATTTGACCGACGAAACCGATTGCACGGGACCGCGGGACAAATAGATGATGTCCTTATCGGCCGGCGTGTAATCCGGAAACATATCATAGAATTCCTCGATTGTCGTCGTCATCAAAATTTGGCGCGTGTATTGTTCGCACAATTCACGGGCCGCGGAAATCATGATGGCCAACGTTGTATCGTCATCGGAATGATCGACACGAAGGAATTCCTTCACGTCGGTCAATGACAATGGTTCCGAAACCGCGGGGGTGATGATTGAAATGCTCATCGCTTTTCGCCTTTCTTTTTGATGGCACGTTCGGCGCGTTGCGCCGCAGGTTTAGCCACGGGGATTGCGTGTCCCGCGGCGATGTGTTGTTCCGCAACATCGTTGGGGAGGGTTACGCGCTCCCCAACGGGGAACGCGAACCCTTTACCAACAACGTGTTGAATGAATTCAACCTCCATCATCGATTAGGCCATCGTGATGTAACGGAATGCGGCGTCATCGATTGAACCGGCATCCTTACGAGAGTAAGCGATGAATCCGACCAACAATGAATCAGCGTAGCGCTCATTCAAACGCAACATTTGAACACCTCCGGCATTGCGAACGACGTACTTGTCGAAGTCACCAACAACAATCGGCTTCGCCGCGGTTGCGATGTCGGCCACGTCATTGTTCACATAGGCGGGAACACCGAAGATACGATCGGGTTCGCCGGCGGCCATTGACGGGATGAATACGGGGAAGTCGTTAGATGAACCAACACCCAGTTTGCGGATGGCGGCCATCGTGTTGTCGTTAGCCATCAAAGCGAATTTGGGGCTATTGCGGTATGACTTATCCACGCTATGGATCAATTCAAGAATCTCCTGCGCCGTGATAGCCGTGGCGGATGCCGCGGTAAGGGCGGAAGATGCCGCGGTGATTACACCCGTAGGTTGTGAAGAACCGGTACCGGTGGTGAAGTGTGCGTTGGTTCCGCGTGCGATACGTTGACCCAACGTGTCAACCAAGAATGAATCGAGGTTGAATGCGCTATCCTGCATCAATTGGTAAGAAACCTTAACAACCTTTGAAGAATAGGTGTATGCACCCAAGTTCAAGGCGGCGAAGGTCATGTCGGAAACAGTTTCAGCGGAACCTTCGGAAAGGATAGCCGCAACGACTGATGTGTCATTGACCTTGGGGTAAGGCAACGTTGCACCGCTATTGGTGTTCAACACTTGTGCAATACGCTCAATCTCACCGGTGAATTTCGTGGCAACCGCAAGGGCGTTGCTGAAATCCTCGGGGATCAAGAAACCGCCATCGGCGTCGGGGGTAGTCAATTGGGGGTCGGTTCCGCGAACCTCCATCATCGCTTGACGCTCCTCGGCGTTCAAACCACCCATACCACGGCGAAGGTACTTGCTGAATGCCTCGCCCTTGGTAACGGCTTGACGCTCTGCAACCTCTGCGCGCTCCTCTTTTTTGGCGGCAAATTCGCGCTTCAATTCCTCGGCGCGCTCAATGCGCTCGATTTCGGATTTGATACCACGAACATCGGTTTCGATGTTGTCGAACTTTTGGTTCTCCTCGGCGTTCATTGAACGGCCTTCGGCTTGTGCGCTGGCAACGATTGTATTCAATTCGTTAACCAAGGCGGCGCGTTTTTCGCGCAATTGGATTGAATTCATGATTCAGTTTTCAAGTTTAGTTATTCTTAAAATAAAATCACGAAGGTTTGGCCGTTCAACCTCACCATCGTGGTGTTCACGTTGGGCAAGCCCGGACGTTGCGGCGGGGTAGGCGGGCAGGACTACCGGCGACACATCAATCAATCGTGAAACCTTTTCAATGATACGGACGTTTTTCCCGTTGCGTTTTTCCCAACGATCACGTCCGACCAAAAATGCGAATGACGATTGATTGACATCGCCGCGGCGCATCAATTCAATCAAATCGTTTGCGTAAGTCGTATTTGGCATTTTCACCTCATAACCCAAACCATTTTCGTCTTGCCATACGCGCAACGTACCCGACGACACGCGGCCCAACAAAAATGAATCGGAATGATTGTAAAATGCGCGGACGTCATCATTCAACACATCATCAAATGCGCCCGGCATGATGTATTCAATGAACCCGCCCAAATCCTCGGATGGTGAATCAAAAACGGCCGCATACCCGCGGACGATTTCGCCATCCAATTCCGCGCGAAATTCCGTCGAACGACGTTCCATCACGGGAACATTGTTGCGGACCTCGGCGTCAAACTTTTCCAATGTTGCGAACAAATGAACAACATTCAAAACGGGGGTGCGTTCCATATACGCGCCCTCGTCGGCGTTGAATTCATAAATGCGAATCAATGCCGCGGGGTTGTCCGCCGTACCGGTGACAACAAATCCCGAATCGGATGACAATTCGCCGTCCGCGTTTATTTCAATGATGCGTCCGTATGCATACCCGTTGCCGGATTTCCAACGTACGAAATCGCCAATTTCCAGTTCGTCCGGTGCGGCCTTTTCCTCAACCATTGGTGCGGCGGATTCCTCCAATGCCGGTTCAAATAAAATCGGATCGTGGTCGTTTTCATCCAACCACATTTGCGCATCCTCGACCGAATATTTTTCCGCATCGAATCGGATTGCCTGCAATTCCGAAACGCCGTCCTTGATTCCGTAAATGGCATGGATGCCCTCGCCGAATGCGTCGTTTTCACGACGGAATTCGTCAAACATTTCCGGGTCAATCAAACGTGCGGCGTGTTCGCCCGGATATGGGCGTTCCTCCGTGTCGTTCATCTTTTCAATTGTTTGTTCGGCCCATTCACGCATTTCGTCGCCACCCCACGCGGCGTACATGATGGAACCGCAAATTTGGTTTCCGTCACTATCGACGAAATCCCCTTGGTCATATACTTTCGCCCGTGACAAAAATGAAAACGTGCGTTTCACAATGTCATCGGATATTTCGGCGCGTTCGGTCAATTGACGTGCGCGGAACCAACCGACGGCGGTACCGCAGTCCGAACCATTGGATTCCTTGAAATCCAACGCGCGTTGTGCGTTTTCCGACGCCGCCTCCGGGTAATCAGTCCACGCCATTTTCGTCGGGATTATCGATTGACGCATTCGCCATGTTCAGCGGTTGCAAATACACATCGCCGCCCTCGATGTCATTGAGGTTTTCGGATTTGCGAATGTCGTTCACGGACAACCAACCCCATTGACGGCCGATTGAATACGCGTCGTAACGTGATTTGATGTCACCGCGTAACAAACCCTCCAAATTGAACTGGATGAAATACGAATCCTGCTCGTCCATCCGGAACAATTTGTTGTTGAATTCCTCCTCAATCCGAACCGCCCATGGACGAATCGTGTTGCGGACAAACTGAATTCCCTGCTCCTCGATATTTGCGCGCGTTGATGACGCGGACAAATCGCCCAACATGTGGGGCGGGATTAGGAAAAACCGCGCGACCTCCTCCGTTTGGAATTTGCGCGTTTGTAGGAATTGCGCTTGATCGGGCGGGATGGTCATTTTTTCAAATTTCATCCCCTCCTCCAAAATAGCGGTTTTGTGTGCATTACCCAAACCGGCGTTGGCCGTTTGCCATGAGTGTTTCAAACGCTTGTATGCGTCGTCCGTCAAACGTCCGGGGTGTACTAACATTCCCCCGACGTTCGCGCCGTTACCGAAGAATTCCGCACCAAATTGATTTGCGGCCAATCCGATGCCAAACGTTTCCTTCGCCGCCGCCAATGGTGATTTGCCACGGATGCCGTCAAACGACAATCCGCAAACGTGAATCATTTCGAAATCCGTGTACACGATTTTTTGGTCGACGTGGTAGAATTTCTCCCCATCAACAACCTTGATTTGTACGCGGTCCGGATGGACTGGAATCAATTTCGTGGGACGTGCCGAACCATCGCGTTCGATGACACAATATCCGTTGCCATGCAAACACAAATGCGCCATCAACGTTTCACGGAACACCAATGACGTCATCATTGGGTTCGGATGTTTAATCAACGACCCGATGGGGTGTTCGTTGGAAATGAAACGTGATTGTCCGTCGGTTTGGTAAACGTGCCACGGCATTGAACCGATGGTTTCGGAAAGGATCCGAACCGCGGCCCATACCGCGGAAAACTGCATGGCCGAATTTTCATTGACGGGAACACCCGTCTTTGAACTGCCGAATGCATCAAACAACCATGATGCGGGTTTGTTCAACGACGTTGATGGATTGTTGGGTGATGCTCTAAACACCGCCCGAACCCGGTCAAACAATGAATTTTGTTCGTTTGCCATGGATATAATTTGCGCGCATTACAAAAATATGGAAAAATCCGAACCATTGTTGCAGGTGTTGAAAACTAAACGCACAACCTTTCGGGACGTATGTTTTCCTTTTATTTTTTTTCCGTCCCCCTTTAGGGGGCGGAAGAAAAAAAATAAAAAAACATCCCGACGCCCAAAAAAATCAAATGTCAATAAACGAAAAGAACCCCCGAAGGGGTTCTACAATTAGGGGGTGTCCAACCTATTTCCTCGCTTACGCAAACCCCTAATTGATGATGGAACGGATTGTACCGATGTCGATCGTTCCGTATTTTTTATGGAACCTCAACAACACCCGTTCGGCATCGTTGAATTCGGTTTCGGTTTTTGGATTCATGTACATGTTCCATGCACGGGCCAATTCGGTCAATTCGGTTTTCATGTGTTTGTGTTTTTAAAAGGGCCGCCCTAATGGACGGCCCCGTTTGATTAGTATGGCCAATGTTCGGGAAGGTTGTATGCCTCTAAAACCTCACAACTTGGGAACCAATTTCCCTCATCCTCCATACCATCGTATGAATCATAAATGAATCCCTTTTTCACAAGACTGCCGGCGATACCCTTTTGTGATGCGGTCAATCGTTTGTCATAGCAAATAATATCTTTTGAATCATACGAATCAATGATTATTTGAAGGAATTCGGATTCCTTTTCGGTCAATTGCGCTTGGATGTTTTCGATTGTGTTGTTCATGATTTCGTTGTTTTGTTTGTTTGTTGATGTAAACATACAACAAAATGTTAAACCAACAATACCCATGAACAAAATATTTCACATTTGAATAAAAAAATCAATGTTTTGACCGAAATCAAATATTTTCATCCTCAAAAACAATAATCAAATGCACGATGTACCCCATCAAATCGAACAACGTGTCCTTCGTTTCCTCATTGATCCCGACCGCTTGAATGCGGGACAATTTGTCGTCAATGCGCCCGGAAATGGAATCCATGCGGTCCAGTCGTGAGAATATCCGCACCGGGTTTTGCAACGAATCGCCATAGGTGTTGTTTTTAGAAATTAACAAATCCTCCAAACGTTCAATGACGTGTTCAATCTTTTCGTTTGTGTGCATGGTGCTTTTTTGAATTGGTGAATGAATAGTACGATGAAAAACGGCGACGTCCGTATTGGTCGACGTGTTGTTGTTCGGTGAACTCATAGGATAGGATTTTGCATTTGTGTTCCGCGACCAAATCGTTGAACAATTGGTTGAAGGATTCGAACGTTGCACGTTCATTTTCAAATTGTTGGCTCATAAAAATCTGATGTCATTGGTTTCATACACGGAACCGCCCGCGTTGTCATTGTCGTTTGTCATCCATTCGCCGACGGCCATGGCCAAGGCGACCATTCCGTCAATCTTGTCACCCGATTTCGATTTGACGAATTTGATGTTCATCGCCTCATCGACCTTCGTTTGAATGTTCGATGCCATCCATCGCAACATCCCGTGACCGCCGTGGTTCAATTTCTTTTGTTTGATCAATATTTCCATTTGTTTGATTGGTTGGGACATCGACGCGAACCCCTGCCCGAACGGGTCCATATCAAACCCGGCGTCCATCAATCGTTGAACCAACGCGGATGAATTCCACCGGTCAAACGCCACGGACTTGATGTCAAACATGTCCGCACATTTCGACATTTGCGTGAATATGACGTCGTAATCCGTCGAATTCCCGTCCGTGACAATTAGTTCACCCGCCGCGGCGAACGCGTCGTACGATGCCCCGGTGCGCCCACGGCGTTGGTCAACGGCCGCATTCGATACGAACATCCACGGCAACACCTTGACCGAACCATCCGCGCGGGGGAATATCAACACGAATGAACACACGTCGGACGTTGCGGCAAGGTCAAGACCCCCGAAACATGGTTCGCCCGCCAGTTCCGACAAATCAACATCGCCCGCGGACAACATCCAATCGGAATCCGTCACCCAACCATCGAACGATGACACCCATTGGTTCAAATGCAATTGTTTGAATGCGATTTCCGACGTCGGCAATATGCGCGCCTCGGCCGCCATGCGTTCGAAATAATCCATGCGGACGGACACGCCAAGGTTCGGATTTGCGACGCGCCACGTTTCAACGTCAAACGGGTCCGCATCCATCGGGGCCTCATAAATGACCGGCAAAAACGTTTTGTCGTCGATGATGCCATCGCGGACCTTTTTGCCGTAGTCGTACAATTCCATGCACAACCCACCGCGGTCAATGCCGGCGGTACTGATTCCCAACACCAATGGTTGCGAACGCGCACCGACCGATGTCGTCAATACCTCCCACAATTCGCGGTTAGGTGCCGAATGCAATTCGTCGTACAACACCGCGTGTGCGCTGAATCCGTGTTTCGTCGATGCGTCCGCGCTGATCGCCTTGATATATGAATTCGTGCCATTCAACACAATTGAATTGCGGTAGATTTTGCATTTGTCGCGCAACAATGTTGAATTCAAAACCATTTGTTTTTGAACCTCGAATATTGCGTTCGCCTGCTCCCTATCCGCCGCGGCCACATAGATTTCCGCGCCCGGTTCATTGTCGGCGAATAATAGGTACAAACCAATCGCGGCAATCAAATTCGATTTGCCATTTTTACGCGGCAAAAACACGAACGACGTGCGGTATTGTCGCAATCCGTCGGGACCAATCGTTCCGAACAATTGAATCAAATATTCGCGTTGCCATTGTTCCAACAAAAATGGTTTGCCCGACAAATCGCCCTTCACATGCGTGCAAATGCGTTCAATGAATTTCACGGCGCGTTCGCCCTTCGTCGTGTCAATCATGACAACAAATCATCAATGTCCTCCACCTGTTCTTTGGCGTCAATCTTCGCCCGCGACGCGGCCGTCAATCCATATTCCGGCAACATCTTTTTCAACCGGTCCCATGCGTTTTGCATCATTGACAATTCCGGACGCGGACGGAACATCGTGTCGCCCGCCGGCGTTGTCGTTGAATACGTCGGGCCATGCTGGCGGATGATGTTTCGCGCCGCAACGTAATCCTCCCACGCATCCGAAAACATTTGCAATGCGTATCGGTCCAGTTCGGACACGACACCCAACCCAACCAATTTGGCGGATAGGAATTCAAACGCCTCGGACGACACCCCGTCCAATTGTGTTGGCGGTGTTGGTGCCGTCACCGGCATTTCCATTTTGCCGCCATGGCGGTCCGGTCGAAACGTGTCCGACGCCTTCAACATTTCCGTTGGTTTTCTTTTTCTACCTGCCATTTTTTCTAAATATCAAAACGTTTTGATGAACCTTCACCAGTTTCTTCGATTTCATGTTCCCATTTGCGCGCCATGCCGCCGCGGCCAACGCATTCAACAATATTGCCTCATTGTAAAAATCCAAACCGGCATCGCGGAATGCGGCAATTGTATCGGGAACAAACCCGATGTAATTTCCACGCCTATCCCGAACCTCACCAACAACAAAACATGCAAATCCACCATCCGCCAACAATCGGCATGATTTGTCAATGATTTCACGATACGCGATCAAAAAATCATTGTATTTCATGTTCGAAATGTCACCATCCAAATCCGAATACACCTCCAAATCGGCATACGGCGGACACGAAAACACAAAATCAAATGGTCCGGTCATATCATTCAACACGATGTTTGAATCACCGACATACCAATTTGGTTGATTGTTGGTTTCCAATATTTCCAAACCCTGTTCGCGATTGGATTCAATTTGTTCCGGACGAATATCAATGCCGGTGTATTTGTACCCCAATTTATTTGCAACGATTCCGCGCACCGAACCGCCGGCGAATGGGTCCAAAATTCGACCACCATCGGGAACGAACCAATGATACAAAACCTCGCACAACGCCGGATCAAATATCGATGTGTTCGATTTCATCACCTGCGAACTCTTCATTTTTTTTTTCGTCCAATCCAATGTGTTGAATGCGGTTGCGGTTCGCCCCAATTCCGATTGAATTCCCAAACGCGACCATGTGCGTTTCCTATTTTGCCAATTCCCCGATTTCGTATCCAAAACCGAAAATGGCGGTTCGATGAATTTGTCGCGCAATATTTCGTCGACAACAATCGGATTTCCAAACAAATCATAATTCATGTTCAAACATGTTTTTAGGCCCCCAAATTGACTTTGTGTGTTTGCCAT
>Ga0222714_10003737_pt1 | contig 15277 bp, 25 predicted proteins | sample C33_3DmetaG_FD_165048 | JGI IMG/M metagenome (GOLD analysis project Ga0222714, IMG submission 165048) | Estuarine water microbial communities from San Francisco Bay, California, United States - C33_3D | ecosystem: Environmental > Aquatic > Marine > Unclassified | place: USA: California... | reverse complement strand
CACAAACACTGACACGAGTTTCATTGCCAGTGGAAATATACATATAACCGGTAATACCGTATCACATAATATACAACTAACAGATCCGGGTATAACGGCCAGCATATTCAATTCTAATGTACTTGTCATAGACGGTGCTAATAAGACTTACGGTACGGGTCCAGTTATAGAATTGCAACAATCTAACATAGAACATATATCTTATACAAATCTCATAAATGGGTCACAAATAGTGATACCGGTAGTAGGAAATACCAACGGTACGTATTACATAACATCACCCATAGCTAACGTTAATTATACAGTATTCGAAAGTGATGTGAGTGTACCGTCTTCGAACCATTGTTTAATAACAATTTCAAACATTTACAATAATATTTATATGAACGCAACATTATTTAAAGGTTAAAAATGATAATGATATACAATGGCTTCCATCTGCTTGAATACATTGAAAGTTAATAATGTTATTAAACCGGAAACTAAAACAAAAAAGAAATACAACTACGTTCCACCCCTTAAAAAGATCGAAAGAAATAATGATTTTCTAAGCATAGCAGAGAGAGTTAATGGACGTTGTGCGATGATTGGTTTCAGTTCAGCTTTGATTGAGGAACTTATGACAGGAAATTCGGTAAGTACACAATTTCATGACAACATCGGTTTGGCAGTCGCTGTATCTGGACTTACCTTTCTCGGAACAGTCACAAATAATAATGACGAGGGTTACGTCAATGGATTTTTCACACCTGATAAGGAACTTGTGAATGGTCGTTTGGCTATGATTGGTATGATTAGTCTATTACTAACTGAATCTCTAGATCCAAGTGTCGCACTTTTTTAGTTTAAAATAAAATAAATTAATATAATAAATGTCTGGCGGTATTGCTCAACTCGTAGCTGTGGGAGCTCAGGATGTTCACTTAGTTGGACAACCTGAGGTTTCTTTTTTTAGGTCCAATTACAAACGTCATACTAATTTTGCCCAAACAGTGGAACGCCAGGTGATACAGGGTAATCCCACTGCTAATGGTATGTCTACAGTCCGTTTCGATAGAAAGGGTGATTTACTTGGATATGTTTACCTTACATGTGATGATGGGTCAAGTGTTTTAACTAAGGGTATTGATGATTGGACTGCTAATATCAGTAAGGTTGAATTACTGATAGGTGGCCAGGTTATTGATACACAAACTTCTGATTTCTCACAAAAGTTGGCTCCTTTTGTAATATCTTCCAGTTATGCAAAATCTTCTTCGGCTAATATGTCTGGAACTGGTTTATCAGAGACTAAATTCTATCCATTAAGATTTTCATTTTGTGAACATTTTCAGTCTATGTTACCACTCATAGCTCTTCAGTATCACGATGTTGAAATAAGAATAACATGGGGTGGTACTATGGGGGGTATTTGGGAGTGTCACGCCCAGTACGTATATCTTGATGATACAGAACGTACACAATTAGCTTCTATGAAGCATACTATGCTTATAACACAAACACAGAGAGCTGTAGCATCTGGTTCTAAAGTTCAGGAATTGAACTTTAATCATCCGGTGAAGTTATTAGTAGCGGGTAACATGGGAGATTCAGTGTCAGGGGATGATACTATAAGCATAACAGAATCTACTAATAAAATTAAATTACAGATAAATGGTACGGATGTTACTGATTTTAAGTTTGCAGATCCTCATTATACAGCAGTTAAAATGTATTATCATACCGATATAGTTGGACCTCAGAGTCCGGAGGGTGCAACTAAAAAATCTAAAATATTTGTTTACCCATTTTGTCTCGACATGTCCAAATATCAACCGACGGGGTCTCTCAATTTCAGTCGTTTAGATTCGGCAAGATTAGTATGTGATAAACAAAATCATGCTCACGATATTTACGCTGTCAACTACAACGTTTTAAGAATAGAGAATGGTATGGGTGGGTTAATGTATTCCAATTAAATGTTTTACAATATTATAAATATGTGGTGGGTTATTTTACTTATAGGTTTTTTATTTCTAATAACTTATGATCCTAAATCTAAAACATTAGATAAATATTTACCGAGGGCCAAGTGTCCGAGTGGTAGATATCAAGAAATTCAGTTTGCAGAAAGGGGCGCTGAATGCCCAGAAGTTAAGACCAGGGGAGGTGCGATTATATCTAAATAAAACTATCATACAAAATATAAATGATCTCTTTAGATAGAGAGACTTTAATACTGGGTGGTATAGTACTATCAATTATATTTTGTACTTTCCTTTACAGAGAAAATAAAAAATTACAGGATGATTTTTTATGTTTCAAGAATGAAACGAGAAATTTAATAAGAGAAACGGAGACAGAAACGATATCTGAAATTGAAAAACCAAAAATAATTGAAGAAGTTAAATCCGAGACAGGAAAGACTGAATAATTTATTGTACTAATTTAATAATTGCAATGAGACATGAGAAAATACAAAACTATTGCAATTCCCGTAACATTTACGGACGACGTACCCAGATTTTTAACCGTAAGAGACAAAAGATTTAAGGAATGGATATTTGTAACAGGTGGATGTAAAAAAAGAGAGGAATATTTTCCATTAAAATGTGCTCTTAGAGAATTAGAAGAGGAAACGAGGGGAATAATAAATCTTAAAATGGGAGAATATACTAATTTCAAATTTTCAGTAAATGAAAATGGTGATATATTAGAATATTCAGTGTTTATATTTTTTGTTAATATATCGAGGGATGATCAAATTAATATCATTAATAAGTTTAATAATGAAAAAGATAAAATGCAAAACAGAATAATACCTTTAAAAAAGGCTTATGATGAAAATGATTTATTAAGTTTTGATACTTTAAGTGAATTTAAAATGAGACAGTTATGGGAAAGAATAAATTACAACGTAATAAATAATCCAAATTTTTACAGCTGTGTAACTTCTAAGAAAAGAAAAAAGTTTAATATTATCAGTAATGAAATCTAAGAGTTTTATTCTTATGCAGATAAAGAACTGTTTGACTGATAAATTTGAATATTCAGACGACGAGGTAGAAAAGTATTTAAACGAAATAAACGATAAAAAGGTATGTGAACTATTAACAATTAAAAAGGACCTAGAGAATAAAGAACCGGAAATAGATTTATCTGTATTAAAAAGGTTAAAAAATTAGGTTGGTTATATAATAATGATATCTAAATGGAGACGCATGAATAATGCATCTAATATATCACACGTATTGATGGATGGTGGTGTGTTATCCGTACCAAATGATGAATTAGATGAATTTCATAATGCATATATACGTTCTCTTAATAAAAACGAAAAATTATTCGTCGTAGAACAAAAGACGCAGAATTATAATTTCTTCATAGATCTAGATTACAAAAGTAATGATGAATTCTATAAATTCGAGGAAATATTCACAAACGTATGTAAATGTGTTAAAAATTATACAGAAAATGATGCATTAATATGCATTCAGAAACCCAGACAGTGTGGAGAAAAGATTAAATTTGGGTGTCATATAATATGGTCAGGGTTTGTAGTGAATAAAATGATATCTTTAACGATAAGAGATAGACTAATTTCTGAGATGAAATGTAAATATCCTAATATAAAATGGGAAGAAGTAATAGACTGTTCCGTATACGGAAAATCGGGTACACAATCAAATGGTAGTGGTTTGAGAATGTTATGGTCCCATAAAATGAGTAAGCATGTTTCGTGTAACGGGACTGGTTGTGAACAGTGTGTAAATGGTAAAATCGTCGAGGGATATTATATACCATATGCCATATTTAAAAGTGGTCTATTTGATGTGATGGAAACGATCGATGAAGATAAAAGAAAACCTAACATTGAAATTCTTAAAAAATCCATTTTGAGAACACAAAATTGTATTAGTAACGTGGGTATAACAATCACCAATAAAGATGTAACAGAATATAAGGGTAAGGATATAACAAGTGTTGAACTAAAAAATGAACTACAAACTTACATTAGAAAACATTTAGAGGGTCAAAGTAAAGCGAATATTTTACGTATATGTGAAACAAATGGTAGTTTTTATATAACAACAGATTCAAAATATTGTTCGAATATAAAAAAGAAACATAATTCAAATCATATATGGTTTCATGTATATGAAAACTATATATTTCAAAGGTGTTTCTGTGAGTGTTTAACATTGAATGGTAGATATAGTGGTCATATGTGTAAGAACTATGAAGGTAAACATTACTTATTAGATAATTCTATAAAAGAAAAATTGAATCATAAAAATAAAAAAAATAATTTTCAAAATATAAAAAAAAATAAAAATATTTTTTATTTCAATGAAAATTATTTGAAAATATTTATCTCTAAAAATATTTTTTTTGAAAAAGAAAATTTTTATTTTTTGGAAGTTAATAAGAAGAAGGGAGATAAATGTTTTGATGTCGTAACAAATTTGAAATGTAATACATGTAATATGGAAAATGTAAAGATAAACATAAAGAATACTATAGTCAAACCATGTTGTAATTGTAGATGTAGAGAATATAAAATAAGTAATAATTTATATGTTGATAATATATGAACAACATTTCAGGAATTGTTATTGCATCATGTTCGCTATCAGTTATGTTAGGTTTGTTAGGAGGTGGTGGATGGTTTCTCTACAGTAAACGAAAAGAAGAACAAAGAATAAAAGAAATTGTTGAATGGGGTAAAAAACAAAATAGTATTACTCTTTGGCCAGAATGCGATTATAAAGGTAGAAAGTTTGAAACTCCACCACTTAAACCTGATGATGATGTCCTACAAGTATTTTCTTTTGAAAATAAGTTTAAATCTATCACTGTACCAACTGGTCATAAAGTTAACATAAAACCTCAACAAAATACACCAGAAGGTCAGGGAATAAACATTAATGGCCCGTCGGCTCTCAAATGTACATCAATACATGGTTTAAAAATAGAAAAAAATTAATATTATATGATAAATATGTTGTATATATTATATTTCGTTATCATATCTTATGCATTATATAGACTGACTTATGTGAACGAAGTGAGTGAAGACAATCTTGACTATTATATTAAAGAGGCTCATAAATACTCAGGAATAAGCGAAGAGCATTACATGGTATTTTTTTCAAATATTAAGATGGCTAAATACTATAAAAAACACAAAGATATTTCTAATGAATTCATGGAAAGGGCTTTGGAAAACCTAGCTGAACTTTATATTATAAATGATGATATTAAAGAGGAAATACTTGAATTGATTGCAAATATCAGAAAGGAGTTTAAAAAAATATCGTCATGATAAATAAATGTCTACTGTAACTACTAGGTCTGGTAGGATATCTAAACCACCAGAAAGACTAGAACTATTCGAAGAGATAGAAGACGATGATACCGATTATGAACCCTCAGAGAGTGAAAGTGACGATGAATACGACTCAGAATCAGATTCATATAGTGAAAATAATGAAAGAAAGAGAGAAAGAGATGACGATGAAGATGAACACGGTAATTTGAAGGACTTTATAGTGTATAGCGACGAAGAAGAAGAAACAGACGAAGATTCAGATGAAGAAGAATTGCGTATACATAAACTTAAAAAAAGAAACGTATAATTTAATATATGGAGACTGAAATTTCTAATAATTTAGAATATAACCCAGAATTAGATATTAAACAACAAGACATCATCGAACATCACGATGAACAACAACAACTTTATCATCCACAATTTCATCCACAATTTAATGAATTACCTAAACAAGACTTTTTCTCATCTTTAGATAAAACTAGTTATATTCTAATTTTCATAGCATTTATATTGGGTTTCTTTATGGGTAAAACTATGCAACCAGTTATTTTAAGAAATGTTTAATCCCTCGAAATCTTTAATTGGTTCATCCTCATCCCTGACACTGAGGTAATGTTTAGAAGCCCATATAGGATCTTTTAATATATCTTTGAATTTATCTAATGTTTTTACCATTTCAGGTTTTTCTTCGTCACATTTTATATTTACAGGAAACATAAACCCTCCTATAAATATACCTATTACAAAAACTAACAAATATATATACATATATTACTTATTTAGAAGAAATTTCTGGTTCTTCATCGGGTTGTTCTTCAATTGTTGCATTCACAGACAATTCTCTTTCCTTTCTTCTCTGTTCGATCTCCTTTTTCACTATTTCGTCAGCCTCTTTTACAAGATCTTCCATCGGCTTATCTGGATTTTCGATTTTAAGTTTTTCTAGAACCTCACCTGGATGAGTGATGGGTGGTTCGTCTGGTTTGTTATAGAATTTGGAATTTTCATCTCCGGGTTTATAATAATTTTTAGTGTTCATCATATCTCTCTTCCTTTCCTCGAACATCTTAGCGGCAAGTGCTTGATTTTCTCTGTATCCAGTCATAAGCTCTTCCAATTTTTCATTTGTATAATGGGCATCTTCAATCGCCGAGGGATCTGGTGGTATGAGTAACCATTTGTACATATCTACAACATAAATATCAAAAGTAGCATCCTCCTTCTGAAGACGTTTAGCGTGGTTTGCAGCTTCCTCCTTCGTGGCAAATGCACCTCTAATCTTTATTCCAAACTTATCATTTTTTTGAGGCGTCGTGGGACCAACTATGGAAAGGCATGCATAAACTTGTCCCGGTACGGTTGTGTAATCTTGTTCAAGCATAGACATTTTATTATAAATGAAATTAAAACTTTAAGCCTAAGTATTATAAATAATATTAATATTTATGGATCAGTTAAGAAAGCGACACAACTCTTATAAGAGGGAACTCATAGAGTGTGTTTGCAAAGAAAATTATGAAATTCTGGATGTTGGTTGTGGTTTTGGTGGCGATTTACAAAAATGGAACAATTGTCGTGTCGTAATTCACGCTTGTGAACCCGATGAGACAGCTCTTAATGAAGCTAAAAGAAGGTCTAAAAACATGCGTATAGATACCATATTTTTTAATGGTGATATTATGAAATGTCCATATAAAAAATATGATGTGATTTGTTATAATTTTTCACTCCAGTACATATTTAGTAGTAAGGGATTATTTTTCAAAACGATAAATGCTATAAGAGATCGATTAAAACCTAATGGTAAACTCATCGGAATCATACCCGACTCTGAGTATATAATTGCTAGGACACCTCTGAAGGATGATTTGGGTAATTATTTTTTAGTTGCAGATATAACGGGATATTTCGGTGATAAGGTTGATGTGTATTTAACAGACACGCCTTATTATAATAATGGTCACATACCGGAACCCATAGCTTATAAGGATTTACTTGTAACACATTTGAAGGAATTGGGTCTAGAATTAGAGTTATGGGAACATTTATATGGTTCTCAAATAACAGAGATGTATTCTAAATTTATATTTGTTTATAGTAAATGATAGCGACTTTAGTATTGATAATAATATGCATTATTTTATTAATTAATACAAATACTCCAGAAAAATTAGAAAATTTAAAGGAAAAATATAGGATAATTCGAGAACATTTTATAAAAGAAAATATGTTTCCAGAGATTCATAAAGAAATGCCCATCACAGCATTTACAAAACGTGGTGGTTCAGTTGGATACAACATTAACAAAGGTACCGAAATAGGAGTATGTTTAGATGGTAATATTAATGAAATATTTCACGTTTTATTACACGAATTGGCTCATTGCACTGTAAAGGAATACTCTCATTCCAAAAATTTTTGGAAAAACTTTGAAAAGATAAGAGATGTGGCTATAGAGTTGGGCATATACACTTATATACCAGAAGCCAAAGATTTCTGTGGAAAACATGTATCAGACGGGAAAAAAATATAAATTAATTATAAATGCGAGGTGAAACGGATGTTTCCACATTTATGATGTTCGTGGGAGTTTTTCTAATCATAGTTAATATTATGCACTTAAATAAATTTTTTATGTTTATAAAAAATAAAGAAATCAGATATTACACAAATATCGTGAGTTTATCTATATTTATTCCTTTATTTATGAGAATAGCTTTCGAGGGTGGATACGATACATTCTTAACTAGAATGAGAGTCGACATACAATTTCTTGTATCGAGTTTATTCTTGGGTATGTTATTTGTCATATTATTGACAAAGGGTATCAAGAATAAACGTACGAAATCTTTAGAAAAAAGCATTGAAGAAATATCAACTAATAATAAAGGCAATATCCAAGCTGTGACGACTATAACAGTTGGATATTTATTTGGTTTTTTGGTTATGTATTTCGTTTATGATAGAAATATTTATTCAAACTTAACTAATTATTATAATACCTATTAATTATAAAGAAAAGGATACCTGCAACCAATCCTGTAACTGCCAAACCCACCATACTACGACTACCATTATCATTCAAAAACTGGGGAACCACACCGGCTAATTTTTCCTGAACAGGTTTACTTATAGATATGGCTGTGCATATAGCAACAATCACGCTCATCATCTGTTCGTCTGTGAGATTCATAGGGTTGCTCTTTTTGTTCGAAATTTTAGGCTGTTGTGTGGGAGGCATCATCATGTCGGCTTGGGGCATTTGGAATTGATTTGATGATCCCATGTCGTTAATAACATCATTATTATTCATCATAACATCACTTAAAGATGTCGAATCCATTGTTTCTTTACTTTGACTAATATTTTTTTCTTCTACAAAAGTCGTGCTTTTAATATCAACCATTGTGGAATCATTTTCGGAAAGGTTCATATTATTTATTTCAGTAGACATTTATAATATAGTATTACAATTAAGAACTAAAAAGTTGTCGCATTGGCCCATTTTATTATTTTATGCAATGTCCAATCAGATATTCCTTCTGGAAAATCTATTTTTTCTATTTTTGTAATGAAATCTCTTTTTGGTGCATGAAAAGTATCATTATTCATGTGCACTTTATCACCATTTGAGTAGTAAGTTTCCATTACATAAGGAAAATTTTGTAAGAAATAGTTCCATACATCGTCGTCGTTATTTTTGTAAAGTTTATGAAGTATACCCCAAATTATCTTCTTTATAAAGATTAATCTCTTTCTTGGATCTTTAACTTTATAAGGATAAAGTCTCAAATGTTGACAAGCCATGACCAAAAACGACTCTACATAACAAAAATGATGCTGTGATAATTCGTCACACTGCGATATCTCAAATGAATTTTTAAGATATTTAGGATTACCCTTTATACTCATACACCATTTGAAATCATCTATACATGTTTGTATAAAGCCTCCTGTGGGCTGTACACGTACCGAGTGATCCTTGATTGCATAATGTTTAAATGTTTCCAGTATTTTTTCTCTGAATTCATAATCAAAATTATCCATAGAATCATAAACGTGTATTATTTTTTTGTGGTGTTCAATTTTAATAAAGATAGCGTGTCCTCCACTCGATAAATTCTTTTCCAAATGAATATATTCAACATCATATAGAGAATTTGTGAAACATAAATTATCAAAATTTTTACATTTCAAAATATTTTTTTCATTTAAAAGTGATTCTTTTCTTATTAATTTAAGAATATTTTCATAATTTCTTTGCAAGTATATTTTAGCAATTTCAGAAGCATTCTCTATAGCTAAGAGATTTATAGATTGCGGGTCTCTGTTTAATACTTTAAGTTCCAATGTGTCGTTTTTATCTAGTTCATATGTATCACCCACAAATCTGCAGAGTCTTTTATTTTTCAATAGCTTGATTGGTGGAAGCATTTTATTGATAAGTAATTGAATTTTTATTTTAACTTAGGATTAACTGAGATTGTTTTGTTATTTTCATTTACAACTTTTTTCTTATTATTATAAACCTTTTTATGCATGTTCCAATATTCAGGAGATCCTACTTTAAAATTGTCATGTAATTTCGCTTTATACCAAAATACACAATCTTCCACCTTGTTACTTTTAGAAGTGTTATCGAGCACTAAACATTCATAATTTTCCGTGCAAGAATCAAAGACCCTATTGAAAGTTTCGAAATTAGGAAATATTCCAAAAAATGACTTGTACAATTTCTCTCTGTTTTGAATGATATTTTCTCTTAGAACGAACACATAATCTACATTTGCTCTGAGGGCTGGTGGTAGATCCATACAATATTGCATAGTGATCATGAAGAAAATTTTCCAATGCCTACCATTCATAAAACACTGTCTTATACATGTATCTCTCATGAATTTATTATCATACATGCAATCATCTAATAGTAAAAAAGCGCCACAGTTAGCTTTACCTTGTCCCACCAATTTCTTTTGGCGAGCCATTACCCTTTCGATCGCGTCTCTGTCGTAATCTCCGTATATGAATAGATCTGGTACATATTTTTGATAGTAATGATTACCCTCTTCTGTCGCCGATAAAACTATACCCGCGGGTAAATGCCTTTTATGATAAAGTATATCTGTCACGAGTGTCGATTTTCCTGTATTTCTTTTACCCACGAATATACATACTTTATCATCAGCCATATTTTCGGGTTTGAACTTTCTCAGTTGAATGTTCATTCTACTATAACAAGTGTTTTTTATAATAATATTTTACTCGCAAATAATAGATATGTCCGGTAGATTAAATATCGCTGTATCCGGGCAACAAGATATATGGGTAATAGGAAATCCTTCATTTTCACATTTTTTAATGAGCTTTAAAAGACATACTAAATTTGCTATAGAGGCAATAGAGACCCCTTTTACAGGAAATATGGATTTTGGGGGTAATATTATATGCAGGATACCACAAAATAAAGGAGATTTAATAAAGAGTGTGATATTGAATATAACTCTAGAAAAGGGTGGTAATAATTACATAGAATCTATAGGTTCTAAAATAATAGATCACATAGATCTCGTAATAGGTGGACAAACCATAGAAAGAATGACTGGTGAATATATTTATATGCATACCCAATTGAACCATGATTACGACGATACACAAAAGACATTATATTACACATCCGGACATAATGGTACTATATCAAAAAATGAATTCAATTATAGGCTATATATACCATTTTATTTCCATAAACATCCAGAACTATTTATACCAGTATTTGCTATAAAAAAACAGATAGTGGAGATACATATAAAATTCAAAAGATTAGATCAAGTCGCATCAGTTGTAGATAATGACTTTAAGATAAAAAATACAACACTAATATCTGACTTTATATTTTTGGATGCCCTCGAAAAAAATATTCTAACTAATACAGTCATTCAACAACTTATAACACAGGTACAGGTTGCCAAGGTAGATTTTAATAACACAAATAAAAAAAGTTTTTTGGTAAATTTTAAAAACCCTGTGAAAGAAATGTTTTTTATCGCATTGGAAAATCTTTCACATAAATTTATCAATAGAGTGGAAATGCGAGTAAATAACAATATACTGTTTGACAAGGATAAATTATTACTCACATACCATGAACCTATGACGTATTACAAAGGTTACATAACGGATACTTTTCCATTTGGAGTACATAGTTTCAGTCTAAGACCTCACGACCTATCACCATCTGGGCAAGTGAACATGAGTAGAATAGCTCACAAACTCATAACTATCGAATTGGACAACGTTATAAATGGTATAGTTCATGTATACGCTGTGAGTTATAATATTTTACAAATAAATGCTGGACTCGTCGGTTTAAAATTTTAAAATGATGTATTAGTAACGATGGCTGGAGTCATTCAACTCGAAACGAGAGGATCTCAAGATGTGCATCTCACGGATAATCCAGAATACACTTATTTCGCTACATTATTCAAAAGACATACTAATTTTTCCATGTTTGAAACAGAATTAGAATTAAAAGGGGAAAAGGATTTCGATAGATTATTAACTTGTCATGTTCATGGTGATGTGGGAGATCTTTTAAAAAATATAAAAATTAGAATTTCTTTGAATCAAATAAACCAGTACAATTCTGGATACGCAGAATCGATAGGTCACGTGTTATTGGAATATGTTAACATGTACATAGGAGATCAGCTCATACAACATATACCAAGTGATTATATGCAAATCTATTCCGAAAATTTTTACACTCAGACGAAACAAAATATTCTGTCTAAAACTATAGGTAAAGCGAACTATGAGTTGTCAGGTACACCAGTTTCTGATTTTACATTCCTTAAATTTTTAAATAATTCAGCTTTAGAATTAATTGTAGATATACCATTTTATTTCCATAACAATCCGGAATTATATTTTCCTATTTGTGCATTAAGATTTCAGGAATTAAGGTTCGAAGTGAAAATAAGAAATAAAAATAAATGTACGTGGTATGATAATTTTTTTACAGGAACTTTTTCGATGGGTGGTGTTCAACAGGATGATCTCATAAAAGATATAAAAATGATAGGCGAGTTTATATGTCTCGATAAACCGGAGCTGGAACACTTCAAAACTTCAGAACTTACTTATCTTATAAATTATGTACAAACTAATATCTTCAAAGTACCTTCCACTAATGACACATTTACAGCTAAGTTGGATTTTATGAATATGATTAAGGAATTATTTATCATTATACAAGGAAATTCTACAAATTATTCTGTATTCGATTATGATAATTCAAATCAGTTCTATCAGGGTTACATAAATTATGAGCATTTAAAATACTTAACACTCGAATTAGACGGAGAAACAATCCTTGACGAATTGACAGGTGACGTCATAAATTTGCGCGCAATACAGAGTGATATACATCACACGAGAACACAGCTTTTCAGGAGGTATTACATTTACAGCTTCGCGTTGAGACCAGAAAGTTGGAAACCCACAGGACATCGCAATTTTTCACCGATAAAAGAACAAATAATGAAACTTTATCTTAACCCAGAAACAGATGATAGATTACTCAAAATATACGCATTAACTACTAATATATTGAACATAAATAAAGGTGAAACGACATTATTATACAATTATGGAAGAACAGACAGTGTTAAACTTAATTAAAAAACATTTTCATTTTTTATAAAATGGAGCAGGCGGCAATCAATATAATTCAACCAGTTATAGAGGAGGCGTTTTTATTGGCTGGTTCTTATTGTAAAAATGCTGGTAGAGATACATTATTGGCAAAGGATTTGGAGTATTGTCTTAAATATTGTGCCATGAAAAGGGTCGGAGTAAAATTGGGTTCATATTTTCCAGATATATACAGTTCATCAGAATCTGAATCTGATCAGGATGATATAGATATAGTTGATGAGGAGGATTTATTATTTACAGAGTACTGTGGACCGGATGAACTCATGAACAATATAAATTTAGCTTATAAAGAGTGGGATAATTGGATGCCCACAAATCCGGCAGAACAGATGTTAAAAAATGCAATTGATAATAATGATTACTGAGTTATCTGTTAAAAAAAAATACAAAAAATTTAAATTTAAAATAACTGATTCTGATGTTTCAGAAGATTCAGATTCAGAAGATGAACAACCTTTAATTAATATTAAAGGTTACGAAAATCATAAATATGATTTGTTGTTTAAAGAGGAACTTTTACCCGAATAAAAAATATTTTTTAATTATAAACAATGGACATTGAAAAAATTTTAACAACAATCACAGGAGAACTCGAATCGCAATCTCTCAACTCTGTCGTGTCGGGATTTTCTTTTGCGGCGGCAATCGCGTGGATGGACTTTGTGAGATGGGCAATCACTCAGGTCGTTAAAATAAATAAGACAAGTGGTGCAAACTATGCCCTCACAGCTTTAATCACAACTCTTATATCTGTTTTAGTGTTTGTTTTGGCTCGTTTGATATCCAAGAGGGTCGTAAAACCTGAAAAGCCCGTGTATGCTATTAGATGATTCTTTTTTTATATATGAAAATTAAAATAGTTATTACCACTAGTACTATAGGTATAATATAATCCGATTTATAAATCTTTTCATCGTAATCTGGAAGTTTTATAGGTTTTGGAATTTCATTTGGCTTTAAATTTTCATCTATTTTTTCTGAAAATTCAAATTTATCAATAGAACATTCTAGTGACAATTTAAGAACGTGATTTGAATATCTGAAATCATAAGGTATAAGTCTGTTATTACTACTATAAAAAAATTGTATCCTCAAGTGAGTTATAGTTTTTTGTGCACCAGAATGAAAATAATGCTCTAATGTATCATCGACACCTGAATATTTGATAACATCTCCACAAGTTAATATTCTACCTGTATAAAATGGTATATCAGAGAATACAATTTTATTAAATTCATCAGAACCACTACTTAATTTTAATACTAACGCATCCGGACCCTGAAGGTTTATACTACCAGTCTTTATTTCATTATTTACAGAAACTATATCTCTGGATGGTAATCCTATTATGTCATGTGGTGTTGTATATTCTTTTACAACGGAATTGTAACCATTTGTACCACTGTAAAATTTAAATTCCAAGTTACTGTTGCCCGTGAATGTTATGATATTCGTATTCGAATCATAAACCGCTGAAGCTATATCTGCGGACTTGGCGGCTATTTCTTCGGCCAATTCATCACCTGAATAGTTATTATTATCCAGGATTACATCGGAATTATTTATGCTAAACGTATTATTCCTATCATTTATAAGTAACTGACTCGTGTGTATTTTAGCTGATATTAAACTTAATTTCGTAACATTATAAATAGGATTTTTTAAATGTATGATATAATCAGATGGATCTGGGTAAAGTATAGGATCCCTTTCACTACTGTCTATATCTAATGTATATACATTCATTAAAATATACTGGATAATATTTTAATGAATATTTTTGATCTAAGATTATTTCACAAACAAATTAAAAGGTATTTACTAAGGGATTATTTTTAAGTTGCTCCTTCGCCATATTAAGACTTTTATTCGATGCGTGTGGATTTATTTTACCCTTGTAGGGGTTTAAATTATGATAAGAATTATTAACATAATTCTGTGTCGATGTACCATTTCTATAATTTTCTCTATTATCAATCCTAGTCACATCAGATCTAACACTAGTCAACATACCACCCTGGTTTAATGGGTTAGACCTCACATTCATCCTACCAGCATTACCAATTCTATTAACTTTAGATCTTCTTTCGTCTGGTCTAAATCCATACTTCTGAAGTTCTTCCACAGTATATATACAACCATATGTTCTTTTCTCACCTATAATTGAAGCTGGACTGTTAATATAACCATGTGTGTATTTGTTAATATTAGGCACAGGATGGTTATTATATGAGTATTGTTGAATAT
>Ga0222714_10003736_pt1 | contig 15279 bp, 29 predicted proteins | sample C33_3DmetaG_FD_165048 | JGI IMG/M metagenome (GOLD analysis project Ga0222714, IMG submission 165048) | Estuarine water microbial communities from San Francisco Bay, California, United States - C33_3D | ecosystem: Environmental > Aquatic > Marine > Unclassified | place: USA: California... | reverse complement strand
TAAATCTCTTTTGCCCTTCTTTTGTAAATTTGTCTGCTATCACATCGTCAATAATAATTTTGTTATCAATCTCATAGAGAGAATTGATTTCTACTTGGTCACGAATATACTGCTCTACATTATCAATCTGCTCTACAAGTCTGGTTCCATCAGCAGAGTATTCAAAGATATCAATATGTCCTCCTTCTGCTAGAACATAATGTAGGACAGGTTTGACTTGTTTAATTTTAACTTTAAACTTCTTCTTCGTCATTTCTTTTATCATTGGTTCAGCAGCATTTTTAAGAGCATTAAATGCTGTTGTAGCAACCATTGTAGAAGCGGTTGTGACTACTGCGACAGAACCAGCCGTAGCAACAAGAGAAGGGTCAGGTAGATTAATATCGATGCCATTGACAGTAAAAGTTGGGGTAGTTTTAGGTTGCGCTGGAACTTCAATAACGGGAGTTATGGGTTGCTCTGTTTTTGGTGCTACTACTGGGGGTGGTGGGGGTTTACTATCTGGTAACCCCCTGTTCTTATCTGCTTCTTCTTGTGCCTGCTTTTCTTTTTCTGCTCTCACAGCAGCATCAAACTCTTCCTGTGTTGGAACATCAACTGTTGGATACTTAAATGAAGGATCTGGCATCCTGATGACAGGAAGTTCTAATCCTCTGATTACAGGAACATCAACACTTTTTGCAACAGGTGGTTCTATTGCAGGAATAATACTCGGACCACCAATTCTAATATCAGTATTCTGTACTTTAATTGGTTGTATTTCCATTCACCACATCCTGAACTCTAGGATACTTCACAACAACATCAGAACATATCTTTGCATATGGTGATTGTGGATGAAAACTAATACCATTCTTGATTGCCTCACCACACTTAAGTAGTCTGACAAGTTCAAAATCTAATCTGGCTTTATCTGCTTCTGCTTGTTGTCTTGCGATTTCAACTCTTGCTCTTGATTTACATATCTCTGTAAGACTTCCATCAAGAGGAAAGTTAAAACCCATTGAGAATCCAGCATTTGCACTATGCGATTGGTAAACTGTTGGATCTACTCCTCCATTCAAGTTTCCCATCACAAAAGGAGACATACTCATTGTCGGTCCTTGACAACTAACTCCTGATCCGAATGTATTGACTGCATAAGGTCCTTGTAATACTTGGACTGCTTGATTAGTGACGTTACCAGTAGCGGAAGCACTAGGGCCAGCAATGTTAGTATTAGAAGGAGCAGATTGAGCGTAAGCCGTGCCACAGAATAAGACTCCTATTGAGTAAAGACCGACATAGAGTTTGTTGTAGAGTCGGTTGTTGTAGTTCTTTCTATCCATGTTTCCTTAGCCACTCCAGGTCCAAGATAAGTTTCAGAGAATTGAAATGGTGCGCCAGGAGTTTGGATGGTGTAGTTGGCACCGCGAGATGGATTACCAGGGATGTTTATGTTAGTCCCTGTAACCGTATATGATTCACCAGTTGTATATTCAATCTGTTTGATTGTCTCTACAATTTCGGTGTGTGATGTTGTTTCTGCTGTGATAGTTCCCCTAGTGAAGTTGGGAACCACAGTATTTGCTAGGGCATCATTATGAAAAAACCCTAGCAAGAATAAACCTGCTAGGATTCTTCTCATTTGAATACGCTTAACTCAATAGATCTTTGTCCTGTAGCAGTAGTACCAGCACCACCAGCAGTAACGGTAGGAACACCAGTAGTGGATAGAGTACCTGCAAGAGATCCAGCAGTACCACCAACTTGAGTGACACTATCGCCATAGAGATTGGGGGAACCAATAACACCCGTTGTTACTGTTTGACTGGTTACGGGAGTATCAGCAGCATTCAGACTCTCGCTGAATGTGAATGCTTGACCTGCCGTATTGATATCGTAGGTTCCAGCACCACCTACACCACCGAAGGAAGTTGCTTGAACGTTTGTACCTGAAACGGAATATGAAGCACCAATTCTTGTTGATTGGATAGCAGCACCATCAACTTTTAATTGGACCGAATCAGTAATTTTTGAGGTAATTTCAGCAGCACTTGCGGGAATTGCGAGGAATAACGAAAAGGCTAAGAATAGTCTTTTCATCTTCTTTTGATAGACACTGGAAGTATTTAGGAAAAGGTATGTTAGAATAAATATCTAAAAGCAATAGTCGATAGTTTAATATCTAAATGAATACGTATTCCAAGGCTCTTCGACATATTAGTATGAAAGATGTTAAACAAAAACATCAGCGGAAACTTATTGAGCAGAAAATACAAGAAGAGAAAAAGAAAGAGGAAGAAAAATATATTGCTTCTGTGATGGAAAAGAAGAAGTATGATTGGAGAGAAAAACTAAATGAACAGATGACAACATCTGATGTATTTTTTACCACTCTTCCTGCTACGGGAAACGTTGATTTAAACTATCCAAGTTGGAATCCTTTAGATGGATATAACTATAGTGTATCTGGAGGAACTCTTACAATAACAAATAATGGTTCAGGTGGACCAGAAAACGGAGTTGCTGCTTCATTTGACACATCAAAATATGATACTTTATTTTTTGATGTTACATTAAGCGGAGTTACTGCAATCGCAGTTTATCAGAACGGTGCTCTGAAAACGGGTGGTGCATCTTCTGGAACTTATTCAATTTCAGTTTCACAATCTTCCACCAGTACAATATTGTTTATTGCACCATCTCTTTCTGTAGGTACTGTTACGGTTAATAATTTACGTTTCCAAAGAAGAACTCCTTTGAATGTTTTTGTTTCTCTTGATAGTCCAGAGGCAACTTCATTCATGAGAACTGGTAATGGTGATTTGTCTGCAGAAGAGAGAAAGCAAAAAATCAAAGAAATGCTTGAGGCATCTGATGAATATGTACAGCAGATGTATGGTGATGAGTTTCCTGGTTCTGGTGCAGTTCCTCCAGGTGAAGCAGGAGATATTCCTGGGGTTGAGATTGCTCAAATACAACCTGCACAACAACAAAAAGGTGCTACTGGGGTTGGTGTTCCTGATACAAAGGAACTTCCTGGACCAAGACCAGCTATGCCAGGTACGATGAACTATCCACCTGAGTGGACTAAATTTAAAAACGCTTGACAGGGGCGGGAAACCGTAGTATTATAAATACATCAACAACGTTACGGAATGTAACTTTCCGAAACAAGTTGTAACACTCCTGCCGTTTGACCGAGACTAGGCAGGGTTACCAATCCGTCTCTCATATCCTCGCTAAGGGTGCGAGGAGCATAGTATCTCCACCATTTCCCTGATGGTCTTACTAACTGCTAAAAACAATGACTGCTACAATTTCACGTCAAAAACAATCGAATACTTGGGAACAATTCTGCAACTGGGTTACATCAACTGACAACCGCCTGTATGTGGGTTGGTTCGGCGTTCTGATGATTCCTTGCCTGCTTGCTGCTACGACTTGTTTCATCATCGCTTTCATCGGTGCTCCCCCTGTGGACATTGATGGAATCCGTGAACCCGTTGCTGGTTCACTCATGTACGGAAACAACATCATCTCTGGTGCTGTTATTCCTTCGTCCAACGCGATTGGACTGCACTTCTATCCTATCTGGGAAGCTGCTTCCCTAGATGAGTGGCTCTACAACGGTGGTCCTTTCCAACTGGTTGTCTTCCACTTCCTTATCGGTATCTACGCTTATATGGGCCGTGAATGGGAACTTTCTTACCGACTCGGTATGCGTCCTTGGATTTGTGTTGCTTACAGCGCACCCGTTGCTGCTGCTAGCGCAGTGTTCCTGGTCTATCCCTTCGGTCAAGGATCCTTCTCTGATGCGATGCCTCTGGGGATTTCAGGCACTTTCAACTACATGCTTGTTTTCCAGGCAGAACACAACATTCTTATGCATCCTTTCCACATGCTGGGAGTTGCTGGGGTCTTCGGTGGTTCTCTTTTCTCTGCTATGCATGGATCTCTTGTCACCTCTTCTCTTGTCCGTGAGACGACAGAGAATGAGTCACAGAACTACGGATACAAGTTCGGACAAGAAGAAGAGACCTACAACATCGTTGCTGCACACGGATACTTCGGACGACTGATCTTCCAATATGCTTCCTTCAACAACTCCCGTTCGCTGCACTTCTTCCTCGCAGCATGGCCTGTTGTCGGTATCTGGTTCACCGCTCTTGGTGTTTCCACGATGGCATTCAACCTGAACGGTTTCAACTTCAACCAGTCTGTGATTGATTCACAGGGACGTGTTATCAACACCTGGGCTGATGTTCTTAACCGTGCTGGACTCGGGATGGAGGTAATGCACGAAAGGAACGCACACAACTTCCCTCTGGACTTGGCTGCTGCCGAAGCAACTCCTGTGGCTCTTACTGCTCCAAGTATTGGATGAGTTTAGATAAAATCTGAACATCATCATTGACTAATCCGAGAGCAGTGTTGCAGTTATTGCACAACACTCCTCGGATTTTTTCTTTATTATGACAATGATCAATGCACTTTTTGTTAGAAATGTCTCTACCACATACCTGACAATTATTATGTTTCATTAGTTCTTCATATTCTGATTCAGAAAGATTGAACTTTCTTCTCATATAATCGTGAGGTCTGTAATAAGTTGCTCTTTTCTTTGATGAGCATTCCTTACATTTTGGTTGAAGACCAACATTTCCAGAAGAGTAAGTTCTTTTATGAAAACAATCTTCTGTTAAGTTCTTCTTACAAGAAGTGCAAATTTTCATTATTGTAATGCGTATTTTCCATACTTATTTAGGAGGATAAATGGTTTCATCTACACTTACAAAACCAATTCAACAAAGAGGGTGGTTCGATGTCCTTGATGACTGGCTTAAACGAGATCGCTTTGTATTTGTGGGTTGGTCTGGACTACTACTTTTTCCCACTGCTTATCTTGCCCTTGGTGGCTGGCTTACTGGCACGACGTTTGTTACAAGCTGGTACACCCACGGGTTGGCGTCTAGTTATCTTGAAGGTGCTAATTTCCTTACAGCAGCTGTTTCGACGCCTGCAGATTCTATGGGTCATTCTCTTCTTCTACTTTGGGGTCCTGAGTCTCAAGGGGATTTCATCAGGTGGTGCCAACTTGGGGGACTCTGGACTTTTGTGGCGCTCCACGGGGCTTTCAGCTTAATCGGATTTATGCTCAGGCAATTTGAGATTGCCAGATTAGTAGGGATTAGACCGTACAATGCTATCGCGTTTTCTGGGCCTATCGCTGTTTTTGTCAGTGTGTTTCTCATGTATCCACTCGGACAATCCAGTTGGTTCTTTGCGCCGTCGTTTGGCGTTGCAGCGATTTTCCGCTTCCTCCTATTCCTACAAGGTTTCCACAACTGGACACTCAACCCCTTTCATATGATGGGAGTTGCTGGTATACTGGGAGGAGCACTGCTTTGTGCAATTCATGGAGCAACCGTTGAGAATACTCTTTATGAAGACAGTGATCAATCGAATACTTTCAAAGCATTTGAACCTACGCAAGAGGAGGAGACTTACTCAATGGTTACGGCTAACCGTTTCTGGTCTCAAATCTTTGGTATCGCTTTTAGCAACAAGAGGTGGCTTCATTTCTTTATGCTCTTTGTGCCTGTTATGGGTCTTTGGACTTCTTCCATTGGTATTATTGGTCTTGCCCTTAATCTTCGTGCTTATGATTTTGTAAGTCAGGAAGTTAGAGCAGCAGAAGATCCTGAGTTTGAAACTTTCTACACGAAGAACATTCTTCTAAATGAAGGTCTCCGTGCCTGGATGGCACCAGTAGATCAACCTCATGAGAACTTTGTGTTCCCTGAAGAGGTCTTGCCAAGAGGTAATGCTCTCTAAAAAATAAATAAGAGGAGTTCTCTGAACTCCTTTTTTTATGTTTCTAATTTTATTTTCTTTCATTGCATTTGGGTTTTTTATTTTTATAATGTCAATTATCCAGGACTTATGATAACATCAACAACTCCATATAAATTAGCAGAAATTATTAGGGATACTTGGCCAAACCTTTACAGACCGCCAACAAAGACTTATAATCAAACAAGAAAGGTAGAAAAAAATGTTTGATTATTGGGTGGTTACAAACAAAACCACAGGTAAAGTAATTGCTCATTGTGGCGAAGAATCCGATGCATTGATGTTAGTTGGGTTTGATAAAGACAAAAGAACTTATCGCAAGCAAAAGTTTATCCTAGATCAAGTGATTACAATAACATCAACAACAGATAAACAACTTCCTGGACAACAAGGTTTACCTGCTGCAAAAGAAGAACTACCTCCAATTGAACTTCAGCAGCAAGTGTGGTTACCTGAAGGACAAGGAATTCCAGTTAACGCTAAATAACTTTCAGTTTTATAAAAATTATGAAGTTTACAGTTTATTCAAAAGACGGTTGCCCATATTGCACAAAAGTTCAACAGGTGCTACAGTTGGCGGAGTTGCAGCATGTAGTTTATAAACTTGGAGTTGATTTTACCCGCGAAGAATTCTATTCAGAATTTGGACAAGGTTCTACTTTTCCCCAAGTAATTGTTGATGATAAACACATTGGCGGATGCACCGATACTGTTCAATATCTGAAGGAGCAAAATTTAGTGTAATGGATAGCAATTTTCACGAAGTCTATGGTGATGTAGAGAAGGCAATTGATTATGCCTTCAAGGGACAGTTTGTTTTGAAGTTTTATGATTATTTAAAAATTCGTGGAACGAGGAGATATGAAGTTGAAGAGTTTATTGAAAGTGCCACAGCTAACGAAATTAATAATCTTGTAATGGATTTGGATGACTATCTTGAAGGTGGTGCTGATGAAATTCATAAACAACTTCGTGAGGGATATGGTTATCTACCAAAACCTGAAGCAAGAAAAATTAGAAATTATCTGTATAGCATCTTAGAGGATGCCTGGAAGTATAGTCATGATAGACGACCAGGAAGAAGGAAAAAGCAAACTAAATAAATCAGAACCTCAGATTAATCGAGGTGTTGAGTTATTACTTAGGAATAGGAGGAAGAAATCACCAGAACCTAAAACTTTTCAAGTGAAGTTTGGTAAAATGATTTCTCTCTTCCGCAGAGAGTTTCATTTCTTTATAGAATTTCATTTTGATATTAGAAAAAAATAAACTCTCTGGAGAAAAAAATGGAACCAGCATATGTAATAACATTCTCAGTAATGTTCACGTTGCTCTTTTTTATGGTTGGTAGTATAATTGGTTGGTTAACTTACAGACATCTGTTAGAATCAAAACCTCCCTATTTACATCCAGAGTTCTTTGACGAAAATGGACAGGTGATACCTGACGAAATAGTATCTGTACGATTTGAAAATAGCGATTACGATTATGACGACTACGAAGACGAGGAAGAAGACTGAGGAACAAATTCCATCCCTTCCCACAAATCCATTTGTTTTTGAAATTCTAGAACTTGCATCAAAACAAAGAAGTAATGCAAAGAAAGTAGAAGTTCTTAAAACATATGAACATGATTCTCTTAAAACAATTTTTATTTGGAATTATGATGAGAGTGTTATCTCTTTGCTTCCTCCAGGCGAAGTTCCTTATGGTGATTTAAAAGATCAGAATGTTTATTCTGGAAATCTATCAGATAATCTTTCCAGAGAAGCTGGCGGAGGAGAGTCTGCGACAGGACAAGACTTGGATGGTAGAGGACGTACCTCTCTTCGTAGAGAGTTTCATAATCTATATCATTATGTTCGGGGTGGTAACGATTCTCTTACTACAATTCGCAGAGAGATGATGTTTATTAATTTATTGCAAGGACTTCATCCCAAAGAAGCTGAAGTAGTTGTCCTTACGAAGGATAAAAAACTTACTGATAAATATAAAATTAGTTTTGAAAATGTGAAGGAAGCGTATCCAGATATTCGTTGGGGAGGACGTTCATGAGTAGTACTCGTGATGTTTTAAAGGAGAAGCAGGAAAGTGTAATGACAAAAAAGAAAACAGAACAAAGTACAAATAGTCCTGCTTCTTATGGATGTGACATCCTTTTACAAGATACAACAATCCAACAAGCAAATGATTCTTCTTTTCCAAATGATGCTTATTTGATTTGGTATGTTGTAGAAGATAAAGAATATATTGACTTAGTAAGAGGAACAAGAGTTCGTATTTTTGATATGTATTATGATAAGTACGGTCCAGGTTCTGTAAAAAAAATTGATTTTGGATATGGAAGGACTAATCCCAAACTTTGGGGATATCAACAACCGGAAAAAAAGAAAAGACGATGAGTGAAGGTTTTAGTGAAGAAAATATAGAAGTTGCAATTAATAAAAAAGAAATTCAAAAACTTCTTAAAAAATATAAAAAAATTAAAAAATATCAAAAATCACCTCTGTTTGCCATCAAAACAATGGACGGCACAGAAGAAATTATAAGTTCATTGTTGGAAGAAGCAAAAGAGAATGGGGAAACATTATCTACTTAACCTATATGGGTGTTCGTTTGTCCTTTTAGACGATGAGCGTTGTCTTATAGATCTATTAGAAAATGCAGCAGCAGCAAGTGGTGCAACTGTAGTTCAAACCATTTCAAAAAAGTTTGAACCACAAGGAGTTACTGTAATTTGTTTGTTGTCAGAAAGTCATATTAGTATTCATACATGGCCTGAGGAAGGTAAAGCAGCGGTAGACGTTTATACCTGTGGAGATTGCAATCCCAAAATCGGATGTGACATTATTATTCAACAACTCTACGCTACAAATCATACTCTAAGTTATATTGAGAGATAGCAAAATTGTATCAGGAAATACACACATATTTGACTATATAGTATGAATAGGAGTATAATAACCTCCTAACGTTCATCCTATGACTAAAGCACTTTTGCTTTTAGCATGGGTTCCACTTCTTTCTGTTTCAACGCCACGACTTACACAGAATTCATATCCTGTGACTATAAGTTGTGACGCAGCGTGGGAACTAATGGACATCGTTAAAAACGACGATGTAGTCCACCAAAGAGTAGAAGACCGATTGCTTTTAGAACTCCGAAAGGATGTGATTCGAAGGTGCTAAAACTGAATAGGACGGAAGTAAGCCGACGCGGAACGGAACGTTCATCGGGTAACCGACGCAAACGCCGACTGAAGGAACGCTCTTTAACCTAAAAAACTAAGGAGAACCCTAATGTCTAAAGTCGTATATCGCGGTGTTGAATATAACACCACAAACCGCCCAAATCAAACATTTAAGCGTGAACCACATGTAGAAATCTACCGTGGAACCATGTTCTATGTTGATGAAAATGGAAACAAGTCTTCCATGGAGAGGGTAAAATGAAGAAACTTAACTTCCTTCAACTTATTAAAGAACAAAAACAAAAAGAAGAGCGTCGTCACCAAGCACATCTTGCAAATGTGGGTGCAGGAAAATGATTGCTACAATTGCTGCAATTACTGGAGCATCAACAGCATTCATTTTTTTAATTTATGCAGAAGTTCTATTGCTGAATAAGTAATGGAAAACTACACATATCATTATGATGATATGGACAAGGACAACAGACCTCCTGCTTGTTATCAATTAACATACAGAGGTTGCAATTATTGGTCTTGTTATACCATTCATCTAGATGAATGGTTTGAAAAAATGTTTAAGGCAGAGGGTTCTTGACGAACCCTCTTTTTTTGTGTATAATAGCTTTGTCAGCGTTCATATGAATGGATAAAGAGAAACTTAAGTTAATTGTCAGAAACCTTGAATCTCTGGTAGAATGTTTAAAGTCAGAGGTATATTCTGATGTAGATTCATATAAGATGAACTACGAAGAAGTAGCACCTTACATTACTGATTACGACGAAGTATTTTATGATGGAGACGATGATGGATATCCCGACTGATTTTGAGTTTATGAAACCAGAAGTAAAACTCATTAGTGTTACTCCAGATGCAGAGAAGCATATGGCTTACTGTGCAAGGGTGAGTAATCCTGCTAACCAAGAGAATGAAAAGTTCTCTGGACTGCTCAAGTATTGTATTCAGCATCAACACTGGAGTATCTTCGAACAAGCTTCGATGACTGTAGAGATCAATACGACTCGTGGTATCGCAGCTCAAATTCTCCGGCATCGTTCGTTCACATATCAAGAATTTTCGCAACGTTATGCTGATACCAATCTTCTGAACAAAACTATTCCTCTTCCTGAACTGCGTCGTCAGGATGATAAGAATCGTCAGAATAGTATTGATGATATTCCTGATTATCTGAAACTGACTTTGACAGAAGATATCCGTGTTCATTTTGAGAGTGCTCTGCGACTCTACAACCGTCTTCTGGACAAAGGAGTAGCAAAGGAGTGTGCAAGGTTTGTACTGCCCCTAGCGACGCCTACACGCCTCTATATGACGGGCTCTGTAAGATCATGGATTCACTACATTGATTTGCGTTCTGCACACGGAACACAAAAGGAACACATGGAGATTGCAGAACTAGTACGTTGTATCTTTACTTGTCAGTTCCCTGCAGTATCTGAAGCACTTGGTTGGACTCGTGAAGGGTGCTCTGAGTGTAATGATGCACCTTCTATCACTATTGAATAAATATCCTTACATACAATGGAGGACTAAGATTGGCAACATATCCTGTTATTAATAAATCAACTGGAGAACAAAAAGAAGTTGTTCTCAGTGTTCATGATTGGGATCAGTGGAAAAAAGATAATCCTGAGTGGGATAGAGATTGGAGTGATCCATCTACCTGTCCTTCATCGGGAGATGTTGGAGAAGTCTATGACAGACTGAAAAAGTCCCATCCAGGATGGAATGATGTTTTGCACAAAGCTTCAAAAGTACCAGGATCAAGAGTAAAACCCGTCTGAACATATGACAAGAAAAAGAAGAACAACCGATCAACCAATTGGCGTTGGCATGACTGCTAAACAAATGAAAAGAAAAAAACCAATTGGTTCTGAACTGATGCGAGAGATTGAACCTCTCACAGATAATCAAAAGGCTTTATTTGAAGCATATGATAAAGATCAAAATATCGTTGCTTATGGATGTGCTGGAACAGGTAAAACTTTCATCACACTTTATAATGCACTTTGCGATGTGTTAGATGAGAGATCTCCTTACGAAAAAATCTATATTGTTAGATCTTTAGTAGCAACAAGAGAGATTGGTTTTCTTCCTGGCGATCATGAAGATAAATCCTCACTTTATCAGATTCCTTATAAGAATATGGTAAAGTATATGTTTAATATGCCAGATGATCCATCTTTTGAAATGCTTTATGCAAATCTAAAAACTCAAGGTACGATTAGTTTTTGGAGCACTTCTTTTATTCGTGGAACTACTTTGGATAAAAGTATTATTATTGTAGATGAATTCCAGAATCTTAACTTTCATGAACTAGATTCGATTATTACTCGTGTTGGTGAAGATTCTAAAATTATGTTTTGTGGTGATGCTACTCAATCTGATCTTCAAAAATCAAATGAGAAGAATGGTATTGTAGATTTTATGAAAATTCTTCGTATCATGCCTTCAATTGATATTATTGAATTTGGAGTTGAAGATATTGTTCGCTCTGGATTTGTCAAAGAATATATTTTAGCGAAGATGGAAGTTGGTGTATGAGTTTTATTCATCATAATTTTTTAGGTGATATTGAATTAGAATGCAAAACAACAGAAAGCATTCGTCTCTATAATCTTCCTAATGGTAACTGGGTTCCTTCAATTACTTCAGTTACCTCATTCTATAATCGCCAGATCTTTGCGAAGTGGCGTGAACGTGTTGGACTTGAAGAAGCAAACCGTATCACAAAGAAAGCGACAGCAAGAGGCACAGATTTTCACCAAGTATGTCAGGACTATCTTGAGAACAAAGAACTTAACTGGGATGATTATCAACCCCTGACAAAGTTCATGTTTTTTCATGCAAAACCTTATCTTGATAAGATAAATAACATACACGCAATTGAACGCACACTCTACTCAGAGTACCTTGGACTGGCAGGTAGAGTAGATTGTATCGCTGAATATGACGGCGAACTTGCAGTGATTGACTTCAAGACTTCAGAAAAAATTAAACCAGAAGAATGGATTGAAAACTATTTCGTTCAAGAAACATTCTATGCTGCTGCATACTACGAACTCACTGATATTGTTCCCGTAAAACTCATCACCATTATGGTAACCCCTGGTGGTGAAGTAAAAATATTTGACAAAAGAAATAAAGGGGATTATATTAAGTTATTAGTTCGGTATATTAAAGAATTTGTACGTCACAATACTAGGCAAGATGGAGAATGAATTAGAGAAGGTTCTAGAGAGCAAATTCTTTTGCCCATCAAGATTCGCACAGGAAATTGAAAAGTTAGTTCAGACAAATCCTGATATGAACTACATTGATGCAATCATCCATTTCTGTGAGCAGAATAATATTGATGTGGAATCTGTTCCCAAACTGATTTCAAAACCACTGAAAGAGAAGATTAAGTACGAAGCAATGGAACTTAATTTTCTGAAGAAGACTTCCCGTGCTAAATTAATTTTTTAATCCATTTTTGATGGAAAAAATTTCCCGGCAAAAATTCCTTATATTACTTTTTTGAATGATGCCTTTTGATGCATATAAACAATATCTTGCGCTGAAGAATCACTTCACAAAAGATTCCTATGACTATCACAAATACTGTGGTAAAAGTCGTGCGACAGTTCAATCATTCTATAAACGTAAAGATAGAATGTGGTTTGAGAAAGTTGCACGGCAGAAGTCAGATCAAGAAGTTGTAGAATTTTTTGTTGCTAACTTTGTCTCTTGTCCTGATCCAGAAACACTCTGGATTGGTGAGATGATAAAGGAAGGTGAAGGAAGATATCAACAGTGGCAAAAGAAAATTCAATCACTTTCCTATGTCTTCAAAGAAGAAACGCAACAACTCTTTGAAGAACATAAGTTTGAAGATGTATTCAACTGTTCCAAAGGACATCCGCCCATTCTTAAAAAGTTCCTGAGCGGGAAAATTAGCCTAGAAACTATGGTGATTTACGATAGAATATTCCTGTACGGGAATACGTTTGATAAGAAACTCAAGGACCCAGTGTGGGAAACCGTAAGTCGCAAAATTAAAAAGTATAACCCGTTTCTAAATATTGATGTATTCCGTTATCGTAAAATTTTGAAGGAAGTTATTTTAGGGGACGCATGAGTTTTTTTGATTCCGAATTTGTTCGTGCAGAGATGACTGAAATCTCTGAACTACAAGAAGAAATTTATGGAAGTGTTTTTAAGTTTCCTTCAATGACGAAGGAGGATAAGATTCGCCATGTAGACCTTCTTGAAAAACTATTGAGCAAGCAACAGGTTTTGTATACTCGCATGAGTCTGTCTGATGATCCTGAAGCGCAGGAAATGAAAGAACGTATTTCAGATTCCGCTAGAATGATGGGACTTCCTCCTGGTGTTGACATGAATGTTATTTTTTCTAACATGACTAAAATGCTGGAAGTGATGAAGCAACAGATTGACAAGACAGGTTCCGACCTGTAGAATAACGAAGTACACAAAAGCCAAATCCGTACACAATCCGAGGTAATCTAATGTCTTTTAACGATCTCAAAAAGCAATCTTCTCTTGGTTCGCTCACTGCGAAACTGGTAAAAGAAGTAGAGAAGATGAGTACAACTTCTAGTGGCGCAGATGAGCGTCTCTGGAAACCCGAAATGGATAAAACTGGCAATGGTTTCGCAGTTATCCGTTTCCTCCCTGCCCCCGAAGGCGAAGAACTTCCCTGGGCAAAAATGTATTCCCATGCCTTCCAAGGTCCTGGTGGTTGGTACATCGAGAACTCTCTGACTACTATTGGACAGAAAGATCCGCTGGGTGAATATAACCGTGAACTGTGGAACACGGGCACAGAATCAAACAAAGAAACTGTGCGTAAGCAAAAGCGTAAACTGTCTTACTATAGCAATATCTACGTTGTAAAAGATCCCGCAAATCCTGCCAACGAAGGTAAAGTCTTCCTGTTCAAGTACGGCAAGAAGATTTTTGATAAGGTTATGGAAGCAATGCAACCTGAGTTTGAGGATGAAACCCCTATCAATCCTTTTGACTTCTGGGCAGGTGCTAACTTCAAACTGAAGATTGTGAAGAAGGATGGTTATTGGAACTATGATAAGTCTGAGTTTGGTTCCGTTGAACCTCTTCTGGATGATGATGATGCTCTGGAAGCAATCTGGAAGAAAGAGTATTCTCTTTCAGCAGTAACTGCTCCCGATCAGTTCAAATCCTATGAAGAACTTGAGAAGCGTCTGCAGTATGTTCTTGGACAGAAAGGCACTCCTCGCATGTCTTCTGTTGAAGAAGAAACCGAATACGACAACTACACTGAAAGCAAAGAAAGTGCTGTTGTAAAGGAACTAGAAGAGTCTTATGCTCGTTCCAAATCTCCTGTGCTTCCTAAAGTGACTCAGGAAACTGATGAGGATGAGGATGATGCTCTAGCATATTTTTCTCGTTTAGCCAACGACTAAATAGATAAACCTGTAAGTCGCATTATAGGTGGAAAGGGTGCTTTCGGGCACCTTTTCTTGTATAAATACTACTGCGACTTACAGAGTAGAACTATGGAACTCAAAGAGTATCACTATGTCTATTATTCCTATGAGGAATATGGTAGAGGATATTTTGGTAGTAGAACTTGTAAATGTCTTCCAGAAGAAGATGTAAAATATTTTGGTTCTTATAGTGATAATACATTCAATCCAACTCAAAAAATAATATTGAAGAGTGATTATTTTACAAGAGAAGAGGCATATGATGATGAGATTATTTTACAACAATATTATAAAGTAGTAGAGAATACTCATTTTGCAAATAAAGCATATCAAACTACAAGTAAATTTTTCTATATTCCTACTAAAAATTCTTCTAAAAAAAGAAAATCAATGTCGCAAGAACAAAAAAATAAACTGAGTGATATTGCTAAAGGTAGAAAAATGAGTGAAGAGCAAAAACAAAAAATATCTGAATCTAACAGAAATAAAAAAGTTAGTGAAGAGACTAGAAAAAAAATGAGTGATTCTGCTAAAAAAAGAATTTATAAAAATAAAGAGGAATGGATAGAAAAAATAAAAAGAGGTAGGAAAGGACAATCTTCTTGGAATAAAGGAGTTCCGCATAAAAAAGAAACTAAACAAAAGATATCAAAGACTTTAAAGTCTAAGAATAAAGTCTAATATTTTCCGCTCTTTTTAGATTTTCTGAGACATATTGAGTGGAACCCTCTTTATATGGCATGATTTCATCCATATCATTTAA
>Ga0222714_10003734_pt1 | contig 15281 bp, 17 predicted proteins | sample C33_3DmetaG_FD_165048 | JGI IMG/M metagenome (GOLD analysis project Ga0222714, IMG submission 165048) | Estuarine water microbial communities from San Francisco Bay, California, United States - C33_3D | ecosystem: Environmental > Aquatic > Marine > Unclassified | place: USA: California... | reverse complement strand
CGCGGGCAGGTCATGTCATGAGGGGGAAACCCTTATTCGGCCTGCCCGTCCCGGCCGGCCGGCTCCCCGGACGACTGCAGCAGGCCATGCTGCACCACCAGCCGCACCAGCCCGGCCAGCGAACTGACCCCGAGCTTGGCCATGATCCGCGCGCGGTGGGCTTCCACGGTCTTCAGCGCAATGTCCAGTTCGCGCGCAATCACCTTGCTCGACTTGCCGTCGACCACCGCCGCCAGCACGTCGCGCTCGCGCGCACTGAGGCCGGCCGCGCGGCTGCGCACCAGTGCGGGCTGGTCGGCGCCGGCCCGCCGGTCATGCGTGCCCAGGGCGCGCCGGACCGAATCGACCAAGTGCTCGTCATCGAAGGGCTTTTCGACAAAATCGACAGCGCCGCGTCGCATGGCAGTGACAGCTTGGGCAACATCACCATGGGCCGTCACGAATACCAGCGGCAGCGTAATGCGGTCACGCGCCAGCGCCTCCTGCAATTCCAGCCCCGACATGCCCGACATGCGCAGATCAACGACCGCACACCCCGGCCGGTCATTGCTGAAGCGGGCGAGAAAATCCTCGGCACTGGAATAAGTGCGCACAACCAGTCCTTCGCCCTCGAACAGCCAGCGCAGCGCATCGCGCACTGCCTGGTCATCGTCAACCACGTGAACCAGATCGGCTGACGTGCTCATGCCTCACCTCCTGCCGCACGCAACGTGAAATGGAATTCAGCGCCGCCGCCTGCGCGCGGATTCGTCCACAGCCGCCCGCCGTGGAACTCGACGATGGAGCGGCAGATGTTCAGCCCGAGTCCCATTCCCTCGGTCTTGCTGGTATAGAACGGCTCGAACAGCCGGTCGGTCGCTTCCTGCGCCACGCCCGGTCCGCGATCGGCGATGGTCACCTGCAGCTGCTCACCGGCACTCGCCGTATAGATGTCGATGACGGCCCCTTCTTCCCCGCCTTCGCGCATCGATTCGGCGGCATTGCGCACCAGGTTGAGTATGACCTGCTCGATCATCACGCCATCGGCCTGCGCCTGCGGCAGACCGGGCGCGAGGTGCAGTTGCACGCCCGGCGCGCTGCCGCCGGTCCCGGGCGTGGCGAGAGCAGCCACGCGCGAAACCAGCGCATTCAGATCCAGCGTGGCCAGCACCGGCTGGCGCGAATGCACGAAATCCCTCACCCGGCGGATGATCTGTCCGGCGCGATCAGCCTGTTCCCCCGCCTGCTCCAATGCCGCTGCCAGTGGTTGCGGATCCGCGCCCCCGGCACGCAGGCGACGCAGCGCGCCCATGACATACCCGGTGATCGCCGCCAGCGGCTGGTTCAGTTCGTGCGCGATCGAACTCGCAATCTCGCCGACAGTCACCAGGCGTGCCGTGGCCTGCAGCCGCGCCTCCTGCTCGCGGCTGCGCGCTTCGGCGCGGCGGCGCAGCGTGACGTCGGTGGCGCTGATCAGCAGCACCGGACGTTCGTCGGTCCAGTTCAGCCAGCGCCCGCGCACCAGATACCAGCGCTCCCCGAACTGCAGTTCCTCGCCGGGGCTTTCACCCGATCCGGTACCCAGCGCGGGCTCGAGCAGCCGCTGCGCGACGCTGTCGCGTGCCTCGCCGTGAAAAGCCGTGTCGAAAAGCTGGTTGTAATAAAGAATCGTGCCGATCGCCGGATCGACCACGCACACCGCGACGTCGAGGCCCTCGAGAACCTTGATCAGGCGATCGTCGGAGCGCGCGAGCGACTGCTTGAGCTGGTCGACAATCACCGCAAACAGCCCGAAGGTCGCCAGCCGGATAAATCCCTCCCAGTAACGATAGATCGGCAGCGAATAATGATGTTCGGCGAAGGCATCGGTCGCCACCCAGGCGGCCGTCGCCAGCACCGACAGCGCGAGGCCGGCGCGCACACCGAAGGCCCAGGTCGAGGCGACGACCGGGCCTATGTAGAGCAATGACAGCGCCAGCTCGTAACCGGTGGACAGGTCGGCGAGGGCAATGCCGACGATGGCGATCAGCGACAGCCCGAGCACCGCTCCGCGGCGGCGGATGAACGCCGCGGAGATGGCGCTGGCCCTGCGGTAATTCACATCCGGGGCTTCCGCACTGCCGCTGCGACCGCTGTTCTCTGGAGTAGGGGAAGACATGAAAAGGTGGCGTGCATTCAGGCTGCACGCCACCACTGCCTCAGCAGATCATGTTGCGAACGGAGACTCAGCCCCGCACGTGCTTGTTGAAGAACTCGAGCGTGCGCTGCCACGACAGTTTGGCCGAAGCTTCGTCGTAACGCGGCGTGGTGTCGTTGTGGAAGCCATGGTTGGTGTTGTCGTAAAAATGCACCGTGTAGTTCTTGCCATGGGCTTTCAGCGCTTCTTCATAGGCCGGCCAGCCCTTGTTGATGCGCTCATCGAGGCCGGCATAGTGAATCAGCAGCGGTGCCTGGATCTTCGGCACGTCTTCAGCCTTGGCCTGGCTGCCGTAGTACGGCACCGCGGCGGCGAGGTCAGGCATGCGCACGGCGAGCGCGTTGGACACGCTGCCGCCGAAACAGAAACCGACCACGCCCATCTTGCCGGTGGTCTCGGGACGCGATTTCAGGAACAGCGCGCCGTTGTAGAGGTCCTCGCCGCGCTTCTTTGCGTCCTGCGAGACGAACATCGCGCGGCCCTTGTCCTCTTCGCCGGGATAGCCGCCCAGCGGAAACAGAGCATCCGGCGCGAAAGCGACGAAATTCTCCAGCGCCAGGCGCCTTACTACATCTTCAATATAGGGATTCAGCCCGCGGTTCTCGTGGATCACCAGGATCGCCGGCAGCTTGCCCGGTGCTTTCGCCGGCTGCGCCATGTAGCCGCGCATTTTTCCGGAGCCGCTCGGCGAATCGTATTCAACATAGGCGGTCTTGATCCGCGCATCGTCCTTCTTCACCTGCTCGGCCCAGGCGAAATTGGGCTGCAGGCTCTCCAGCATCGCCGCGGCCGAAATCCCGCCCAGCGCATACTTGCCCGCGCGGTCGAGAAACTCGCGGCGGGTGATGCCGCCATGGACATAGCCGTCGAACAGCTTCATCACTTCCGGCGGAAAATCGCTCGCCTTCTTGCGCACTTTCACTTCCATCAGAATCTCCTGTTTTACTGGATGATCGATCCGGCAACCGCTGACACATGATGCCTTGTTTATAACAGCCGGTGCAGGAAAAGCATTCCTGCACCGGAGCATCCATCATCCCTAGTGGCAATTCCGCGTTACAGCTTGATCCCCAGCAGCTTCGCCGCAGTTTCGCCGAGCATCATGCGTTTCTCGGCGTCGCTGAAACCGCTGGCGTTGAGGATGTGATCCACCGACTGGCTCTGCCACGGAATCGGGTGGTCGGTGCCGATCACCAGCCGGTCGACGCCGACTTCGTGCGCGAGGTGGCGCAGCGCCTCGTCGGTGAACACCAGCGTGTCGTAATACATTTCACGCAGGTACTCGGTGGGCTTCTTCTTCAGCTTGACCCCGGTATCCATCTCTGGTGCCACGCGCAACGCATTGTCCGAACGCGGCGCATAAGACGGCAGGAAGCCGCCGCCGTGCGCGGAACACACCTTCAGTCCGGGGAAACGGTCGAGCGTGCCGTCGAAAATCAGGTGCGACAGCGCGATCGTGGTGTCCAGCGGATTGCCGATGGTGTTGGCCAGCCAGCCGTTGCCGCCGAAACGCTTGTTCAGTTCCGGCGTGCTGCGCGGATGGATGAAGATCAGTACGCCAAGCTCTTCGGCTTTTTTCCAGAACGGATGCAGATACGGATCGGAAAATTCCTTGCCCGGGATGCTGGTGCCGACCGCGGCGCCGCGCAGGCCGAGTTTTTTCACCGCGTGCTCGAGCTGCTGCGCTGCCAGTTCCGGAAACTGCAGCGCCACCGAGGCGAAGGCGACAAAGCGGTCAGGATGCTGGCCGCACCAGTCAGCGAGCTTCTCGTTCTGGATGCGCACGACTTCGGTCGCGACGTCGCGCTCGGTGTGGTACCACAGCGGATTGATCGACAGTGCTTCCATGTCGATGCCCTGCTCGTCCATCTCGGCGATGCGCCGCGCACCGACCTCACCGATGCCGGGGCCGCGCTGCTCCTCGACCGTCTGGCCGAGCAGGTCGAGCGCTTCCTTCACCACGCAGTGTGCGTGCACGTCGATGGTTTTCACGCGCTTGCCGCCGACCAGCACCTGGCGGCGGCGTCCGCCCGCGGCTGTCCCCGCCGCGGCATTGGTCATGCCGCAGCCGGTGAAAATGATTCCGCTGTCGCCGCAGCATTCGTTATCGCGAATCGTCATTGCTTTCCCCCTGTTCACTGGCGGCCCTGCCGCCCATCAAAAATTCGGGCCGGCGGCCGGCTCTCGTTGAGAACCGGCAACCAGCCCGCGTGACCTGCGCGTCGGTTACAGCTTTTTCAGCTCGGCGAGCAGTTCGTCGCTCGTCGGTATCGTTCCCTGCGGATAGACCTTGGCGTAACGGATCACGCCCTTGGCATCGACCACGTAGGCGGCGCGCTTGTCCATGCCGCGCTCGTCATTGAAGATGCCGTAGGCCTTGCCCACCGCGCCGTGCGGCCAGTAGTCCGACAGCAGCGGGAACGGCACGCCACCCAGAAAATCCGCCCAGCCCTTGAGGCTCGGCACAGGATCGGCGCTGATCTGCAGAATTTCGACGTTTAGTGCCTTGAATTTTTCGTAGTTCTCACGGAACCCTTTGACCTGGTTCGTTCATCCACCGGTAAATGCAAAGGGCATGAAGGCGACCACGACATTGCGGCCCTTGAAACCGGACAGCGAAATCTTCTGGTCGGAGTTGTGCGCGCCGAGCGAAAAATCCGGCGCTGCGGTGCCTGCCTGAACTTCCATGCGGTTTCTCCTTGTTGTCAGAACTGCCGACCAAGAATACCAGTGCCGCGCCGTGTGCGCACCCTCATCCGGGCGTGTTGCGAGAACCCTGCATTACAATCGTTAAAAATCAAGGAGCAACCCCTTATGGATCATGGGATTTGGGCAATCTGGTACGACATCGCCCCCGCTGACAAGACCGAATACCTGGACTGGTTTCATCACGTGCACATTCCCGAAAAGCTCTCCCGTCCGGGCTATCGCTGGGCGGCGCATTACGAACTCGGCCACGGCGGACGCGGGAAAGGCTACGTCGCTCTTTTCGCCGGCGAAACCACGCAGACCTTCCTCAACCCCAGCCCCGGCCAGCTCGCGAAGAAACAAAGCGCCGAGACCAAAAAATTCATCGGCATGCGCATCAACTCTGCCGCCGCCATACTCGCTGAGGAAGCGCGCATCGACGGTCCCGACGCCGGCAAGCGCGATGCGGCGATGACCACTGCACCCGCAATCCAGCTCGGCCACTACAACGCGCACTCGCCCGCAGTCGAAGATGACCTCGGCGGCTGGTACGCGCAGGAACGTTTTCCGCTGCTCGCGAAACTGCCGGGCTGCGTTGGCGCACGCAAGCTGCTCGCCACGGTCGGCGCATACAAGCACGCGATCCTCCACGAATTCACCTCACTCGAACTCCGCGAACAGCATTTCGCCGCGCACGAAGCGCAGAAAAACGATCCCTCCACGTGGATGGGCCGCGTGGTGCCACAACTCGGACACGCAACGTACTCACCGGCCATCGGCCGCCGCCTGTGGCCCGCGATCTGATCGCACAGGAAACACGCAACATACTGTTTTAATTGATGAATTAAATCCTCGTCTCCCTGCCGGTGTCAGCCCGTGCCGCATGCTGAACGCAATTGAGCGTGCAGCATGTGGAAAACACCATGACTGAAACCTGCGCGCAGGCGATGATGCGCACCCGGGAAACGCAGCGGTCGCAGTCATTCGCGCCGCGCGCCAGAACAAAGCGAACCCCGCCACGGCGATTCGCATCCCGACCAACCGTTTCAACCCTAAGAGGCAGACATGGCGCTCACGTTGCGAGGCGTAATGCAGAGTCCGGTGACTCCGCTGAAAGACGATTTCAGCCTGGACATCCCGACCTACGAAAAACTGGTGGACTTCCACGTGCGCACCGGCGCCACCGCGATTTCCTGGCCGCACCACAAGGGCGAATCGCTCAACCTAACGATGGACGAACGCAAACGCGGCGCGGAAGCCACGGTGAAGGCGGTGGCCGGCCGCGTGCCGGTATCGATCCACGTCAGTTCGCTCGCCGTCGAGGATTCGATGGCGCTGGCGCAGCATGCGCAGAAGATCGGCGCCGACGCCATCATCGCCATCACCCCCTACTTCTGGGGCCCGTCGAAACAGGCGATCTATGACTACTTCGTGCGCCTCGGCAACTCGATCGACCTGCCGATGATCGCCTACAACTCGCCGTCGTATCTCGAGGGCGTCGAAATCGACGCCGAGCTGATCGAACGGCTGCTCATCGCACTGCCCAACCTGATCGCGATGAAGGAAGCCAGCTTCAACAGTGAGAAATTCATGGAAATCTCGCGCGTCGCCCTGAAAATCCGACCGAGCTTCTCCATCGTCGCCGGCGTCGAGTTCCTCGCGCCCTCGGTGCCGCTGGGTTGCGTCGGCTCGTACTCGTCGGCCGGCGCGATCTGCCCCAACCTGTGCACCAAACTGTTCGATGCCTGCATCAACGGCCGCAGCGCCGAAGCGCGCGAGCTGCAGTTCAAGCTGGCGCGGCTGTGGGATCTGTTCCGCGACCAGTATCCCTCGTCGCTCAAGGGCGGCATGGTGGTGATGGGCCGCCCGGTGGGGCCGACCCGCCCGCCGCTGCCGACCGCGACCAAGGAACGCCAGGCCTACATCGCCACCCAGCTCGAAGAGCTCGGCATTCTGTCTACCGAACCACACGGCTGGTAAAGGAACCCGCAACAATGTCCACACTCACCCCCGGCCTGGTGCACACCACCGTCACCCCGTTCAGCGCCGACCTCAAGATTGATTTTGCGACTTTCGAAAAACTGATCGCCTTCCACCTGCGCAACGGTGCCGAAGCGCTGGCGGTGCAGATGCATGCCGGCGAATCGGTAAGCCTCTCCGACACCGAGCAGAAGCAGGTCCTCGATTTCGTGCTCAAGCAGGTCGCCGGCAAGGTACCCGTGCTCGCCCATGTCAGCGACTCCGGCACCGCGATTGCCGCCGCGCGTGCGCGCTACGCCGAAAAGGCCGGTGCCGCCGCCGTCATCGCCACTGCCACCTACTACTGGACGCCGCCTGCGGCGATGGTCTTCGAACACATCGCGCAGATCGGCAGCGCCGTCAAAATCCCGTTCTACCTGCTGCATGCGCCCGACGAGATGGGCGGCTCGCACCACATGAACACCGACATGGTGATGAAGCTGATGGACCGCCTGCCCAATTTTGCCGGCGTCATCGATACCAGCCTCGACTGGCAGTTCATGATCAACATCGTCTCCAACGCCTGGCGCCGTAACCCCAAATTCCAACTTGCCGCCGGCAACGAGTACATGGTCTCGGCCGGCGCAGTGGGCGCCACCAGCATGATCACATCGCTCTCCGGCGTCGCACCGCGCCACATCCACAAGCTCTACGACATCTGCCGCACCGAGAAATACTTCGATGCGCGCAGCACCCAGGAAGACATCGTGCTGCTGCGCCGCGCCGTGGTGCAGGCCGGTCACGGCGGACTCAAGGGCGCACTGCGCGCAATGGGACGCGACTGCGGCCAGCCGCGCCCGCCGCTCGACAGCCTCTCGCCGGAGGGATACGCAACGCTGAAGGCGGCGCTCGACAAGCTGACGTGGCTCACCAACGAGCCGCGCGGCTGGTAATTCAACAACACATAAAAAACAGCACGAGGAGACCCCGATGAACCGATCCCTGATCATCCCGCTCGGACTGGCACTGGCCATTGCGAGCAGCGCCACCGTCGCGCAGAAATACCCCGAGCGCCCGGTGCGCTTCGTGATCCCGCAGGCCGCCGGCGGCTCGATGGACACCAACTCGCGCGTGCTCGCCGAGCCGCTGGGGCGCGAACTCGGACAGAACATTGTCATCGACAACCGCGGCGGCGCCAACGGCATCATCGGCGGCGAAGCCGTGGCGCGCGCCACACCCGACGGCCACACCGCGCTCTACACCTCGAACTCGATCATCAACAACCAGCTGATCCGCGCCAGGCCGCCCTTCGATGTGCTGCGCGACTTCGTGCCGATCACCCTGGTCGGCAAGCTGCCCGGCTACCTGGTGATGGTCAACAACCAGGTGCCCGTCAAAACACTCGGCGACCTGATCGAACACAGCAAGAAGGCCTCCGAGCCGGTGCGCTACGGCTCCGGCGGCATCGGTAACAGCCAGCACCTGCTCGGCACGCTGATCAATGCCAAGACCGGCACCCGCTTCGAGCACGTGCCGTACAAGGGCCTGCCGATCACCCCGCTGCTGTCCAACGAAATCCAGCTGTTGTTCGCCGCGCCGACCACGATGATGGCGCACATCAAGAGCGGCCGGCTGAAGGCACTGGCGATCACTTCGGCCAAGCGCTGGAACGGCCTGCCCGACGTACCCGCGACTGCGGAATTCATTCCCGGATTCGCCTACGAAGTCGCCTGGCACGGCATGTTCGCGCCCGCCGGCACCCCGGCCGCGATCGTCAACCGCCTGCAGCAGGAAGTCGCGAAAGCACTGCGGCTGCCGCACATCACCCGCCACTTCGAGAACGGCGGCTACATCGTCGTCGGCAGCACACCGGCAGAATTCCGCCGCTACCTCGCTGACGACCTGAAGAACGTGCGCGAACACATGCGTCTGGCCGGACTCAAGCCCGAGTAACCCCGCCGCCATGAAAATCGGCATCGCCGGCACCGGCACCATGGGCAGCGCCATCGCGCGCCGCCTGATGCAGGTCGGCCGCAGCGTGACCGTGTGGAACCGCAGCGCGGAAAAAACCGTGCCGCTCGCAGGCGAGGGAGCACAGGTAGCGAAGACCGCGGCCGCGCTGGCCGGCGACTGCGACCTCGTCATCACCATCCTCACCAACGCCGCAGCGATTGAGGCTGTCTATCTCGGCGCTGAAGGACTGCTCGCCGGCAACGTCAAAGGCAAACTGTTCATCGACATGAGCACCGTGCGTCCGGCCACCGAACAGAACATCGCCGCGGCGGTGCGCGAACGCGGCGGCGCCTTCATCGACTGCCCGGTCGGCGGCTCGGTGGGTCCCACCAGCAAGGGCACGCTGCTCGGCTTCGCCGGCGGCGAGGCCGCAGACATTGCACGCGCGCGGCCGCTGCTCGAACAATTGTGCCGCCGCGTCGATCACGTCGGCCCGGTCGGCGCCGGCGCGACGATGAAACTCGTCGCCAACGTGCAGACCCAGATCTACTGGCAGGCGCTGGGCGAAGCGCTGTCGCTGTGCAAGCACCTGAACCTGCCACCGCAGCAACTGATGGACATCATCGGCGAGATGTCCGGCGCGCCGCGGGTGCTCGAACACCGCGCCCACGACATGGTCGAGGCGCTGGCGGGCAGCGTCGGGCCTTCGCGCAATTTCACCATCGACAACGTGCGCAAGGACCTGCGCACCATACTCGAGGAAGGACGCGCGCTCGGTCGCGCAATGCCGGTCACCGAACGCGCACTGGAAATCTACGACCAGGCCTCGCGCGACGGCCACGGCAGCACCGACTGCGGCGTCCATCCCGTCACCTGGTCACAACGCAACGGCAAATGAGGAACAAAAAATGATCAAGCTCCACACCATGGTGCCTTCGGGCAACGCCCACAAGGTCCGCATCCTGCTCGCACTGCTCAAGGTGCCGCACGAAGTGGCCATCGTCGACCACGTCAAACAGGAACACAAGGCACCGGCGTTCCGCAAACTCAGCCCGCGCGGCGAAGTGCCGGTGCTCGAGATCGACGGCACCTGCCTGTGGGATTCGGCGTCGTGCCTGGTCTATCTCGCGCGCACCTTCGGCAAGGGCCAGTGGCTGCCCGACGATCCGCTGCAGATGGCCGAAGTCATGCAATGGGTCGCGCTCGCCGGCAACGAAATCCAGTTCGGCCTGCAATACGGCCGCCGCGGACTCAAGCAGGGCCGCTGGACCGCCGGCACGCTGGAACAGGCTCAGGCGATGGGGCGCATCGCGCTCGACGTGCTCGAGCAACGGCTCGCCAAGCACCAATGGGTCGCGCTCGACCGCCCGACCATCGGCGACATCGCCTGCTTTCCCTATGTCGAAACCGCACCGGAAGCCGGACTCGACCTCGCGCAGTGGCCCGGAGTAAAAGCCTGGCTCGCGCGCTGCACGGCACTGCCTGGCTGGCCCGGACGCTGACCATGAAACTCTACGGCTCGACCGGCAGCCCCTTCGTGCGCAAGGTACGCATCGTCCTCGCCGAAAAAAACATCGCCTGCGAATTCGTCCTCGCGCGCGGCCGCACCGCCGGTTCGCCGGTGCCGCAGTTCAATCCGCTGGCCAAGGTGCCGGCACTCGAGCGCGACGACGGCCGCGGCCTCTACGACTCGCCGGTGATCATCGAATACCTCGACCATTACGGCGGCGGTCCGCAGCTGATTCCGCTGGCCTTCGAAGCGCGCATCGAAGTGAAGCGCTGGGAAGCCCTCGCTGACGGCATCACCGAAGCCGCGGTCAACATCAACCACGAATACCGCGAACCCAAGGACAAGCAGCGTTCCGCTGAATGGTTCGCGCAGCAGCAGTTGAAAATCGACCGCGGCATGGCGGTGATGGAAAAAGACCTCGGTGCCGGCGTCTTCTGCCACGGCAACCGGTTCACGCTCGCCGACATCGCCGCCGGCTACGCGCTGGGTTATCTCGACTTCGGAATGCCGGAATACGAATGGCGCGGCAAATATTCCGCGCTCGCCCAACTCGCCGCACGACTCCACGCCCGCGAGTCCTTCCGCAGCACTGCGCACTCTAAGATGGGCTGAACCCGGGGAACCTCCTACCCCCCCGGCATTACCGCAAACGCGCTGTCCGGTGTCCTGCCCGCGATGGTCGTGCGGTGCAGCTTCCGTTTGTATTTGGTGCGATCGAAGGTCGTCGCGCGGTGCAAAGTGCAGCGGTTGTCCCACAGCACCGCGTCGCCGTCGCGCCAGTGGTGGCTGTAAACATATTTCGGTTGCGTGCAGTACGCCGTCAGTTCGTCGATCAGCCGTGCGCCTGCGTCCGGCGCCATGCCGACGATCTCCTGCGCGTGCGCGCCGACGTAGAGTGCCTTGCGGCCGTTGACCGGGTTGGCGCGGACCAGCGGGTGGGTAACGATGTGGCGCTGCTTGTCTTCGTCCTTGTAACCCTTGTCGTTGTCCGCATCGCGCAGCGTCATGCGGTGCAGCGCCGTCAGTTTTTCCAGCTCGACCTGGCGCCCGGCGGGCAGGTCCGCCCATGCTGCACGCTCACTGGCGAAATCGGTGTTGCCACCCACCGGCGGCACGATGCGCGTGGCCAGCATCGACGCCAGCGCCGCCACCGTCTTGAAAGAACTGTCGCTGTGCCAATCCTCGTTGCGCGCCCGGTGGATCATCGCGGGATGGTCGGGCGACAGGACATTGCCGTCCTTGCCGAGATTGGTCATCACCGAAATGTGCCCCGGGTTCCAGTCATTGCCGGGGTGCGCGATCATGGTTTCGAGTTCGCCGAAATGGCGGCTGAACGCAATCTGCGACTCATCGTCGAAATGCTGGTCGCGGAACACCAGGATCTGGTGCTCGTTGAACGCCTCCCAGATCGCCCGGAAATCCTCGCGCGGCACCGGCGCCTTCAGGTCGATGCCGGTGACCTCGGCCACGAACAGCGGATGCAAGGGTTTGATCGTGATGCGTGATGCGATGGTCGGCATATCAACTCAAACCGGCTTGTCGCCCTTGATCGTCACCCGCATACCGCGCCGGCGCTGCGGAAAGTAATCCCACAGCGCGTGGTGCTGCACGCAGCGGTTGTCCCAGAATGCGACTGAATGGACCTGCCACTGGAAGCGGCACTGGAACTCCGGCTGCTCGATGTGCGAGAACAGCATCGAGAGCACCGCGTCGCTCTCGGGTTTGGCGAGCTCCATGATGCGCGAAGTGAATATGCGGTTGACGAACAGCGCCTTGCGCCCCGTCACCGGGTGGGTGCGCGCCACCGGATGCACCGTACGCGGATACACCTTGCCCTCTTCCACCGCGCCCTCGTAGCGGCCGCGGTAGGTGGCCTCGCCGTCGTGCAGCGCCGTCATGCCGTCGAGCATTTTTTTCATCGGCGCGGACAGCGCATCCCACGCCGCATACATCGAGGCGAACAGCGTGTCGCCGCCGATCGCCGGCACTTCCAAAAGTTGCAGGATGGTGCCCAGCGGCGGCTCGGGATCGCACGACACATCCGAATGCCAGTCTTCGCCCGCAATACGCTTAGTATGGGCGTCGGCGTAGATTTCCATGATCTCGGGATGGCCCTCGATCAGGCGCGGCCACGCCGGATGCAAATGCAGCTCGCCGAAGCGGCGGCCGAAATCCTTCTGCTGCGCTGGCGTCATCGGCTGGTTGCGGAAAAACAGCACGCCGTGCGCACCCAGTGCCTGCACCAGCTCGTCGATCACAGCCTGATCCAGCGGCCGCGTGAGGTCGATGCCGCGGATCTCGGCGCCGCAGTGCGGCGTCAGCTTTACCAGCTCAAACGGCTCTGCGGAGGATGCTTTGCGGGCAGCGGTGGTCATCGGCTCAATATACACCCGCTTCAGGATGTCGCGGTGGCCGCGAGGCAGCGCCGCAGATCGCCTTCCAGCGCGACAAGGAACGCATCGAAATCTTTCGTTGCCAGAAAACGGCTGCTCCAGTGATGCTCCGCCATCAGCCGCGTCCACGCCGGTGTGCCTGACAGTTTTTTGAAAACGTCCACCCAGTACCCAACCGCAGCCTCACTCATGCCCGGCGGGCCGACGATGGCGCGCCACGCGGTGAACGGCTCACGCACGCCGAATTCGGCGAGGCACGGCGTGTCCCGGTAAACACCCGGCAGCCGCTGCTGCGCCGACACAGCCAGCGGCCGCACCGTGCCCGCACGCACCAGCGCGGCCACCGCACTGGCGGTATTGCAATAGACATCGCTCTGGCCAGCCGCGAGTTCCTGCATGCATTCGTCTTCGGTTTCGCAGCCGCGCCATTCGACCTGCGCCATGTCGTAACCCTGCGCCACCAGTGCAGTGGCCAGCGCGAGATGGCGCGCATTACCGGGCTTGCCAATGAAGCCCGCACGCAGCGGACGTTTCTTCAGCAAACCGGGCCAGTCGATGGCTGCGCCGGACGCCACCGCCATCGCCATGGTCTCCTCGACCAGCAGCGCGATCGAGGTGTATCCGGAAAAATGCAGCTTTGATTTGCCGGCAAGATGGCTGGTGAGCAATACGTTCGACGAAGTGCCGATGGTGCAGCCGTCGGGCGCAGCCTCCTGCAACGCCTTCCACGCCTTGGCCATTTCATCGCCGGGGATGTTGACGATGGTGATGTCCGGCCCGCCCGATTCGCGGATGCCCTGCACCAGCATGCGCCCGAACACATCGTTGGCGCCGCCGGGGCGCGAACCGACGATCATCTTCAGCGGGCCCGGCGGTTTCCAGTGACTCATGCCTTTGCTCCTCCTGATTCCGCCGGGGATTGTCGCCCAGATTAGTCGCGGGATTGCCCGCCCCTCGATGAATCAATATAAGTATATGTTTTAATTGGTATTTTCTAATCTTTCTGCGTCATGGCGGACGCGCCGCGACATGGGGTAAGGTTGCTCTTCTCCCAGAGCATCCAATAACAACAACATGACCGCACCCGGCAACACCCTCGACATCAACGCCACCTTCCGCGGCGGCGGCCGCTCGGTGGAGTGGCTCGACGAAATCAACAAGGCCTCGATCGTGATGCTCGCCGAGACCGGCATCGTGCCCAAGGACGTGGCCGCGCGCATCGCCAAAGGCATCCAGCAGGTCATCGACAATGAAAAAAACGGCGTCGAAGGTTTTGCGCCGCGCACCTCGGCGGACTATCTCGATTACGAACCGCGCCTGATCAAGGTCGTGGGGCCGGAAGCCTCGCGCCTGCACACCGGCCGTAGCCGGCAGGACCTCGCCTCGACCATCGCGCGGATGAACCTGCGCGACCAGCTGCTGCAGGTCATGCAGGCGCTGATCGCCGCCCGCGAAAGCCTGCTCAAGCGCGCCGAAGAACACGTCGAGACCATCATCCCCGCCTACACCCACGGCGTGCAGGCGCAGCCCACCACCTTTGCCCATTACCTGCTGGCCTTCGAAGGCGCGCTCGCCCGCGCGACCGAACGGCTGCAGCAGGCCTATGAACGCGTAAATAAATGCCCGCTGGGCGCGGCGGCACTGACCACCTCCAGCTTTCCGCTCGACCGCAACCGCCTCGCCGAGTTATTGGGCTTCGACGGCCTGGTGGAAAACGCCTACGACGCCAACCACCTCGCACCCGTGGACAGCGCGCTCGATGTCGCCGCCGCTTACAGCATCCTCGCCGTGGAAACCGGGATGTTCGCGCAGGACATCCACGCGCAATACGCCGAGCCGCAGCCCTGGTTCATGCTGGCCGAGGGCGCGCTCACCGGCACCAGCAGCATCATGCCGCAGAAGCGCAACCCCGCCGCACTCGAACAACTGCGCGCGCAGGCGAGCCTCGTGCTCTCCGAGACCCAGGCCATGACCTGGCTCGCGCACAACAACCGCAGCGGCATGTTCGACTACCGGATGTACGACCCCGTGCCCGCGGCGCGCGTGCTGACCGTGCTGAATCTGTTCAAACAGATCATCGACGCGCTGGTGGTCAACAAGGCCCGCGCGCTGGAGGAAGTCAACGCCGACTACTCCACCACCACCGAGATCGCCGACGCGCTGCTGCAGCGCGCCGAAGTGCCCTTCCGCATCGGCCACCACTTCGCGAGCCAACTGACCGACTACGGGCGGGGCAAGGGATTAAAACTCGCCGAGATACCGTTTACCGAAGTGCAGCGCCTCTATTTGGAAAAAGCGAACGCTCCCTTGCCGCTGCAGGAAAGCGCATTTCGCGAGATCATCAGTGCGGAATATATGGTGTTCGGGCGGAAGGGTTTGGGGGGGACGCAGATCAAGGAGGCGCGGCGCTGCCTTGCTGGTGCAATCTCGGCACTTAGACTAGATCAGAACAGATTGGAGCTGCACGGCGAAGAAATAGCCAGCGCGTACAAGGAGCTCGAAGCAGAATTTAAGATGCTATAAAGACAACCACTGGATCGGCAATCATCAAGCCCGATCTCTTTTAGGTTTAACTTTCATGATGCCAGCTTAAGAAAAAACA
>Ga0222714_10003733_pt1 | contig 15286 bp, 14 predicted proteins | sample C33_3DmetaG_FD_165048 | JGI IMG/M metagenome (GOLD analysis project Ga0222714, IMG submission 165048) | Estuarine water microbial communities from San Francisco Bay, California, United States - C33_3D | ecosystem: Environmental > Aquatic > Marine > Unclassified | place: USA: California... | reverse complement strand
TGTTCCGTGAAAATTCAAATAAATTCTATCTTCCGAGATTTTATGGAATTCATCGCTATGGTTTGCCACCACGATCGGAAATAGCGCAAGGTGAGGATATTAACGTACCATTTCCGAAACCTTTGCGCGATTATCAAGATAAAATTATTGACATTTATACAAAATATGTAACCACACCTATATGCAGCGGGTCAGAACGCGTCGGCTCCGGAGGCATACTCGAAGTTCCGTGTGGACGAGGAAAATGCACCGGTTTAAACACACCAATATTGATGTATGATGGTACTATCAAGATGGTTCAAGACGTAAAAGTTGGCGATGTAATCATGGGAGATGATTCTACTCCAAGAAATGTATTAACTCTGGCACGTGGAAGAGAGATGATGTACAAAGTGATACCAATAAAGGGTGACCCGTATATAGTAAATGAAAGTCATATATTATCATTGAAATACAGTTCTGCCGTGAATAAACATACACCAAAAGGAACGGTTATTGATATACCAGTATTAGACTATTTAAATTTACCCAAATCATATCACGGAAGAGGTGGCGTTCTCGTCGGGTATCGTGTGCCGATTGTGTTTCCAAAACAACATGTTGATATTGAACCATATGCACTTGGATATTGGTTAGGTGATGGACATTCGTCTGGTACTGGTTTTACAACAGAAGAAATCGAAGTAGTTGAATATTTTAGAAGCTATGTTGAGAGTTTAAGTTGTGATATTAGACAAGGCAAAGATTCCACTACTATATTAAATATTACTACAAGGAATTCGTTACATTATGCAATCACTGGCAAACTAATTGAAAATAAACGAACTCCAAATACATTTCTGGAAATGTGTAGAAAGAATAACCTAGTTAATAATAAACACATTCCTCACAATTATAAATGCAATGACCGTAAAACGCAATTAGAACTGCTGGCTGGTTTAATTGACTCTGACGGGTATTATCACCATAATTGTTACGACATAATACAAAAGAATGAAACATTATTAGATGATATATTATTTGTTGCGCGTTCGCTCGGGTTTGCAGCATATAAAACAGTATGTAAGAAGTCGTGTATGTATAAAGGAGAAAAACGTGAAGGCACATATTACAAAGCGAGTATTTCGGGACAAGGTCTGGAAGAGATTCCAACAAAGTGTCCAAGAAAAAAAGCCCAGCCAAGAAAACAAATCAAGGACGCATTAAATACAAGGATACGTTTAGAAAAATTAGATGTAGATGATTACTATGGGTTTGAAATAGATGGAAATCGGAGGTTTGTATTAGGTGATTTTACAGTTACACATAATACAGTGATGGCATTAAAAATCATATCAAACATAAAAAAGAAGACACTGATAATAGTCCATAAAGAATTCTTAATGAACCAGTGGATAGAACGTATAGCCGAGTTCTTACCAGGGGCAATGGTAGGTAAGATACAAGGTCAGGTATTTGATATAGAGGGTAAAGATATTGTAATCGGAATGGTGCAGACGTTATATGATAAGGAGTTTGACGGCGATGCATTCTCCAAATTTGGTCTAACGATAATAGACGAAGTTCATCGAATTGGCAGCGAACAGTTTTCACGAACATTGTTTAAAACAATAACCCCGTATATGCTTGGCATTTCAGCCACCGTAGAACGAAAGGATAAATTAACAAAGGTGCTATATATGTTTATCGGTGACAAGATTTATAGTGAGGAGCGCAAAAGTGACGACCTTGTATCGGTACGTGCAATTCACTATGTCGCAAACGACACTGAGTTTAATGAGGTCGAACGAGACTTTCGCGGCAATCCAAAGTATAGTACAATGATAAGCAAATTATGTAGTTATGGTCCACGTAGCGATTTTATTATAAAGGTAGTCGGCGATTTATTAAAAGAGGATTGCGAGAAGCAGATAATGATCTTATGTCATAACCGATCATTATTGACATATCTGTATGAAGGGATTTCACATAGGGATTTAGCGAGTGTTGGTTATTATGTCGGCGGAATGAAGCAAACAAATTTACAAGAAACCGAAGAGAAACAAATCGTTCTGGCAACTTATGCGATGGCTGCCGAAGCATTAGATATTAAAACATTATCAACACTAATTATGGTAACCCCTAAAACCGACATTATACAATCCGTTGGGCGAATTTTACGAGTAAAACACGAAAATCCGATCGTAGTGGATATAGTAGATAAACACGAGATATTTCAAAATCAATGGGCACAACGCCGACGTTTTTATAAAAAATGCAATTATCGAATTCGTCAAATCGATTCTTTGAATTATAAGGGCATGGAATTAGATTGGAAAAATGATCAAACTTGGAAACGGGTATATGAGCCGAAGAGCAGTACTAGTTGTAATATAGCAGCAATAGCGGATGAACAGCTCGAATCTGACGAAGATGAAACGGATAAGGCGTCTTATTTGGCTCCTATTAAGGGGACAGATAAGGGTAAATGTTTAATAGATATTAATATGGACGAATTCGAATAATTACTTTATTTCTTGCTTCTGTGTTTCTTGCTTCTGTGTTTTTTGCCGCCGTGTTTCTTGCTTCTATTTTTTTTACTAGCAGACTTTCTATGCTTTGCGCGTCTAGACTTTTTAGAGGATTTGTGTCTTCTGCCGCCGGTCATACTTTCATCGGCGGTTTCAGTCGGTTGCACCGGATTTGCTTGCACAGGTGGCATTTCGGCGCTTTTCATACCATTGAGTACTTCACCGCTAGATGTCGCGGTAGGAATTTCAGTCGGCAAAACCGAATCGGATTTAAAATCGCTAAATGTAGAACCGTTTCCAGACATTATATAATATAGTTCTATTATATAAAATTCAAAACTTTTATATTATGGAAAGCCAACCAAATGTGAAAGTATTTCAACCGGTCTGTCACAAAGGCGGAAGCCACATTAATAAGCTATTAAATATAAATGCAAATAAAGATAATATATTTAGTTTTGACGAATATCGAAATGCAATTGAAAATGAACGCGTAAGACGGCAAACCATACTTAAATCGAATAATGAGGAGATATTAAAGCGTCGCGAACAGAAACAGCTTAATACTCTAAATGATCCGAATGTGTTGGAAAAAAATCAGCAATTAAGCAATCGTGTCATGATCGAACGTATGAAACAAAATATCTCTAAAAATATACGTAATCACCATAATGAAATATTTGAAAAGAATAATGATGCAAGACAAACCAATCGCGAACTTGTCCGAATTGATAAATTGAATGATCCAAAAGTGATTGAAAATATCCAACAATTAAGCAACCGTGTCATGACCGAACGTATGAAACAAAGTATCTCTACGAATATATGCAAAAATCATAATGATATATTTGAAGCACAACAATACGTAAAACGGCACAACTTACCCGGAGATAAACCTAAGGATGATAATTGGAATATTAATAATATTACGTTTGAAACATCTGAAAACGGGTCACAAATTACACGTGTTGTCATAAGAAAAAAAAGAGGGGATAAGCAAAACGAAATTATTGTTCCGAAATTATAATTGCGATATGTGAACAATTTTTGTTCGCCGGTCCATTACTCGCATTGGTGTCCATTTTTTAAACTTTCGGTCAAATACACATTCTAACAAGATTGTTTTATTCATATCAACATATTTATCTTCTTCCATATTTTGGAAATCGTCCTCATCATCACTTTCTTCAATATAATCTAAGTTCGAGTTTTCACGTATTTTTCTAAACAATCCATTTAAAAAAACGCTAGTTGCATAATTAGGCACATTTGCAACATTATAGTAAACGCGTTGATTATTTTTGCCACACGCGAATAGGTGATAAATATCAAATTGTATATCCGCGGTTACGCTAAAAACGGTTGCATATCTATATTGTGGTTTTGTATATGAAATTTTAATCGGAATAAGATCAAACACCGGTTTCTGTACAATAACCGGTTGCACGGGTAGCGATACAACATTACCCTTTCGTGATATAAATACATTTATAAATGGCATTTTGTCTGACGAAGATCTGTATTGAATATGACGAACATTGTATGGCAAATTATCACCTAAGTTATCAGGCATGACGGATGGATAGGTAATATCGTTTTCCGTTAATCTAACTTGCCAAATAACCGGCAAATATATTTGAATAAGATTTGGTTTAATCTGGTTGAATTGCTTAAATAGTTTATATAATAAACACAGCTTATCCAATTGTCGTGCAGTGTCTAGTGAAACGCCCCTATATTGTAAAATGTCTTCAATTAAAAACGCGTTCTTATCTTCTTCATTAAGTATTGTTCCATATAATAAAGTGCCGACTGACAAACTTTTGTCAAAATCTAACTCAATCTTATTGCCACGTACAATCTTCTTTTCACGATTTATTTCAAATAAGTAAGACACATCGTGGTATCTATCAAATGTGAACCACATATAGCCTTTCTTGCCGTGCGGTATAGCCACGCCAATATCATAATTATTATAAACTTTCGTATGTGAAATCGTTTCATATGAAAGTTCTGCCTTTGGGAAACGTGCTAACGCGTATTTGATTTGTGGTGAGAGCTGCTCCATTATTTATATATAGGTAGATGGCTCTATATTTTTTAATTTATTATATTATGTAAAGTATTATACTACCTCACGTGTTAAACCCAACTTTTGTAAAACTAAGTCAGTAAGATATGTATCATCGGTTCCCCAAGCCGCATACTCTGCGCCCTCAATTTTAACATACTCGTGCTTGACTGGACTGTCATTTGCATTGTAAAACGTAACCTGAATAGTAACGTATGAATTTAATACCAATTTCAACACTGAAAACTTAATTGTTGTAGCAATTACCGGTTCCAAGGCAACATCTGTGATATTCACTGAAATTTGATTATCCATTATATACGATGTATATATTATTTCTATATTATTCTTATATTATATTGTATTGTATATTATATTGTATATTTGCTAAATGTACGATATAAAATTTAATGCCAAAACCGATTGTACGGGTGACAAGCATAACCACTACTTATAGAATAGTATTAGTCGTGTCAACTCGTGATTTGTGTATTTGATGATTTACCCGCACATCGTGCATTTATTCTGCAACACTGTATATTTGAGTCTGATTATTCATAAAAATTCGCAGTTCATCATTCATCTGTTTTTTATCTTCATCCGATTCAAATAATATTTCAGGCGCGCGATTTACGAATGCTTGGTCATTTGGATTTTGCAATTCTCCAAGTAGATCCTTATATTTTTTCAGTTGCGAATTTACTAAATCTTTCGTTTTTGGTTTCGTATATGTATCTGCGATTGTATCCCATCCATATTGAACACCATAAATAATAAGAATAAACATAATAATTTTCAAACTAAAATAAATAAGATCGATAATAAACATTCACTTTTATATATACCAATCAACAGATTGAAATTTATATTCTTGAACGTGAAGTCCAAAATAATGTAGTTAATAAACAATATAAACAAATTTCATCGGATTATCTAAAATAATAGATATGACTTCATTTCTAATTGTACAAAAAGATGGTAATATTAAGGAAACTGTCGTAAAAAATATGAAAGAAGACGAATTTTATAAAAAGGCTGGCTTTCGTTCGGCAGATGGGTTTAAGCTCCACACATCTTGGACAGTTGATAATGTAAATAATAAAACATACGCAATACAAGTATATGGCAAGACTGACGGCAAAGCAAATCAAGAAAATAAATATGAATTTCCGCCTCCGATTGACAACACATTGTTTTTTGGTAATTGTTTAATCATAAATAAGAATGGAGAACATATGGAGAACTTAACAATATCAGAATGGGACGCTATATATGATAAGTTGTATGGAGGGTTTGAAGATTTGAATAGTAATGACGAAAGTGAAAGCGACGATGAAGATGATGATGTTCCAAGAACAAAAAGTGGTTATGTCAAAGACGGTTTTGTTGTGGATGATGACGACGCAGATGACGAGGAGGAGGAGGAAGATGAAGAGGAAGATGATGAGGAAGATTATGATGACGACGAAGATATAGTAAAGCCAAAAAGAAAAGTTGGGAAGCGAATTAAGAGACCAATTAAGAAAGTAACCAAAAAATATGCAAAGACAATTCAGGCAACCGTTTTTAAAACTCCCGAACCACCCATAGAAAATACATTGGATTGCACACACGAGCTTTGTGAGGAAGATTATATCGAAGAATAACTCACCTTTGAAAATATTGAATTTATCTATACATAAAAAATTGAATTAAACATTTGATATTAATTCAATTTATCTAATCGACATTATGGTCATCATTACCAATGCTGAAACGTTTCGCAAGAATATTTGTGATAAATTTACAAATATAATTGGCAATAATGTTACTGCAATTAATCTAGAAAAAGGAGTATTTAATTACTCGTTAAAAGAAGCTACTAGTAGGAAACTGATAAAAAAATGGGAGAACCCAGAGTTTGTCCAAGTATACTTGGACAGATTGCGAACAATATATATTAATCTAAAAAATAATGATATTCTAGAATTATTGCAAAGCAAAGAGCTTCTGCCACAATCATTTGCATCAATGACACATCAAGAGATGAATCCAAAACGCTGGCACGAATTATTAGAACAAAAAATGAAACGTGATGCAAATAAGTTTACTACTAATATTCAAGCATCAACGGACATGTTTACTTGCAAGAAATGTAAATCTAAACGATGCACTTATTATGAATTACAGACGAGAAGTGCAGATGAACCTGCTACTATATTTGTAACTTGTTTAGACTGCGGTAAAAATTGGAAATCATAAAAGAAGTAATGTATCGTTCTCCTCCGTTACCGCCATCCATAAATATAACAAAATGTTTAACCCGATATATGCATAAACCAATGACGCTAACGTATCTAAACCGTTATTTATATATATTATACTATCTAAGTCAACATTTATAGGTAAGTGATGAATAAACATAGTGCACTCATCGTTGATCTGTTCAGCAAACATTGTTTTTTTTATAACTTTGTCACGAGAACTTGAATTATAAGTAGTAATTAAGTTAATATTAGATCTGCATAATGGGCACAATAACTCGTCAGACATATTATTTTGTGTATTGCGTATATGATTTAACATACAGTTATCACAATAATAATGGTTACAATTGGTAGAGACGAGGTATTGTGGCTCTATAATTTCTAAACACAATGGACATTTATCTTCAAATACATCCTCACGCTCATCTAGTTTGATTAATACATCATAATCTTTATTTGCTGGATGTTTATTATATAATTTGTACCGAATTGCATCAAGTGTCATTATTTCAGTAGATTCATCTAATAGTGTATATTGGTATACTTTATCTGCAAAATAATCAAGTTCGTTTAAGTTCATATTATCAATTAAATATGCGTGTCTATTAGTGTTTAATAGATATATGTCCAATAAACTTGATATAATATTCTCAATTGGTATCTTGCTTATATTAGGTACGTGAAGTTTATAACCAAGGACTTTTAATTCTGCTAGGTTCAATCTTCTCAGGTTATGCATTAAAAACTCCGAGTTCATTTCCACTGCCTTGTCAATCGCAGCGATTTCTTCCATCTCTTCGTGCAATAAGAGAATTGAATGGTCTTTGCATCGGTTTATATGGTGACCTTCTCCTATACAATAAGTACAATGTATTATTCTTGGTTGCGATGACATTAAAAAATATATAAACAACTTTTTATATTTTTATGCGCGAAATACTATAATAATATTTTAGACCAATATTTCCAACTCACTCAATTTCCAATATTCACACCCGCCATTTGGCAAAGGTCGTTTCACTATAAATGGTAGCTTCTTTTCCTCTAATTCTTTTAATGCAATTAGATAGCCATCAATTATAGTTTCATCTACTTTGACGAAAGGCTTTGCCCCAGAATTAATTTGTTTTGCGCGTTCTCCTAATGCACGAGCCTTTTCATATCTAGTTAGAATTGGAATCGTTTTATGTAGTGGATCAATTGGTGTCCCGTTTCCGTCTCGTACTATAACACACATATTTGCAATCTCATCACTATTGTGTGACTGCAATTCTGGATGGAAATCGGAGATAATATTTTTTCTGGTGGTTTGATCAAACTTATGCAGATAATCTTCATACATCTCTTCGTCATCATCATCTGATTCTTCAAAATTCATTGTATCATTTGTCGCTTGTAGGCGACGCAAGACATCTTGTTCATTTGTTTCACTTGCATCGTCGTCCTCATTTCCGTCTCCTGCATCTTCGTCTATTTCATCATCATATTCATCATCGTCTTCCTCCTCATCCAAATCATCATCTATGTTTAGCTTACGGAGTGGCTTATTATTCAAGTCCACTGACCCTTCCTCGTCAATTTCCTCGTCAGCAAGATTGTATTCGTCATCATCCATTGTATAAAGTATTATTATATAAAGAGATAAAGTAGTTTTTCTAAATCGTTATTGTCAATAGTTTGTTTCAATTTTTTAGATTTACATAAAAAATATCTTCTTACTATTCCTAATATAATTCAACTTCACATTTTACTGTTTATTGTCTATTATCAGTCTTCCATGTAATATCACAGTCTACGCATAAATATAAATACTTCAAATTATCTTTGTCATATCTCATATAAATAACGCCATTTTCTGTTTTACATTCTTTGTTTGGGCACTGCACATTATATAAACGAGGCAACGTGGGGTCAAGTTTTGTATATTCATTTACCAAATGTGTGTGATCTTGTTCGCCGGTTTTTAACTGCGTATTTAATAGACATAATCCCTCTTCGGTGAGTGTTTCATCTACGTAATTACAATTCCGACAGTAATAAATTAATGCATTTGTATTCTCTGGGTTAATCCCAATATAATACATATTGTCGCATTTAACACAGAACTTCATATTATATCTTTAAGCTATATTATTATCTTTGGTTATCTACTTTATTCAATTTTTTGATAATCATAAGCATGTGCATATAACACAATTATTGCCCTAAATTATTGTCTTTTCGAATGTAGAAAGATAGATTACATTGCAACAAAAGTATATTTATATTGATCTTGAAAAATTGAACCCATAATGGATTATAAAAAAATTAACAAATAACTACTCTAAATACGGTTGCCGTAAGGAATATATATAATTCAATACTAAATATTGAATTATTCAAAGGTAATAAAAATGTCTCGTCTATATAACCTAAGTCCGATGGAAAATTCCGTCCCTCTTGTTGCTAGTAATAAACAAGTACAAACGGTTGTTACCAAATATGCAGGGTTTACTGATTTTATGATGAAACATCTTATAAAAAAAGGTGATCCTGCGAATAAGCCTATTACCAATACTCGTATTGGAGACAAAGACTCCCAAATATATGGTGGGTCTTACTCCATTCCAGATAACGAATATCCGGCGTTCTTACAATTATATGCAAAAGATATATTAAATACAAATAAAAAGGAATACTTAACGGAACGTCAACTAGATAGCGATGGACCAATTTTAATTGACATTGATTTACGTCACGACTATGATACGGATGAACGTCAATACACAAAAGATCATCTGGAAGATATGATACACATATATTTAGAGGAGTTGAAGGAAATCTTTCAATATGACGAAAACAGTAAGTTTAAAATTTTCGTCCTGGAAAAACCAAGTGTGAATCGTGTTAAGGATAAAAAATGCACGAAGGACGGGATTCACATTATCATTGGATTAAAGGCGGACCGCGTAGTTCAGTCCATTCTACGAGAGAAAGTAATGCCTCAGGTAGCTGAAGCGTGGAGCGACTTACCGATTATAAATAGTTGGGAAGACGTATTTGACAAGGGCATTACGGATGGCACAGTTGGTTGGCAATTATATGGTTCAAGAAAACCCAATCACGATCGTTATAAATTAACCATTGTATACGAGGTGACGTTTGATACAACCGATGGAGAATTTATGCGCAATGAAATTCCATTGACAAAATTCGATGTGGTTGCAAATATAAATGAACTTTCTGTCCGTAATCCAGACAATTTATCCTTATTTATGAAAAGTGGTTTTATTACTAAATATGACGATTACAAACGCAATCATCGTATTGGTGGAAATGGCACAGCGAATGTTCGTTCGATTTCTAACACAAACCTCCAACAATTCGATATGTTTGCAGCTGGAAATAACGCTGCGCTATCTGGTATAAAAAATCAAGATGAACTCGATTCGGCAGTTAAACAATTTATTGATTCAATTAGTATTGCTAACTATGAATTAAAAGACGCCTACTACTACACGATGACTCTTCCTATCAGTTATTATGGCGAAGGTTCTTATACAAAATGGATAAAGGTTGGATGGTCTTTGAAAAATACCAGCGACAAACTACTCATCGTATGGCTTGCATTCAGTGCTCAATCGCCGACATTCCATTTTAGTTCTATACCTGACTTATGCGAACAATGGCGTAAATTTGAAGTTAGAACACAAAATGGCGTCACCAAATTATCACTAATGCATTGGTCTAAAACAGATGCACCTGATGCATTTGAGCGTGTTCGATTGAATTCACTCGATTATTTCGTAGATGAAACATTGAAAGTCGGCGGAAAGCCCGGACAACGCGACATAAGTGGTCCAGGTGATTTTGATTTGGCGCGCGTGTTACATCAGATGTTTAAACACGAATTTGTCTGTACTAGCGTTGCTGGAAAAAAATGGTTACATTATAAAAACCATCGGTGGCAAGAAAACGATACGGGAACTACGCTGCGTCACTCTGTGTCGACTGCTCTTCGAGATGTCTATCGTGCAAAATCAATCAGTTGTATGCGACCAGGAGAAGGAGAAGATTATAATTTAAATGGCGCGCAAGCTGAACCAGTTGCAGAACAAGACGATATTAACAAGATCCTTTCACATCGAATTCTATGTATTTGTCAGCGTTCTGCAAAGACAAATGATAAGAATAATATTATGCGTGAGGCAATGGAGTTATTTTATGATGGATCATTTATTAATAAACTCGATTCTAACCCATATTTATTATGTTGTAAAAACGGCGTGTTTGACTTCAAAGAGAAGATTTTCAGAAATGGATATCCAGAAGATTATATTTCGATGTCTACCAATATCGACTATATCAAATTGAACCCAGCAAAACATCAGACTATCATCGATGAAATCAATGATTTTATGGACAAGCTTTTCCCTGAACCAGAACTATGTCAATATATGTGGGATCATTTATCATCGACTCTCCTTGGCACATCCACCAACCAAACATTTAATATGTATATTGGTGGTGGTCAGAACGGCAAGTCAGTGTTAGTAAATCTAATGGAAATTATTCTAGGTGAATACAAGGGGGACGTTCCATTAACCTTAGTTACTGATAGACGCGGTAAGGTTGGCGGTCTTGCACCAGAAATTGTTCAATTAAAAGGAAAACGATATGCAGTCATGCAAGAACCATCCAAAGGTGACCGTATTAATGAAGGTATTATGAAACAACTTACCAGTGGAAAGGATCCGATTCAAGGACGTGCTCCATATATGCCACAAACAATTTCATTTGTCCCTCAATTTAAATTAGTCGTAACGTGTAATGTATTGATGGAAATTAAAAGCAATGATCACGGCACTTGGCGTCGTATTCGTGCTGTTCCTTTCAAATCTCTATTTACGGATAATCCGGTAGATGACGATCCGGAAAAACCTTATCAATATAAATTAGATAAGTCGATTGATGAAAAGTTTGATAGTTGGAAAGAAATATTCTTATCAATGTTAATTGACCGAGCTTGCAAAACGAATGGCATTGTAAATGATTGCAATATTGTATTGGAGAAGAGTAATGAATACAGAAAAAGCCAAGATTATCTGTCAGAATTTACAAACGATTGTGTTCTACGCGATAAGTCGGGTTCTATTCAGAAAAATGAACTCAACAATGAATTTAATCGCTGGTATGAGACGAATTATGGCGGACGGGGACCCAGCCCAAAAGATCTACACGAATATATGGACCGCATTTATGGCAAAAGTCGGAATGCACGTTGGATTGGGGTAAAAATTAAGTATCAGGAACAAGATGATGATGATGCCGCCGCAGAAGACGACGTGTTAGACGAGTATCAAGATGATATTGATCCAAATCAACTATAAAAAATTTGTTTCAAATATAATTTACAACATAAAATTATATTTTTTTATTCATTCGAGTAAGGAATACCTTTTAATAATGCCCATAAAAATGCAAACGTTCTATATATATACATCTCGACATTTAAAATATAGTATGGATAGAATGCGATCAATGCTATTATGAAAATGAACGCATATTTATTTGTTATATATTGCTTTGAATATATTAAATAAATACATATGATTGCCGCTATATAATATACATACAATAATCCCTTGTGTAGTATTTCATATGAAGATGTATTATTTGCTTCGGTTGTAGTTTTTTTATCGTATGTAGTTAAGTCGGTTTTAAGATTACGTATTGTATTATATAACGTTTTGTTTTGTCGCTGCATATCACTATAATATGTATTATTCATCTCGATATTTTGTATCATCTTTGCATTGCTAGTATTACTTAGGTCGATGCCAGTTGTTATTTCAGTTCGATGGTCTTCATCACTGGCATTTAATATGACTTGAAGTCGGTCGCGTTCACGTATTAGTTCATCACGTTCCGCCACTAGTATAGGTATTTTGGCTTCTTCCACTCGTATTAAACGTTTTAATTCATCTAACCTACTTCGCCACTCCTCTTTTGTGTTATATGCATTGTTCTTGCTAACCGTTTCAACTGACAATTGTTCTTTCAATGAATCGATTCTTAGATTTACAGTATAAATGGCTCCATTTGTTTGCTCTATTTTGTATTTCAAATTATCTATTTGTTTTCCCTGACTGTCAAATGTTGATATATTCACACGTTTTGTCATATTATTTCCCTATATATATCTTATAATATATAATTGATATGAATGGGAATAATAATAGTAATGTTGCGGCAGCTAACTTTATAAATACATTCAGATTGCCTTTTATTTTGTATAGCATAAATGCAAAAATAAACCATAGTATAAAATAGATAATTAATAGAACAAAATTTAACCAGCTAAAATATGATGACTGTTCGTTTTTATACATAACTTTTGATACATCGGCTGTATGATTATTTCGTGTGGCAGTTATAGTTTTAAGTAAAGAGTTATTTGTTCGGTTCATACCATAATAGACATCTTTATTTCGGTCTTTGGTATTACTATATATAGAATCAATCCGTTCTTTCGTAGTCTTATTTGTTAAAATCGCCCCCAAATAATCTGATTTTGTTTCTCTAATTGCTGTATAATTGTTGTCAATATTTATGTTTTCTTGTCGGATTTGCGCCTTTAAATTTGATACTTCACCCTCTTTATTTTTTAAATCTGCCCGTTTAATCGGATCATCCTCTTTGTAACCGGCAGTTAATCGATTATATCTATCTTTATCATTTACTGTATTGTTAACTCTATTTTGCAAAACTGCTGATTCCCCCTTCTTTTTACCTAGGTTGTCAACTCTTCCATCTAACACCCGTTCATAATGATGTATTGTGCTAATTCTATCCGGGTAAGTTCTAAAAAATTGGGTAACTCGGGTAACGCTTCTCTGTATGGCTCTTCGTAATCTTCGGAACCATCCGAATACCATAATGTATGTATTCTTTATATATACATTATATTTTATTGTCTTGGCATTGCATATTAGTTACACTCGTCCGTAACTATCATACTCGCTTGGCGAATGAACCAGTCCATTCTTACTCATTGTTGTAAACGAACTAACTCCTGCATCGGCTCCGAGCAACTGTCCGTTTGCGGCGTCTTCATCCACCGGAAGAACACATTTGGATTGCTCTTTGTCCCATACAGTTTGTTCGCTGCAACAATCTGAACCGGTGCATCCTAATGGATTAATTGTTCCTAACAAATCGCCTTTCTTGTATGCTTTTAATCGGGCAGCCTTTTCTTCTTCTGGTGAGAGAACCTTTGGTCCACCTAAATCTAGCTCATTATAATTTATTTTACTTCGACCAGATATTTCTGAATATATAGATAAACTATACACTACACCTATCAATAGTACTATTAGTATTAATAACGTAATAAGTATAGAAGGTAACACCGGGTAACGTCTTCCAAGTAAAACCAAAAAGATACATATAGCCAATGTAATTACCATCGTTACTTTAATTCTGGTAATTCGATTTTGTCTTAATCGATAACTATCGTTTAAAGCGATCGCACGATGTTTGCCAATCAACGCATTGTCTATACTTTGTTTTTTTTGCAATAGACGGTTTTTTTCGTAATTAATTATTTCAGATGTTTCTTGCTGTTTATCTAAAACCTCCATACTAGAAATACTTGCTTCACTAAAATTGTTATATAAATTCGTTAGCGCTCCTTGCAATCTTGACACTTTACCATTTAAGTCACTCGGATCAGCAGTATTCAAATTTGATTCACTAGCTAATCCAGCAAGATAATTCCTCTGAATATCAAATAATCCGGTTAAATCAGTTGGACTCACAGTTGGACTCACAGTTGGACTCACGTGTTGTGGCATTATATATATTATAAAAATATATTATAAAAATATTTTATAATATATTTGCAATACAAGATTATCGATTAATTAATTGCGCGCCAAAAATATACCCGCAATTATTAATGTCATTGCAGTCACTGTTCCAAGTGAATATATGGTATTTGTTTGTGATATCATTTCATCTATATCATCTAATCGAACATCTATTGCCTTTTTCATTGGAGGACCCATATCATAATTTGTGTCTAAATATCCAGAATCATTATCGGCGATTAATTTATCTCTAAGACCTGTTTGATTGGAGTTTTTGATCGCATTTATATTTGTATCTATGCGATTGTATTCTTTACTTATATTTTGCAAGAGTCTATCATAATCTTCTGCAATTTTTTTCATAGGGGTAATTTGTTTATCTCGTATCGCATCCGCTAGACCAGTATCAGTTATAATTGTTCCATCTTCGCGGTTTACGTCATCGGTTGATACATATCCGTGATTCTCAAACGGTTCTATCTTTTTACTATTCTTTCCGTTAAATAATTTGTTCTGCCGATTCAATGGGATTGTATATGAATCTTGCATTATTGCCCCCGATCCCAACTCGTACAACGCGGGTGAAACCTCATATGCAGAATAGCTCTG